>JACLAB010000226.1_pt1 | contig 30202 bp, 26 predicted proteins | sample 8027921 | NCBI WGS metagenome assembly JACLAB01 (sample SAMN15725117, study PRJNA655200) | protist metagenome | isolation source: fluorescence activated cell sorting (FACS) single amplified genomes of... | place: USA: West Boothbay Harbor, Gulf of Maine | collected 2000-07-19 | reverse complement strand
TGCTGACTTTTGTCATCGCAGGTTCGAATCCTGCCTTTCCCAAAGGTTAGATAACATAATGGTAATGTATTGGATTGCAAATCCTGTAATGACGGTTCAAGTCCGTCTCTAACCTTAATTTTGAACTTTGGTGAATATAACTTAATCGGTTAAAGTATCAGACTGTGACTCTGAAAATACGGGTTCAATTCCCGTTATTCGCCTTATGTTTCATTTTATAAACTAAATCTTGTATTGAATACAACCATAAATTACATAAACGTTGTGGAACATTCTTTAAAAGTAAAATATTTTCAGGTTTTGTAATATTTTTTGCAAGTATTTCTATTTGTGGTATTGTTAGCAATTTATTTTCATAAAAAACACTAATAACAGTACACGGGATACCTGTTTTTGGTTGTACCAAAACTTTTAAAAGATTTTGTAAACTTGATAAAGATGGAATAGAAAGAACGCTACAAGGCCCTTTTACTGTTTTTAGAAGTTCTGGAACCCAAGAAAAAGATTGTTTTTTTAAATTTTTTACACTAATATGTTGTAATTTAGCATTAGGTTCAATTTCATACAACTTTTGCATAAATTCTCTTTTTTCTTGTGACGCGGATGGGTGCATTTGTAATACAATTGTGTATGGAGATTGTTCAATATGTTTTAGACATGAATATGTTAAGCAATTTTTCTCGTACATTTTAAAATAATTGTTTTTTGTTTTAAATTTATAATAATAAATTTAATTGGATAAACTAAAGTTTCCTAAAAAAAAAAGAATATGTATGTCTGGACAATCAGAATATATTTTATCTAAAGTAGATAGTTTAATCAATTGGGCTCGTCAGGGATCATTATGGCCTATGACTTTTGGTTTAGCGTGTTGTGCTGTAGAAATGATGCATACCGGTGCTGCTCGTTATGATTTAGATCGTTTTGGAATGATTTTCCGTCCAAGTCCTCGACAATCTGATGTTATGATTGTGGCGGGTACTTTGACAAATAAAATGGCACCTGCTTTACGAAAGGTTTATGATCAAATGCCAGAACCTCGTTGGGTTATCTCTATGGGTAGCTGTGCAAATGGTGGAGGTTATTATCATTACTCTTATGCCGTTGTACGTGGATGTGATCGAATTATTCCTGTGGATGTTTATGTTCCAGGCTGTCCTCCTACAGCAGAGGCGTTATTGTATGGATTAATGCAACTACAAAAAAAAATTCATGCACAAAAAAATACTGTTCTGTGGTACGCTAAGTAATTTTTGTCATTAAAAAAAAGTATTTTGTATGAAACAATCTTTTATGTATGTTTTAACTAGTATGGTCCCTTTATGGATCAAAGAAATGCACATGATTCGACGTGAGCTTGTTTGTGTAATTTCACCCTCTTCTGTTTTGCCTTTTTTTACTTTTCTTAAACAACATACAAATGCACAGTTTAAAATGTTAATTGACATTACAGCAGTTGATTACCCGTCCCGATCTAATCGTTTTGAAGTAGTTTACCAGTTACTTAGTGTTCAATATAATTCTCGACTTCGTATAAAAACAATAGTAGACGAGTTAACACCTGTAGCATCTATTTCTTCTCTTTTCCCTTCTGCAAATTGGTTTGAACGTGAAACATGGGATATGTTTGGAATTTGTTTTCTTCATCACCCAGATTTACGCCGTATTTTGACAGATTATGGATTCGAAGGACACCCATTACGTAAGGATTTTCCTGTAAGTGGTTATGTTGAATTCCGTTATGACGATTCAAAAAAACGTGTTATTTCAGAGCCAGTTGAATTAGCTCAAGAATTCCGTTATTTTGATTTTGCTAGTCCGTGGGAACTAATTGAAAAAAAATAGATAAAAACAAACCAGCCACAGTTTATGGCTGGTTTAAGTATAAAATTTATTCCCATTCTAAAGCACCTTTTCGCCACTCATATACAAAACCAATGGTTAAAATTACCAAGAAAATGACCATTGCCCAAAATCCTGTAAGTTGAATTGTGTGCAATGAAATTGCCCATGGAAATAAAAAAGTTACTTCTAAATCAAAAATAATAAATAAAATAGCAACTAAATAAAACCGAATATCAAAACGAGCACGTGCATCATCGAATGGGTCAAAACCACACTCATATGCAGAAACTTTTTCTGGATCGGCTTTTTGTGTTGAAAACACAAAAGATAAACCTAAAATAACAAGAGATAAGAGTGTACTTATCACTAAATATATACACAGAGGGGCGTATTCGCTCATACAAATATCTTTTCTATAAGGGGGTGTTTAGCTCAGTTGGTAGAGCATCTCGTTTACACCGAGAATGTCAGCGGTTCAAGTCCGTTAACACCCAGGGAAAATAGCTTAATGGTAGAGTCCTGGCCTGTCACGCCAGTGGGTGCGGGTTCAAATCCCGTTTTTCCCGATAAAGTTTAGCGATCAACTTCACCAAAAACAATATCTTGTGTTCCAATAATAGTAACAACATCAGCTAACATATGGTTTTTTGCCATAAAATCTAATGCCTGTAAATGTACAAAACCAGGAGCTCGTATTTTACAACGATATGGACGGTTTGATCCATTACTTACTAAATAAACACCAAACTCACCTTTCGGAGCTTCTACTGCTGTATACGTTTCTGAAGCAGGAACAACAAATCCTTCAGTATATAATTTAAAATGATGAATAAGAGATTCCATAGATTCTTTCATATGTGCTCTTGAAGGAGGTGTAATTTTACGATCATCAGTTTTAATTAGACCTTCTGGAAGCTTATTCACACATTCCATAATTAGGCGTAAACTTTGTCTCATTTCCTCAATACGGATTAAATAACGATCATAACAATCGCCTCTCGACCCTACAGGAATATCAAAATTTAATTCATTATATATATCATAAGGTTGTGTTTTTCTAAGATCCCAAGCTACACCTGAGCCTCTAAGCATTACACCAGAAAAGCCCCAATCAAGTGCTTCTTCAGCTGTCACAACTCCAATATCTACTAGACGTTGTTTCCAAATACGGTTATTTGTTAACATTTCTTCCATTTCATCGATACGAGAAGCAAAATGCTGACAAAATACATGAACATCATCACAAAAACCTAGTGGTAAATCTTGTGAAACACCTCCTGGTCGAATGTAAGCAGCATGCATACGGGCACCTGAAACACGTTCATAAAATTCCATAAGCTTTTCGCGTTCTTCAAAAGCCCATAAAAATGGTGTTAGTGCTCCAACATCCATTGCATGACAACTTAAAGCTAATAAATGATTTAAAAGACGAGTAATTTCGCAAAAAAGTACACGAATGTATTGTGCTCGAAGAGGCACCTCGCAATTTAAAAGTTTTTCTACAGCTAAGGAATATCCATGTTCTTGAGCCATCATAGAAACATAATCTAATCGGTCAAAGTATGGCAATGCTTGCATGTAGTTTTTATATTCAATTAATTTTTCTGTCCCGCGGTGCAATAATCCAATATGAGGATCTGCACGTTCCACAACTTCTCCATTCATTTCTAATACTAAACGAAGTACTCCATGAGCGGCTGGGTGTTGAGGACCAAAATTTAAGGTAAAATTTTTCACCTTTTTTGAAAGAAGAGAGTGATCTAATACCATAAATATTCTTTTTTTTTTATAAGAAGTATGCTATACCGTAAGGAGGAATGGCTGAGTGGCTGAAGGCATTGGTTTGCTAAATCAACGTATAGAATTTCTATACCATGGGTTCGAATCCCATTTCCTCCGGGGGATGTAGTTCAATTGGCAGAACGCATGCTTTGCAAGCATGAAGTTACCGGTTCAAGTCCGGTCATCTCCAGAGAATCGCGCCTTCGTAGCTCAGTCGGTAGAGCGTTCCCATGGTAAGGGAAAGGTCTCCGGTTCAAGTCCGGCCGTTGGCATAAAAAAAAGAGTTTTGTATGCTGTCTTTGCATGTAACATTCAAAGCATTTGAGCCTTCTGTTTTAAAACTTGTACAAAACACATTACAAAGTATTTGTACATCTATGGAAAAAAACCCTGTAAATGCTTCTTTACGTGTTGTAAAAAAACCAACATTAAAGAAAAAATTTACAGTTTTACGTTCACCACATGTGCATAAAAAATCTCGTGAACAGTTTATAATGCAAGTTTACCAGACGCATTTTGGAGTTAATTCTAAATGTTCTATGTTTACAAAACATTATTTAACTTTTGCATGTAAAAATTTTATTGGGGCACATACACAAATGAAACATCAAATTTCATATAAATCGTCGTTATGGGCGAAATAAATTAAAAATAAAGTTTTAAATCTTATAAAATAATAAATTATTATTTTTAAAGATAACGTATTTAGTTAATTTTGTCTTTTTCTCAAAAAAAATAAAATCTTATGACACGTTCTCTTTGGAAAGGTCCTTTCGTGGATGCTAATATGTTCACTGGATTGGATAAGACAAATAAACGTATTTGGTCAAGACGTTCAGTAATTGTACCACAATTTGTAAATAAAACTGTTTCAATTCATAATGGTAAAAGCTTTATTTCTTTACTTATTACAGAAGATATGGTTGGTCATAAATTTGGAGAATTTGCAATAACACGAAAACGCACATTACATAAAAAGAAAGTAAAGAAAAAGTAATATTATGGCTCAAAAAATTGCACCAATAGCCTTACGTCTTGATACAAACAAGCATTTTGATGCTTCATGGTTTGGCGATAGAAAGTACGGTTCTTTACTTCACCAAACTTTACAGTTAAAATCTTTTATTCAGTTGATTTTTGAAGGTATAGGCTCTAAAACAGCATTATCTCATGTTCAATCGACACCACATACACTTTTTGTACAAAGTTTTTTTTGTACGCCACGTGTAATGAATCAACGCATGCGAAAAAAACAAGTTTTATATGATACTCAAACAGAGTTTTTACCTTTGTTTGGATCGCATATTAATTGGCAATCAAAAAAAAATACGCAAGCTTTATTTGCTCTTTGTATGGCCAACCATTCAAAAGATTGGAATGTTTTTAAACAGTACGGGATTATGCATATGATTTTAGCAACTAGGTACCATTCTCTTCAAAAACAATATAAATTAGAAGATTATTCGATTAATCAATCTTTACATTTACTTAGTTACTCTAAAGCAGATTTGGAAAGTAGAAAAAAAAGTAAAAAAGAGTCAAATAATCAAGTATCAAAATATGCTACTCATATTGAAACTGTATTAGCACGATATTCACAAAAAAAAGTAGTTTGGACTCCGTATAAAATGAATAAGCTTTTTTCTAGTGCTACTTTTGTTGCACATTATATAGCTTTACAATTTGAACAAAATAAAAAAAAGCCTTTTAGAAGCATCTTTCAAGATGTCTTAAAGCAATGTGTAAAACTTCCACATATTGTAGGTGTACGTATTGCTATTGCAGGAAGAATTAATGGAGCAGAGATGGCAAGAGTAGAAACAAGTCGTTATGGCCAAACGTCATTACATGTTTTTTCTCATGCGATTGACTACCATGCAACTGCTGCTTATACACCACACGGTCTTTTAGGTATCAAAGTGTGGATTTCATTTAAACATGGAAATGTTCTTCAAGAAAAAAAACATACATATGTTACAACCTAAACGTACGAAATTTCGAAAAATGCACAAAGGGCGTGCTTGTGGGATAAAAAAGCAAAATTTACATTTTGGCTCTTTTGGAGTTCAGTCCCTGGTTACTGGTCGTTTACAAGCTTCAGTTATTGAAGCAATGCGACGTGTTATGACACGTAAATTAAAACGACAAGGTCAAATTTGGATTCGTGTTTTCCCAGATATTTCAGTTAGTGAAAAACCAGCAGAAGTACGTATGGGTAAAGGAAAAGGCTCTCCATCTTTTTGGATTTGCCGTATTCAAAAAGGTCAAATACTTTTTGAGCTTGACGGTATACCAAAGTCACTGACTTTACGCTTTCTTCAACCTGCTCAAAACGAGATCACTTAGTTTCGGGTCAAATGCATGCAACAAACGCAGGAAAACCTACTCGCTTTTGCTTTGCCTCCACATCTTTGCTTAAGCAAGCTGCACACATTTAGTCGCTGACCCATTATGCAAAAGGTACACCGATACATTTTTTTAATATATCGATTGATTGTATGTATTTTGTTTCAGATCTTTTCACTCCCTATACAAGAGGGTTCTTTTCACCTTTCCTTCACAGTACTTGTTCACTATCGGTCTCATATGCATATGTAGGCTTAGAAGGTGGTTCTCCTATTTTCAAACAGTTTAACGTTCTACTCTTAATGATTATGAAAGGCATAATACAGGACTTTTACCTTCTCTGGTCTATGTATTCCAACATGTTTTTCAATTTCATAAACATATGCCTTATCCGCGTTCTTTCGCCAATACTAACGGAATCTCGGTTGATTTCTTTTCCTAGAGGATATTTAGATGTTTCAGTTCTCCTCGTGTCAAAATAATGTGGTTTACCACTGTGGGGATTTGTACCTGTCAGAATGATGTCTCAGATACAACGTTTCGCATCGTAAAGCGCCCATTGTGCATATGAACCTAAGGCATCCACAAAATACGGCTTTTGTTTGACGAGAGGCAGACTTGAACTGCCGACAACAGGATTATGAATCCTGCGCTCTAACCAACTGAGCTACCTCGCCAGGACACCATCTTTCGGTGCCTGACAATCTAAAATAAAATGAATACAAATAAATTTTTATGAGCATTTTTATATGCCCATAAAAATTTAGTTTTTTTTGCTTTCCAAAGAGGAATGCAGCATCGTTGACTGCGTGGACTACGCCGGTATCTAATCGGCTTCGCTCCCCACGCCTTCGCGCCTCAGTGTCAGAAATGAGCCAGATATGTGCCTTCGCAGTTGGCCTTCCTTCGAATATCTAAGAATTTAACTTCTCCACTCGAAATTCCCGTATCCTCTCTCACTCTCTAGTACAACCGTTCTATCAGCCTTACCCACCATATCGATGGGGATTTAACCGATAACAGCGAAGCACAACCTACACGCCATTTACGCCCAATTATTCCGAATAACACTCGCCCCCTCTGTATTACCGCGGCTGCTGGCACAGAAATTAGCCGGGGCTTCTTCTGCAAGAGCTGTCATTATGGCTCCATGTAAAAACATGTTTATTGCTGAAAGGACTTTACAAGCAAAATACCCTTCTTCGTCCACGCGATATAGCTGGATCACACTTTCGTGCATTGTCCAAGATTCCTCACTGCTGTCTCCCATGGGAGCCTGGGCCGTGTCTCAGTCCCAGTGTGGCTGATCATCCGCTAAGATCAGCTAAAGATCCTCGACTTGGTGCGCCCTTCCCACACCAACTATCTAATCTTGTGCGGGCTCATCCATACACGATCACAGATCTTTTAAAAAGGATTTACCTTTATGTACGGGTAGATTCCCACATGTTACGCACCCGTTCGCTACGTGTCTTACACGTTCAACTTGCATGTGTTAAGCCTATCGCAAGCGTTCATTCTGAGCCAGGATCAAACTCATATGTTTATATATATTCTAGTATTAGTGTACAAAAAAGGAGTCCTTCCAGCCGCAGGTTCCCCTACGGCTACCTTGTTACGACTTCATATCAGTCACAGTACCTACAGTAACGTATTAAATAAACAAAGGCAGAAAAAAACGTATTAAAATCTGTCCAAGTGGCATTTAATATGCTTTGTGCAAGTCCCGCTCCCATTATGTGACGGGCGGTGTGTACAAGGCTTAGATACAAATTCACCGTAGCATGCTGATCTACGATTACTAGCGATTCCAACTTCATGTTCTCGAGTTGCAGAGAACAATCCGAACTACGACGAAAGTTGAGGATTTGCTCCATGTTGCCATCTTGCATCCCTTTGTGTTCGCCATTGTAGCACGTGTGTAGCCCAACCCATAAGGGCCATGCGGACTTGACGTCATCCTCTCCTTCCTCCCGTATGTCACTGGCAGTTTAACAAGGCATTAATAATGCACATGCTAAGAGGGTTGCGTTCGTTCTAGGACTTAACCCAACAGCTCACGCCACGAACTGACGACAGCCATGCAGCGCCTGTATACCAAAAGACAACTTATAACAGTTGTTTCCTGTATATTGCAAGGATTGGTAAGGTTCTGCGCGTTGTTTCGAATTAAACCACATGCTCCACCGCTTGTGTAAGCCCCCGTCAATTCCTTTAAATTTTAGCCTTGCGGCCGTAGTCTTTAGGCTGCTGATTTCATGCGTTAGCGCACTCTCTGAAACTCGAGCAAAAATATAATTGTGAAAAAATACTAAAGTATAATCTCACATATCTTATAACATAATGTTATAAGCTAAATTTTTTAAGTATAATTTTTTTTGAAATTAAGTTTAATACAAAGATTTAATAAAGGCGCCCATACGCCCGCAAACCATCCATTTAATTAAATATCATATCTAAACTGCTTTAACAATACCACCCTAACCCTGGAACCCTCCCTCTTTTTATTTGATTTTTATTTATTATGGTTAATAGATAAACGTTTTTTTAGTATCTTTATATTATTTATTATGTTAAGTATTTTGTAATTAAATAAAAAAAATATAAAATTTGTTTTTTGTAGAGGAATATTTCATAAAAAGTTTGTAAACTTTTCATTCATTATTTTAATAGACTCAAGAGCAACATTTTTAAATGTTGCTCTTAAATGTATCAAATTTTAATCATTATTTTTGTAAATGAGGAAATTTGGTTTCTTTAACAGCTGGAATTTCTTCAAATGTGTGAAATGGTGGTGGAGAAGTTACTGTCCATTCTAGTGACATTACAGAAGTTTCACCTTCTTCGAATTGCCATGGATTTTCATCTACCATATCATTACTTGTTAATGTCTTAAAAACAACATAAAAGAAGAAAACACTTGCAAGGATAGATAAATAAGATCCAAAACTACACACTACGTTCCATTGCGCAAAAGCATCAGGGTAATCTGGAATACGACGAGGCATACCTGCTAAACCTAAAAAATGCATTGGGAAGAATGTAAGGTTTACACCAATAAAAAATAACCAGAAATGGATTTGACCAAGAGTTTCTGGGTATTGGTAGCCTGAAATTTTACCAATCCAATAATAAAATCCTGCAAATAAACCAAAAACAGCACCCATTGAAAGTACGTAATGAAAGTGTGCTACAACATAATAAGTATCATGTAAAGCAATATCAATACCTGCGTTAGCAAGGATAACCCCAGTCAGACCACCAACTGTGAAAAGGAAAATAAAACCAATTGCAAATAGCATTGGCGTGCGTAAATGAATTGAACCACCCCACATTGTTGCAATCCAACTAAAAATTTTAATACCAGTTGGTACAGCGATAATCATTGTTGCTGCTGTAAAGTAAGCTCGAGTATCAACATCAAGACCTACAGTATACATATGGTGAGCCCAAACAATAAACCCTAATAAACCAATTGATAACATAGCATAGATCATACCAATTTGACCAAAAATAGTTTTTCGGCTAAAGGTCATAATTACATGAGATACAATACCCATAGCTGGTAAAATAAGAATATATACTTCAGGGTGTCCGAAAAACCAGAATAAATGCTGATATAAAATCGGGTCACCACCACCACTTGGGTCAAAAAAACTAGTTGAAAAATTACGATCAGTTAAAAGCATTGTAATAGCTCCTGCTAAAACTGGAAGAGATAATAAAAGTAAAAAAGCTGTAATTAGTACACTCCACACAAATAATGGCAGACGGTGAAGAAGTAATCCAGGTCCTCGCATATTAAAAATGGTTGTAATAAAATTAATTGCACCTAAAATACTACTTGCTCCTGAAACGTGTAAACTGAAAATAGCTAAATCTACAGCACCTCCAGAGTGACTTGTAATATGACTTAATGGTGGATATACTGTCCAACCTGTACCTGCACCAACTTCTACTAATGCTGAACTTAATAAAAGTAATAATGACGGAGGTAAAAGCCAAAAACTAATATTATTTAAACGAGGGAAAGCCATATCTGGAGCACCAATCATGATTGGAACAAACCAGTTACCATATCCACCGATTAAAGCGGGCATTACCATAAAAAAAATCATTAAAAAAGCATGAGCTGTAATTAATACATTATATAATTGGTGATTTCCGCCAAGAATTTGATTTCCTGGTTGAGCTAACTCCATACGGATCAGAAGAGAAAAACATGATCCTAATACACCTGAGAAGGCACCGAAAATAAGGTAAAGAGTACCAATATCTTTATGGTTGGTTGAAAATAACCAACGATCAATAAAATGTTTCATAGACATCATTTGTTTTTGCCGAGTATATGATAAATAAAATATAAAAGTTAATAAACTTTAGCTGAAATTAGCCTCTGTGTTTTATTTTGTTTTTATCATATTTTTTTTTATTTTGATATTTTGTTAATGATAAACAAAAGATATACAAAAACTGTTGCCCATATAGGCATATATTGCTTTTTCCTGCGTGTCCCATGTTGCCATAGTATATACAGTGCATGTATGTTTCAAGATCGAAGTCAGTTTGGGTTCGGTTGACTATATACATACTTTAAAAAGCAAAAGTTTCAAGTATTTATTAGTTTTTGGTTTGGCGATTTTCACCAAACCAAAATATTACGCTTTCTTTTTTGTTTTCACCGATTTCTTTTTCAGTCTATCATCTGATTTTGATGTGGCTTGAACTTTTACAAGTTTGCGAGTTTTTGTATTAATTGTCTGAGCAGTACTTTTGCGTTGCATTGTACCTAATAGATCTAAAGCATTTTGCATACATAAACTTTGCATAGTTTGTTTTTGCATCTGCATTGCTTCTAGCATAACATGCTTGTAAGAAGCACATGTTACATTATGTAAATGACCTTGAACTGCATGTTGCTGAGAAATCATTTGTTGTAATTGTGTAAGTGTTTGTGTATGAATTGCGTGACGTAATGCTACTGCACGTTGTGTATGAATAGCTTCTACATTAACTACAACAAGCGCACCTAAAGCAAGAATACTTTGAGCTAATTTTTTTTGTATTTGTACATTATGCTTTACTTCATGACATAATGTTTCTTTAGATACAAAAAATGCTTCAAGCTCATCTTGAATATGTTTAGCACGTGTTTGAAAAGTTTCTTCAATTGCATCTTTCATTGTATGTGCACTTGTAACTACGAAAGCAACAAAACTTGCTGCAATAAGTAATTCCTCATTATAAATAAGAATATTTTTCGAGCTTAATACAAGAAAAAGAAGAGTTCCAGAAAGAATATAAAAAAGATTATTTGTTAATTGTTTGATCATAAAAAGCTATTTTTTTATTCGGTGCATTAAATATACACCGAACTAGATGTTATTTTTTAAATAGTGATTTAATAACTGCTTTTTGAAAGACACGAGCTTTCTGTTCATTTGTAGCTTGTGCAAGCATTGTATGCGCACTAGGTGGTAGAGTTAGTTTTAGAGCATTTGCCATAAGTGCAAAAGTATATGTACTTGTTTGCATTTGTTTTGTATACTCTGTTTGTAAACTACTAAGTTGTGCTTTTTGAATATTTTGAGTTGCTTGCGCACCCCATTGTTGTGATTGTATCACTGTTGATTCAAGTGCTTGTTTTGCTTGAGTACATGCTTGTAGCATGTGTTGAGAAGCATTATTTTGGATTTGTGCTGTCTCTGGTGATTGGTTTTCTTCAGTATGTGTAGCTTTATTTTGGCGTACGTATAAAATTTTTGCAATTTTTGGAAGAATGGTTTTAGTTAAAACCAGGTAAAATGTGGTATATGTAATACATAACCAAACAAACTGTGTAAAGTAAGTGGTAGCGTCCAATTGTGGCATATGTGAAATCTGTTTTTTTAAACAATTCTTAAAGGTTAACCTTTTAATAAATTAATAAATTCTACAGCAACAGTTCCTCGTGCACGGTAATAAATTACAAGTAACGCTAAACCAATAGATGATTCAGCGGCGGCTACTGTTAAAATAAAAAGTGAAAAAACTTGTCCAAGAACATCATCAATGTACATAGAAAAAACTAAAAAATTACAGTTAACTGCAAGTAACATTAGTTCAATAGACATTAGCATTACGATGATATTTTTACGATTTAAAAAAATACCCCAAATGCCTAATAGAAACAAACTACTCGAAAAACCTAGATAATGGATAGGATTCATAAAAAAATAGTCTTTATTTAAAGGGGGGTTTTCAGGGTAGCAGGATTTGAACCTGCGACCACCTGTACCCAAAACAGGTACGCTACCAGGCTGCGCTATACCCTGTCGTATTCTAGTGGGTTCGAACCACTGACATTCAGCTTAGAAGGCTGACGCTCTTCCAACTGAGCTAAGAATACTTTTAAGAGTACCATAAGCCGAATTTTGTCTATGTTATACATAGGTGTTCATTTATCTAACTTTTGCAATATAATTTTGCTGTTGCTGGGGTTTTTTATATTCCGGAATTAATTTCGGAAGATTCTCATGCTCTTTGGCGCTATAACACTTTCCCTAAGATTTTTCTTGTAAGTTGTTAACTTCCATCAAGTACAGTTCGGACTTTCCTCCTAATATTTTAGGTGAACACAGGTATTCTAAAAAAAAAAGTATATATGCGGATATAGATTAATGGTAAATTCTCTGTCTTCCACACAGATGATATGGGTTCGATTCCCGTTATCCGTAAAATTGCTTACTTGGTGAAATTGGTAAACACGACAGACTTAAAATCTGTTCCTTTATGGTTATCGGTTCAAGTCCGATAGTAAGCATTCAAACATAGTTTGTAAAAAAATAAAATAGTATATGGCAACCACGTCTTCTCTTTTACGAGTCAAAATGAGTAGAAAACTTGGAGTTTCTTTTTGGCCTTGGCGACGCATTCATCCTAAACAGTTATTAACACTTGAAAAAAATGCAAAAATGCAATACCGTCAAACTACAAATTTACAAAAAAAAAAGAAACGTTCACAATTTGCTTATCAACTAAAAGCAAAGCAACTTATCTCAACTCTATACGGAAATTTAAATACTCAGTATTTTAAAACGCTTTATAAAAAATGTAAATCATTAAAAGGTAAGAATAGTATTAATTTTTTTAGTACTCTTGAAAAAAGATTAGATTGTATTTTATATCGAGCGTGTTTTGTAACATCTTTACAAGAAGCAAAACAACTAATTTCCCATAAAAAGATTTGTATTAATAATAATATTATTTCAAAACCGGGATATGTCGTTGAGCCAGGAGATATTATATCAGTTGTATCAAATGCTTCAAAATCTCAAGCACAAACAATTACTAATTTCTTGAAAGCTGATCCAACGCAACAAGCAATGCATTCTGTATCTACCCGTTTTAGTCGTAAAATTCCTAATATTATTACTAAACAACAAAATCGAACAAAGGAATTAGGAACAAAAAAGTTATTTTATAAACCCTTACATCTTGAAATTAATTATCATATTCTTCATATTGTTTATTTATTTGCTCCGCAACAATTATATTTTCCTGTACAGTTACCCTTACAGAACATTTCGAGAGCATTTCAATCATAAAACATGCTTACAAAAAATAAAAGCATGTTTTATGACTTATTGTTTTTTGTAGCTTCGTATAAAACAAAAGCCCAAATGCGTAAATTCAAAACAAAGTATCAAAAAAACCCAGAAAGTTGATTGTAAAAACACATCTGGTGGACAAATAAATGCACTAACAAATAATAAACCAATATGCCAATATTTTCTTGTACGTGTTAATACTATATAATTCGAAAGCCTAATACTGTCTATATAAATCGCTAAGCAAACTAATTGACAAAATACTTGAAATCCTATTGCAAGAGAAAGACTGAATAAAATATAATTATAAACATTTGGTATATGTTGCCAGAATTCATTATTACCTAATGATATAAAAAATTGTAGAATACTCGGTAATAGCAAATGCTTAAAAGAAAAATGAGCGATTACAGAAAAACTAAAACTTAAGATTAAAAAAGTTAACTGTTTATATGTTTCATAAAAAAAATAACTTGGTCTATAAAAAGTATGTAAACAATAAAGCAGAAAAGGAAAAATACATAAAAAAGTCTTATACAAACTTAGTATAAGCATAGAAGAGAAAGTTTCTGTTACAAAAAAAGTTGTAAACTTAAGAGCATTTTTGGGCATTATTTGTAAAAAAATTTGCAGGTGCTCGCAAAGAAAAACATCAGCATAAAAGAAACAAATACAAAAACAAAAAACTGTACTAAGAAAAGTATAAAAGATTTTCCACGATATTTCATGAAACCAAAAGTTAAGTTTCGTTTCCTTCATAAAGAACTAAATGTTTTTCGGACGGAGTGGGATTTGAACCCACGGTACTTACGTACGTCAGTTTTCAAGACTGAGACCTTAAACCACTCAGACATCCGTCCATGAGCGGGAGTAGGATTTGAACCTACAATGTTCAGGTTATGAGCCTGACGAGTTGCCAATTACTCCATCCCGCGATTTAGGTATGGCAGGATTTGAACCTGCAACCAGTAGGTTAAAAGCCTAATGCTCTACCATTGAGCTACACACCCGAATACGGATAGAGGGATTTGAACCCCCACGAACAAAGTTCATCAGAACCTAAATCTGATATGTCTACCATTTTCATCATATCCGCATATGGCCCAGAGGGACTTGAACCCTCATAATCACTGTCATGAGCAGTGTGTTTTACCACTTAAACTATAGGCCAAACATAACCAGCAAAGATAAAGTTAAGACTTTTTGTCTGCAGTTATTTTGTGAAATAATATGTTTATAAACATATTATATTAAAGCGTGCTAATGCATTACGCTGTTTAGAATACAAAAAGAATAAGAAAAGCCATCATTAAAGCGAAAAGAGCAATCGCTTCTGTTAATGCGAATCCTAAAATTGCATATCCAAATAAAGTTTTGGTTAGTGATGGGTTACGAGCAACTGAACTAATAAATGAACCGAATACGATACCAATTCCGGCACCTGCACCTGCTAGAGCGATTGTCGCACAACCTGCACCAATTAATTTTGCACCTTCAGCCATAAAACAACAGGACGCTTTCATAAAACGCCATTGAGAATCAAATATATATACCGCGCATTTCAAAGCTTATGCTAATGATTAAACGCGGCGTTTCTTTTTTGGGCGACACCCGTTAAATGGAAGAGGACTGACATCTTGAATATGGATAATTTTAACACCAGCCATTTTTAATCCACGCAAAGAAGCAGCTTTACCGTAGCCTGGTCCTTTAATACGAGCAGTAACTACATGCATATTATTTGCTATTGCTTTTTTTCCAATACTTTCACCGCTTAACTGAGCAGCATAGCTAGTCGAACGACGAGAACCTTTAAATCCCTCAGTTCCTCCAGAAGACCAAGCAACTGTTTTACCATCTAAAGTGGTTAATGTAACAAATGTATTATTTAATAAACTTAGTACATGTACAATAGCTTTACCTTGAGGTTGAAAACCACTCTTTTTTTTTAAAGCTTTATGCTTTGATGGTTGCGGTTTTTCAAAGGAATTTATCTGTGATCCTATTTTTTGTTTTAGAGAACGTGTAAAATTCATAAGTAATTTTTTTACTAATATTTATAAAACCCTTTTAACGAGTTGGTTTTTTCTTTTTTCTCGTGTTTTTTGCATTTGTGTGAGTTCGTTGTCCACGCACAGGTAAACCTTGTGTAAAACGAAAACCCTTATAAACACCAATACGAACAAAACGGGTAATATCTTGACTTATAAGACGTTCAAGTTCTTGTCCTGTAATATGATAATGACTCATTACCCGAGCAAGTTGATCAAATTGAGCTGCACTCATGTTTTTTACAGCTATATTTGCTCGCAAACCAAGTTGATCACAAAGTTGATTAGCTGTAAATAAACCAATGCCATAAATCTGCACTAATGCTCGGCGCATTTTCATTTGTGGACGTAAATTTTGTTGCATGAAAAAAACCATACATCTTAATTACTTTTTTTTACCTTCTTTACGAAATACGTATTCAGATTTACGTCGAAGTCCTTTACCTTTATACGGTTCTGGAAGTTTTATTGCACGTAACTGAGCTACTATTTGTGATACTCTTTGTTTATCAATACCAAAAATAACTAAAGTTATTGGTTTTGGTAAAAATACTTTTATATCAGATGGTATACGTACGGATATTGAATGACTTAAACCAACACGAAAATGTATTGAATCATTTTCTATAGACATTTTATAACCAATACCCACAGCTTCTAGCTGCATCATGTAGCCTTGTGTTACTCCTTCCATATACATTTCAAGTAAAGAACAAAGACTTGTTAATTGTTTTTTTGTCCCATAAAGTGAAATAATTGGATTAGGTTGTTCAACTAACTGTAAAGAAAGTTGACTTTTAGGATCAAAAAGAGCTAAATTTATTTGTAAAGATCCTAATGGACCTTGAAAAAAAAGCAAGTTATTTTTTAAATTAACTTGCACCAAAGGGTGGACTTGTATTTGTTTTACAATGTTCATAATAAGCAGAAAACCATTTTTTATACTAAGCACAAGAGCAAAGAACTTCTCCGCCAAGGTTAGCTTTAACAGCTTCTTGATCGGACATAATACCCTTTGATGTTGAGATAATACGAATATGAAAACTATGCATGCTTGTACGCAATTGGTGAGAACGTAAATAAACACGTTTTTTAGGAGAAGAAATACGCTTAAGTACTATATTCTTGCTTTGCTGTGTACATGATGTAAGAACAATCAAAATACGAGTAAAAGAACTATGTTTTTGTAAACCCATTCCATTAATATACCCATGCAAATGTAAAACATGCGCAACTGACCATAAAGTTTTTGAATAAGGTACAGATACATATGTTTTTCGTGCCATAATACCATTTCGTATATTACATAGCAGATTACTTATCGGATCCATATGTATTTATATTTTTTTTTACCAGCTAGCTTTTTTTACACCAGGTAAAGCTCCCATTGCAACTAACTCGCGTATACAAATTCGTGAACATTTAAATAAACGATATACACCTTTTGCTCGGCCTGTACTTACGCAACGGTTATTAATTTTAGTTTTAGTACTTTTACGCGGTAGTGTGTTTAATTCCATGCTCATATGAAAACGTACACTTTGAGGAAGACTTCTATCTTTTAAAAGAGCTCGAAGCATAATTCTGGTATGTTCTAAACGAGCAAAAATCACACGTTTTTGCGCATCTTTTAAATTTCGACGTTCCATATAACATTTTTTTTAATTAAGCTTTTCCTGAATTTACAGAAACAGTAGGTAACTTTAACATACTACAAAGAAGTAAAGTTTCATTATTATTCGAAGCTGTTGTGTGTATTTGTATAGTACAACCTTCTAATGCCTCAAAAATATTAACATGTTTTTCCAATGAAGGGAAAAAAAGCATTTGTGAAATACCAAAATGAATATTAGGTTTTATTTGGTCATTCGATAAAAGTTTTAATTGTTTAATTCGAGGGATATGCATAAAAATACATTGTTGTAAAAAGTTATCCATATTGTTACCTCGTAATGTAGCTGTACAACCTAAAACCTGCCCTTTTTTAAGTTTAAATGCAGCAACAGATTTTTGAGCAAATGTCATTTTAGGTGTTTGATTTGTGACAAGTTTTAAAGCTACAAAAGCTAAAAAGCTATGTTTTGGATCTTCTAAAAGATATCTACTTGTATATTCAACTGTCACTTTTTTTAGTTTTACTAGGTCAAAAGATGAACCGTAGTTCATTTTTAAAGCTATATCACGTGCAAATACGTGTTTTAAAGAATAACGAATTGTGTTCATAAAACTAATTTTTTTTTCCAGCAAATATTTAAATATTTGCAAGTGATAAGGATAATAATTTCATGTGATTTTTTACACGTAATTCGTAAGGTGTAAGACCTTGGATACGAGATCCTATAGGATTGTTTTGTAAAGAAAGTAAAATAACTGTATTTCTAGAACATCGAAGAAGTGAACCATCAGCACGTGGTTTCATTCTTTTAGTCTCACATACAATAGCTCTATACATATGGCCTTTTTTTACCTTACTTTTTTGTTTTCGAACCAAACTTTGAACAGAAACTACTAGTGTTGCTCCAGTATATCCCATTTGTTGTTTTGGTTTATGAAGAACTTTTATGCACTGAACATTTCGTGCACCAGAGTTATCAGCGACAAAAAGATTTGTTCCAACTTGAATCATAGGATATTCTTTTTTTTAGTAGGTTAAACTAAAATACGTGCTGCCCAAGGAAGCTTATGGCAAGCTAGTTTCATTGCTTGTAAAGCCAGTGACTTTGGTATACCGTCAAGCTCAAAAAGTATTTGACCTTTTTGAATACGGCAAATCCAAAAAGATGGAGAGCCTTTTCCTTTACCCATACGTACTTCTGCTGGTTTTTCACTAACTGAAATATCTGGGAAAACACGAATCCAAATTTGACCTTGTCGTTTTAATTTACGTGTCATAACACGTCGCATTGCTTCAATAACTGAAGCTTGTAAACGACCAGTAACCAGGGACTGAACTCCAAAAGAGCCAAAATGTAAATTTTGCTTTTTTATCCCACAAGCACGCCCTTTGTGCATTTTTCGAAATTTCGTACGTTTAGGTTGTAACATATGTATGTTTTTTTTCTTGAAGAACATTTCCATGTTTAAATGAAATCCACACTTTGATACCTAAAAGACCGTGTGGTGTATAAGCAGCAGTTGCATGGTAGTCAATCGCATGAGAAAAAACATGTAATGACGTTTGGCCATAACGACTTGTTTCTACTCTTGCCATCTCTGCTCCATTAATTCTTCCTGCAATAGCAATACGTACACCTACAATATGTGGAAGTTTTACACATTGCTTTAAGACATCTTGAAAGATGCTTCTAAAAGGCTTTTTTTTATTTTGTTCAAATTGTAAAGCTATATAATGTGCAACAAAAGTAGCACTAGAAAAAAGCTTATTCATTTTATACGGAGTCCAAACTACTTTTTTTTGTGAATATCGTGCTAATACAGTTTCAATATGAGTAGCATATTTTGATACTTGATTATTTGACTCTTTTTTACTTTTTTTTCTACTTTCCAAATCTGCTTTAGAGTAACTAAGTAAATGTAAAGATTGATTAATCGAATAATCTTCTAATTTATATTGTTTTTGAAGAGAATGGTACCTAGTTGCTAAAATCATATGCATAATCCCGTACTGTTTAAAAACATTCCAATCTTTTGAATGGTTGGCCATACAAAGAGCAAATAAAGCTTGCGTATTTTTTTTTGATTGCCAATTAATATGCGATCCAAACAAAGGTAAAAACTCTGTTTGAGTATCATATAAAACTTGTTTTTTTCGCATGCGTTGATTCATTACACGTGGCGTACAAAAAAAACTTTGTACAAAAAGTGTATGTGGTGTCGATTGAACATGAGATAATGCTGTTTTAGAGCCTATACCTTCAAAAATCAACTGAATAAAAGATTTTAACTGTAAAGTTTGGTGAAGTAAAGAACCGTACTTTCTATCGCCAAACCATGAAGCATCAAAATGCTTGTTTGTATCAAGACGTAAGGCTATTGGTGCAATTTTTTGAGCCATAATATTACTTTTTCTTTACTTTCTTTTTATGTAATGTGCGTTTTCGTGTTATTGCAAATTCTCCAAATTTATGACCAACCATATCTTCTGTAATAAGTAAAGAAATAAAGCTTTTACCATTATGAATTGAAACAGTTTTATTTACAAATTGTGGTACAATTACTGAACGTCTTGACCAAATACGTTTATTTGTCTTATCCAATCCAGTGAACATATTAGCATCCACGAAAGGACCTTTCCAAAGAGAACGTGTCATAAGATTTTATTTTTTTTGAGAAAAAGACAAAATTAACTAAATACGTTATCTTTAAAAATAATAATTTATTATTTTATAAGATTTAAAACTTTATTTTTAATTTATTTCGCCCATAACGACGATTTATATGAAATTTGATGTTTCATTTGTGTATGTGCCCCAATAAAATTTTTACATGCAAAAGTTAAATAATGTTTTGTAAACATAGAACATTTAGAATTAACTCCAAAATGCGTCTGGTAAACTTGCATTATAAACTGTTCACGAGATTTTTTATGCACATGTGGTGAACGTAAAACTGTAAATTTTTTCTTTAATGTTGGTTTTTTTACAACACGTAAAGAAGCATTTACAGGGTTTTTTTCCATAGATGTACAAATACTTTGTAATGTGTTTTGTACAAGTTTTAAAACAGAAGGCTCAAATGCTTTGAATGTTACATGCAAAGACAGCATACAAAACTCTTTTTTTTATGCCAACGGCCGGACTTGAACCGGAGACCTTTCCCTTACCATGGGAACGCTCTACCGACTGAGCTACGAAGGCGCGATTCTCTGGAGATGACCGGACTTGAACCGGTAACTTCATGCTTGCAAAGCATGCGTTCTGCCAATTGAACTACATCCCCCGGAGGAAATGGGATTCGAACCCATGGTATAGAAATTCTATACGTTGATTTAGCAAACCAATGCCTTCAGCCACTCAGCCATTCCTCCTTACGGTATAGCATACTTCTTATAAAAAAAAAAGAATATTTATGGTATTAGATCACTCTCTTCTTTCAAAAAAGGTGAAAAATTTTACCTTAAATTTTGGTCCTCAACACCCAGCCGCTCATGGAGTACTTCGTTTAGTATTAGAAATGAATGGAGAAGTTGTGGAACGTGCAGATCCTCATATTGGATTATTGCACCGCGGGACAGAAAAATTAATTGAATATAAAAACTACATGCAAGCATTGCCATACTTTGACCGATTAGATTATGTTTCTATGATGGCTCAAGAACATGGATATTCCTTAGCTGTAGAAAAACTTTTAAATTGCGAGGTGCCTCTTCGAGCACAATACATTCGTGTACTTTTTTGCGAAATTACTCGTCTTTTAAATCATTTATTAGCTTTAAGTTGTCATGCAATGGATGTTGGAGCACTAACACCATTTTTATGGGCTTTTGAAGAACGCGAAAAGCTTATGGAATTTTATGAACGTGTTTCAGGTGCCCGTATGCATGCTGCTTACATTCGACCAGGAGGTGTTTCACAAGATTTACCACTAGGTTTTTGTGATGATGTTCATGTATTTTGTCAGCATTTTGCTTCTCGTATCGATGAAATGGAAGAAATGTTAACAAATAACCGTATTTGGAAACAACGTCTAGTAGATATTGGAGTTGTGACAGCTGAAGAAGCACTTGATTGGGGCTTTTCTGGTGTAATGCTTAGAGGCTCAGGTGTAGCTTGGGATCTTAGAAAAACACAACCTTATGATATATATAATGAATTAAATTTTGATATTCCTGTAGGGTCGAGAGGCGATTGTTATGATCGTTATTTAATCCGTATTGAGGAAATGAGACAAAGTTTACGCCTAATTATGGAATGTGTGAATAAGCTTCCAGAAGGTCTAATTAAAACTGATGATCGTAAAATTACACCTCCTTCAAGAGCACATATGAAAGAATCTATGGAATCTCTTATTCATCATTTTAAATTATATACTGAAGGATTTGTTGTTCCTGCTTCAGAAACGTATACAGCAGTAGAAGCTCCGAAAGGTGAGTTTGGTGTTTATTTAGTAAGTAATGGATCAAACCGTCCATATCGTTGTAAAATACGAGCTCCTGGTTTTGTACATTTACAGGCATTAGATTTTATGGCAAAAAACCATATGTTAGCTGATGTTGTTACTATTATTGGAACACAAGATATTGTTTTTGGTGAAGTTGATCGCTAAACTTTATCGGGAAAAACGGGATTTGAACCCGCACCCACTGGCGTGACAGGCCAGGACTCTACCATTAAGCTATTTTCCCTGGGTGTTAACGGACTTGAACCGCTGACATTCTCGGTGTAAACGAGATGCTCTACCAACTGAGCTAAACACCCCCTTATAGAAAAGATATTTGTATGAGCGAATACGCCCCTCTGTGTATATATTTAGTGATAAGTACACTCTTATCTCTTGTTATTTTAGGTTTATCTTTTGTGTTTTCAACACAAAAAGCCGATCCAGAAAAAGTTTCTGCATATGAGTGTGGTTTTGACCCATTCGATGATGCACGTGCTCGTTTTGATATTCGGTTTTATTTAGTTGCTATTTTATTTATTATTTTTGATTTAGAAGTAACTTTTTTATTTCCATGGGCAATTTCATTGCACACAATTCAACTTACAGGATTTTGGGCAATGGTCATTTTCTTGGTAATTTTAACCATTGGTTTTGTATATGAGTGGCGAAAAGGTGCTTTAGAATGGGAATAAATTTTATACTTAAACCAGCCATAAACTGTGGCTGGTTTGTTTTTATCTATTTTTTTTCAATTAGTTCCCACGGACTAGCAAAATCAAAATAACGGAATTCTTGAGCTAATTCAACTGGCTCTGAAATAACACGTTTTTTTGAATCGTCATAACGGAATTCAACATAACCACTTACAGGAAAATCCTTACGTAATGGGTGTCCTTCGAATCCATAATCTGTCAAAATACGGCGTAAATCTGGGTGATGAAGAAAACAAATTCCAAACATATCCCATGTTTCACGTTCAAACCAATTTGCAGAAGGGAAAAGAGAAGAAATAGATGCTACAGGTGTTAACTCGTCTACTATTGTTTTTATACGAAGTCGAGAATTATATTGAACACTAAGTAACTGGTAAACTACTTCAAAACGATTAGATCGGGACGGGTAATCAACTGCTGTAATGTCAATTAACATTTTAAACTGTGCATTTGTATGTTGTTTAAGAAAAGTAAAAAAAGGCAAAACAGAAGAGGGTGAAATTACACAAACAAGCTCACGTCGAATCATGTGCATTTCTTTGATCCATAAAGGGACCATACTAGTTAAAACATACATAAAAGATTGTTTCATACAAAATACTTTTTTTTAATGACAAAAATTACTTAGCGTACCACAGAACAGTATTTTTTTGTGCATGAATTTTTTTTTGTAGTTGCATTAATCCATACAATAACGCCTCTGCTGTAGGAGGACAGCCTGGAACATAAACATCCACAGGAATAATTCGATCACATCCACGTACAACGGCATAAGAGTAATGATAATAACCTCCACCATTTGCACAGCTACCCATAGAGATAACCCAACGAGGTTCTGGCATTTGATCATAAACCTTTCGTAAAGCAGGTGCCATTTTATTTGTCAAAGTACCCGCCACAATCATAACATCAGATTGTCGAGGACTTGGACGGAAAATCATTCCAAAACGATCTAAATCATAACGAGCAGCACCGGTATGCATCATTTCTACAGCACAACACGCTAAACCAAAAGTCATAGGCCATAATGATCCCTGACGAGCCCAATTGATTAAACTATCTACTTTAGATAAAATATATTCTGATTGTCCAGACATACATATTCTTTTTTTTTTAGGAAACTTTAGTTTATCCAATTAAATTTATTATTATAAATTTAAAACAAAAAACAATTATTTTAAAATGTACGAGAAAAATTGCTTAACATATTCATGTCTAAAACATATTGAACAATCTCCATACACAATTGTATTACAAATGCACCCATCCGCGTCACAAGAAAAAAGAGAATTTATGCAAAAGTTGTATGAAATTGAACCTAATGCTAAATTACAACATATTAGTGTAAAAAATTTAAAAAAACAATCTTTTTCTTGGGTTCCAGAACTTCTAAAAACAGTAAAAGGGCCTTGTAGCGTTCTTTCTATTCCATCTTTATCAAGTTTACAAAATCTTTTAAAAGTTTTGGTACAACCAAAAACAGGTATCCCGTGTACTGTTATTAGTGTTTTTTATGAAAATAAATTGCTAACAATACCACAAATAGAAATACTTGCAAAAAATATTACAAAACCTGAAAATATTTTACTTTTAAAGAATGTTCCACAACGTTTATGTAATTTATGGTTGTATTCAATACAAGATTTAGTTTATAAAATGAAACATAAGGCGAATAACGGGAATTGAACCCGTATTTTCAGAGTCACAGTCTGATACTTTAACCGATTAAGTTATATTCACCAAAGTTCAAAATTAAGGTTAGAGACGGACTTGAACCGTCATTACAGGATTTGCAATCCAATACATTACCATTATGTTATCTAACCTTTGGGAAAGGCAGGATTCGAACCTGCGATGACAAAAGTCAGCAGATTTACAGTCTGTCGCCTTGAACCGCTCAGCCACTTTCCCTTTATTTAAGAATTGTTTAAAAAAACAGATTTCACATATGCCACAATTGGACGCTACCACTTACTTTACACAGTTTGTTTGGTTATGTATTACATATACCACATTTTACCTGGTTTTAACTAAAACCATTCTTCCAAAAATTGCAAAAATTTTATACGTACGCCAAAATAAAGCTACACATACTGAAGAAAACCAATCACCAGAGACAGCACAAATCCAAAATAATGCTTCTCAACACATGCTACAAGCATGTACTCAAGCAAAACAAGCACTTGAATCAACAGTGATACAATCACAACAATGGGGTGCGCAAGCAACTCAAAATATTCAAAAAGCACAACTTAGTAGTTTACAAACAGAGTATACAAAACAAATGCAAACAAGTACATATACTTTTGCACTTATGGCAAATGCTCTAAAACTAACTCTACCACCTAGTGCGCATACAATGCTTGCACAAGCTACAAATGAACAGAAAGCTCGTGTCTTTCAAAAAGCAGTTATTAAATCACTATTTAAAAAATAACATCTAGTTCGGTGTATATTTAATGCACCGAATAAAAAAATAGCTTTTTATGATCAAACAATTAACAAATAATCTTTTTTATATTCTTTCTGGAACTCTTCTTTTTCTTGTATTAAGCTCGAAAAATATTCTTATTTATAATGAGGAATTACTTATTGCAGCAAGTTTTGTTGCTTTCGTAGTTACAAGTGCACATACAATGAAAGATGCAATTGAAGAAACTTTTCAAACACGTGCTAAACATATTCAAGATGAGCTTGAAGCATTTTTTGTATCTAAAGAAACATTATGTCATGAAGTAAAGCATAATGTACAAATACAAAAAAAATTAGCTCAAAGTATTCTTGCTTTAGGTGCGCTTGTTGTAGTTAATGTAGAAGCTATTCATACACAACGTGCAGTAGCATTACGTCACGCAATTCATACACAAACACTTACACAATTACAACAAATGATTTCTCAGCAACATGCAGTTCAAGGTCATTTACATAATGTAACATGTGCTTCTTACAAGCATGTTATGCTAGAAGCAATGCAGATGCAAAAACAAACTATGCAAAGTTTATGTATGCAAAATGCTTTAGATCTATTAGGTACAATGCAACGCAAAAGTACTGCTCAGACAATTAATACAAAAACTCGCAAACTTGTAAAAGTTCAAGCCACATCAAAATCAGATGATAGACTGAAAAAGAAATCGGTGAAAACAAAAAAGAAAGCGTAATATTTTGGTTTGGTGAAAATCGCCAAACCAAAAACTAATAAATACTTGAAACTTTTGCTTTTTAAAGTATGTATATAGTCAACCGAACCCAAACTGACTTCGATCTTGAAACATACATGCACTGTATATACTATGGCAACATGGGACACGCAGGAAAAAGCAATATATGCCTATATGGGCAACAGTTTTTGTATATCTTTTGTTTATCATTAACAAAATATCAAAATAAAAAAAAATATGATAAAAACAAAATAAAACACAGAGGCTAATTTCAGCTAAAGTTTATTAACTTTTATATTTTATTTATCATATACTCGGCAAAAACAAATGATGTCTATGAAACATTTTATTGATCGTTGGTTATTTTCAACCAACCATAAAGATATTGGTACTCTTTACCTTATTTTCGGTGCCTTCTCAGGTGTATTAGGATCATGTTTTTCTCTTCTGATCCGTATGGAGTTAGCTCAACCAGGAAATCAAATTCTTGGCGGAAATCACCAATTATATAATGTATTAATTACAGCTCATGCTTTTTTAATGATTTTTTTTATGGTAATGCCCGCTTTAATCGGTGGATATGGTAACTGGTTTGTTCCAATCATGATTGGTGCTCCAGATATGGCTTTCCCTCGTTTAAATAATATTAGTTTTTGGCTTTTACCTCCGTCATTATTACTTTTATTAAGTTCAGCATTAGTAGAAGTTGGTGCAGGTACAGGTTGGACAGTATATCCACCATTAAGTCATATTACAAGTCACTCTGGAGGTGCTGTAGATTTAGCTATTTTCAGTTTACACGTTTCAGGAGCAAGTAGTATTTTAGGTGCAATTAATTTTATTACAACCATTTTTAATATGCGAGGACCTGGATTACTTCTTCACCGTCTGCCATTATTTGTGTGGAGTGTACTAATTACAGCTTTTTTACTTTTATTATCTCTTCCAGTTTTAGCAGGAGCTATTACAATGCTTTTAACTGATCGTAATTTTTCAACTAGTTTTTTTGACCCAAGTGGTGGTGGTGACCCGATTTTATATCAGCATTTATTCTGGTTTTTCGGACACCCTGAAGTATATATTCTTATTTTACCAGCTATGGGTATTGTATCTCATGTAATTATGACCTTTAGCCGAAAAACTATTTTTGGTCAAATTGGTATGATCTATGCTATGTTATCAATTGGTTTATTAGGGTTTATTGTTTGGGCTCACCATATGTATACTGTAGGTCTTGATGTTGATACTCGAGCTTACTTTACAGCAGCAACAATGATTATCGCTGTACCAACTGGTATTAAAATTTTTAGTTGGATTGCAACAATGTGGGGTGGTTCAATTCATTTACGCACGCCAATGCTATTTGCAATTGGTTTTATTTTCCTTTTCACAGTTGGTGGTCTGACTGGGGTTATCCTTGCTAACGCAGGTATTGATATTGCTTTACATGATACTTATTATGTTGTAGCACACTTTCATTACGTACTTTCAATGGGTGCTGTTTTTGGTTTATTTGCAGGATTTTATTATTGGATTGGTAAAATTTCAGGCTACCAATACCCAGAAACTCTTGGTCAAATCCATTTCTGGTTATTTTTTATTGGTGTAAACCTTACATTCTTCCCAATGCATTTTTTAGGTTTAGCAGGTATGCCTCGTCGTATTCCAGATTACCCTGATGCTTTTGCGCAATGGAACGTAGTGTGTAGTTTTGGATCTTATTTATCTATCCTTGCAAGTGTTTTCTTCTTTTATGTTGTTTTTAAGACATTAACAAGTAATGATATGGTAGATGAAAATCCATGGCAATTCGAAGAAGGTGAAACTTCTGTAATGTCACTAGAATGGACAGTAACTTCTCCACCACCATTTCACACATTTGAAGAAATTCCAGCTGTTAAAGAAACCAAATTTCCTCATTTACAAAAATAATGATTAAAATTTGATACATTTAAGAGCAACATTTAAAAATGTTGCTCTTGAGTCTATTAAAATAATGAATGAAAAGTTTACAAACTTTTTATGAAATATTCCTCTACAAAAAACAAATTTTATATTTTTTTTATTTAATTACAAAATACTTAACATAATAAATAATATAAAGATACTAAAAAAACGTTTATCTATTAACCATAATAAATAAAAATCAAATAAAAAGAGGGAGGGTTCCAGGGTTAGGGTGGTATTGTTAAAGCAGTTTAGATATGATATTTAATTAAATGGATGGTTTGCGGGCGTATGGGCGCCTTTATTAAATCTTTGTATTAAACTTAATTTCAAAAAAAATTATACTTAAAAAATTTAGCTTATAACATTATGTTATAAGATATGTGAGATTATACTTTAGTATTTTTTCACAATTATATTTTTGCTCGAGTTTCAGAGAGTGCGCTAACGCATGAAATCAGCAGCCTAAAGACTACGGCCGCAAGGCTAAAATTTAAAGGAATTGACGGGGGCTTACACAAGCGGTGGAGCATGTGGTTTAATTCGAAACAACGCGCAGAACCTTACCAATCCTTGCAATATACAGGAAACAACTGTTATAAGTTGTCTTTTGGTATACAGGCGCTGCATGGCTGTCGTCAGTTCGTGGCGTGAGCTGTTGGGTTAAGTCCTAGAACGAACGCAACCCTCTTAGCATGTGCATTATTAATGCCTTGTTAAACTGCCAGTGACATACGGGAGGAAGGAGAGGATGACGTCAAGTCCGCATGGCCCTTATGGGTTGGGCTACACACGTGCTACAATGGCGAACACAAAGGGATGCAAGATGGCAACATGGAGCAAATCCTCAACTTTCGTCGTAGTTCGGATTGTTCTCTGCAACTCGAGAACATGAAGTTGGAATCGCTAGTAATCGTAGATCAGCATGCTACGGTGAATTTGTATCTAAGCCTTGTACACACCGCCCGTCACATAATGGGAGCGGGACTTGCACAAAGCATATTAAATGCCACTTGGACAGATTTTAATACGTTTTTTTCTGCCTTTGTTTATTTAATACGTTACTGTAGGTACTGTGACTGATATGAAGTCGTAACAAGGTAGCCGTAGGGGAACCTGCGGCTGGAAGGACTCCTTTTTTGTACACTAATACTAGAATATATATAAACATATGAGTTTGATCCTGGCTCAGAATGAACGCTTGCGATAGGCTTAACACATGCAAGTTGAACGTGTAAGACACGTAGCGAACGGGTGCGTAACATGTGGGAATCTACCCGTACATAAAGGTAAATCCTTTTTAAAAGATCTGTGATCGTGTATGGATGAGCCCGCACAAGATTAGATAGTTGGTGTGGGAAGGGCGCACCAAGTCGAGGATCTTTAGCTGATCTTAGCGGATGATCAGCCACACTGGGACTGAGACACGGCCCAGGCTCCCATGGGAGACAGCAGTGAGGAATCTTGGACAATGCACGAAAGTGTGATCCAGCTATATCGCGTGGACGAAGAAGGGTATTTTGCTTGTAAAGTCCTTTCAGCAATAAACATGTTTTTACATGGAGCCATAATGACAGCTCTTGCAGAAGAAGCCCCGGCTAATTTCTGTGCCAGCAGCCGCGGTAATACAGAGGGGGCGAGTGTTATTCGGAATAATTGGGCGTAAATGGCGTGTAGGTTGTGCTTCGCTGTTATCGGTTAAATCCCCATCGATATGGTGGGTAAGGCTGATAGAACGGTTGTACTAGAGAGTGAGAGAGGATACGGGAATTTCGAGTGGAGAAGTTAAATTCTTAGATATTCGAAGGAAGGCCAACTGCGAAGGCACATATCTGGCTCATTTCTGACACTGAGGCGCGAAGGCGTGGGGAGCGAAGCCGATTAGATACCGGCGTAGTCCACGCAGTCAACGATGCTGCATTCCTCTTTGGAAAGCAAAAAAAACTAAATTTTTATGGGCATATAAAAATGCTCATAAAAATTTATTTGTATTCATTTTATTTTAGATTGTCAGGCACCGAAAGATGGTGTCCTGGCGAGGTAGCTCAGTTGGTTAGAGCGCAGGATTCATAATCCTGTTGTCGGCAGTTCAAGTCTGCCTCTCGTCAAACAAAAGCCGTATTTTGTGGATGCCTTAGGTTCATATGCACAATGGGCGCTTTACGATGCGAAACGTTGTATCTGAGACATCATTCTGACAGGTACAAATCCCCACAGTGGTAAACCACATTATTTTGACACGAGGAGAACTGAAACATCTAAATATCCTCTAGGAAAAGAAATCAACCGAGATTCCGTTAGTATTGGCGAAAGAACGCGGATAAGGCATATGTTTATGAAATTGAAAAACATGTTGGAATACATAGACCAGAGAAGGTAAAAGTCCTGTATTATGCCTTTCATAATCATTAAGAGTAGAACGTTAAACTGTTTGAAAATAGGAGAACCACCTTCTAAGCCTACATATGCATATGAGACCGATAGTGAACAAGTACTGTGAAGGAAAGGTGAAAAGAACCCTCTTGTATAGGGAGTGAAAAGATCTGAAACAAAATACATACAATCAATCGATATATTAAAAAAATGTATCGGTGTACCTTTTGCATAATGGGTCAGCGACTAAATGTGTGCAGCTTGCTTAAGCAAAGATGTGGAGGCAAAGCAAAAGCGAGTAGGTTTTCCTGCGTTTGTTGCATGCATTTGACCCG
>JACLAB010011182.1_pt1 | contig 30215 bp, 21 predicted proteins | sample 8027921 | NCBI WGS metagenome assembly JACLAB01 (sample SAMN15725117, study PRJNA655200) | protist metagenome | isolation source: fluorescence activated cell sorting (FACS) single amplified genomes of... | place: USA: West Boothbay Harbor, Gulf of Maine | collected 2000-07-19 | reverse complement strand
CATGTGGATACCTCCTTCGTTGTGATAAAAAATGTCTGTATTTTAGTATTACTCTTTGGATAAAATGGAAAATTTTCTTCACTCTGAAATGACTGCCCCCCAGATATCGGCGAGATATTCCACGCACGCGTTCGCCTCCACGTCTCGTGCTTTCTCTTCTCCTAAGCTCAAAAGTCGTTGTTGTTCTCATCGTCGTCTGAATCGTCGTCTAAATCGTCGTCGTTTAAAGAGAGATGGAGAGTTTTGCTGCGCTTCTTCATCAGACACCGGGGAGACGATAAGCGAGAATGGGTCGGCGAAACCGTCCGAAGCGTCGCCGTTTCCACTGCTGTCGTTCGCAAACGACTCTGCGCGAGAACAACTTTTGTCGTCATCGTCGTACACGCACGTTTCTCCTGGCGTGTGCGATGCGCACGCCTCGGACGTGGCCATTCGCGCCGCGTGGGTGGTTCTGTTGAGAAGTCAACACCCGTCTCACAGGGCGAACGCGAAACGGACGAAGGATATGTTTCACCAGGAGGACGAGAGTTTTCTGGAGAGGTATCACGAGTGGGAGAGAAAATACGATATGTTTTTATCGAGCGTAGAGAGCGATGCGTATCAAGGCGGGACGTTGTTGAACGTGGTCAGCGAGAAGGAGAAGTTGTTGCGGGAATACGGGTTGCCGGATTTGTTTCGCGCGGTGAAAGCGTCGGAGAACGCGCTGTGCTCGGACGTTTTGTTTCAATCGTTGAGAGATGACGTGGATAATTCGGAGGATTCGTTGAAATCTGCGATTGAAATCGCGTTGGCGGGGAACTTGTTCGATGCTGGAGCGGCGCAGGCGGTGCAAAACGTCGTCGGCGGGAGCTCGTTTAAAGGAGATTCGAATAAGTTTGCGTTTAAGAACAGCGAGGATTTACAGTTTGCGTTTGAGGCATCGAGGAAACGAGTGAGAAATAGCGAGTGGTTGTGTGACGATTTGGATGAGTTGCGAGCGAACGAGTACGACCGCGTGTGCGTGTTTTGCGATAACGCCGGCGCGGACGTCTTAGGGATGACGCTATTAGCGAGAGAATTGGCCAAAAGAACTAAAGGCGCGAAAGTCGCGTTGGTCGCGAACGAATTGGCCGCGCTGAATGACGTCACCATCAACGAACTCGAAGAGTTTTACCAGGTGTGCGAACAACACGACCCAGAGTATTTACAACTGTACCGCGAAAACGGCAAAATCGCCCTCCTCTCCTCCGGCCAAGCGTCCACGTTACTCAACTTGAACGCCACCGGCAAAGATATCAACGATTGGGTCAAGCGCGAAGATACAGTCGGTGGAGTCGACATGGAAGGTAAAAAGCTGAAGTGGCTCGTCGTTTTAGATGGCATGGGCCGCTCCTTAGAATCGAACTGGGAGTGCGGCAAATACGTGCAACCGCACGTGGACGTCTTGAACTTGGCGATGGTGAAATCTGAAATCAACGCCAAGAGGTTAGGCGCGAACGTATACGACTGCGTCTGTAAGTTGTCCAACAGCAGATAATAAAGAGAAGAGAGAAAGAAAGAGAGATGATCGGATGACGTATATTTATATCGTGTTATTAGTGTTGTATTGTTATTTTGTTCATCCCATCGGCGGCGCTCGCGTTTAAAAGGTGAAAGAAATATCACACCTAAACATCCACTCCTCTCACTTAGGGGAAATTTGGCTTCAAGTACACCACAATTCACTATTCACCTCCAGAGAGACAAAAAACACATGTCCTCCGCGGCGCGTTCTCGCCTCCTGCTCTCGCATCGCGTCACCACGAACAGTGTCTCGTCAACCAGCGACCAAACGGGAGCGCGCGTCCGGGTGAATAAGAGAATCCACGCTCAGCAACAACAGAAAAGCAAAGCAAACAAAAAGAAGAATGAAAACTCGAGATACGAGTTCCCGGGAAGCATGCCCTCGGCGTTCCAGAAAGACGTCACGCGAGCGTTAGAACAAGCGAAAAGAGCGGAGAAAGTTTGGTCGTGCGAAATCACCGACTTCTATTCTCCTCCGTTGTGCGATTGGATCGAAGCCGCGGTGAAGAAAAACTTTGGAGAAGCGATTGTGTGCAACAGGTTCGGAGGATTTTCCGGGGCGGAACAGCAGAGGGTTCTGCTCGCGAGACGGGACAACAGCGAAGAACTGTTCGAGTTGGCGAAGAAAGATGAGTTTTTCGCGAACGAAGAGGACGAAGGTGAAGTGGATACGAACAACTGCGCGATCGCGTGCGTGAACATAAGCGGAAAGTTTGCGTTCGATCCGGCGTCGCATCCGGATTTTTTAGGCGCGGTGCTCAACGCCGGCGTGAAACGCGAGAAGATTGGAGACATCTTGGTCAATAATTCTTCCGAGGGTGGAGCGAAAGTTTTGGCGACGCCTGCGATTGCGGTTTTCTTGACGAGAGCGTTGGAATCTGTGCGCACGGTTAAAGTGACCGTGGAGCTTTTTCCTCTTAGCGAATTAGAAGGCGCCCAAGGCGCGCAGGTTCAAGAACCGGTAAGAACTTACGAAGCCTCGCTTCGGTTAGACGCCGTGGCATCTGCTGGATTTCGGTGTGCGAGAAGTAAGATGGGTGAGGATATCGTAAAAGGAAACGTGAAGCTAAACTACAACGTGTGCGAAAAGAAGAACGCGACAGTTGGGCAAGGTGATATGATTAGTTGCCGAGGAAGAGGAAGAGTAGAAGTGAAAGAAATTTTGGAGCAGCAGAACGATCGGTATAGAATTGAGTTGGTGCGATACAAGTAGGAGAGAGAGTCAATCTTGATATGCGGTCGTTATTTATACTCAGCAGCGCATAGTTAGTATTATCGTCGCGTATTTACTTCGCTTCTCTTTCGCTCTTCTTTTTTTCTGTTTCTTCTTCTTCTTTTTCGCCTTCTGTAACTCTGTTAAACAAGCCGCAAGCGTACTTCTCCACATGCCCAGCTCTAGGCGGCGGCGACGGTCGCATCTCCCAAATACCCGGTAAAGGAGGTTCCGCGTCCGCTGGAAGTTTTGTGGCCACCAGAGTGGTCATCTCCCAGCCCATGTCTAAATCGAGCGTACCCGTGCCTCTCTGTTCGTCTTGGCCTTCGAGCGTTTCGGATCCCAAAAGCAGTTTCGAGCAGAAAGAGCCTAAATGGCCGAGTTTCTTGGAGTATCGAATCGCGGATTGGATGGCCATCCACAATTTTTCGCGCGACATGGTTTGTGGACATTTGATGGCCGTTGCGAGCGAACGAACTTTGTTCGTCGTCGATTGCGATAAAGGCCGAACAAATCCTCTCTGCGTGACGGCGTGTTTACGGTCGTCGTATAAAATGCCTTTCGAGAGTTTCTCGGCTTCGGCGAATACGACTTGCAAGTCGTCGCTTTTCGTTTCGGCTGGATCTTCCCAAAAGATGACCGAATCCCACGTGCCGAAGAGCATGCGCTTGACTTCGTTCGTCTCTTTTTTCGTAACGACGCCCGTAACGAGATTACGCATCGCCGGCGAAAACTCGGCATCGTACTCGTGGAATTTCAAAATGGCTTCTAAACCGGTTTTTTCGCACTCAATTTTCACGTCGCCGCAGAGCTCGCCGATGGGTTTACGCAAGTAAAACTCGTGCGCTTTGAGCGTCGGTAACGTGAACGTGTACACTTCGGTATCGATGCTTCGTTCCGATCTCGGACAGTTATCGCGTCTTCGCCAGCGCGATAAGTAATCCGGATGTCCGCTCGCACCGTATAACTCGACGTAACAACCTTCTCGGCAAACGTCCTTCGGCGCGCTCTCTTCTCGATCCATCGGACCGGGCAGTTCTAAATGAATCAAGAGCGAAGCGCCGTACATTTCAGCTCTTGGAATGGCTTGAATCTTCGTCGAACTTCGTATCTTTTGCCTCGAGCCGTCGAGAAAGTGATCCGCAGTGCGAATATCTTTGAAGTTGTACGCGTTGTTTTCTTGGAAGTAGACGCTCAACGGCGTGCCGTCTGGGATCGATCGCACGAAATCGAGACTTTCAGGCGTTTCCACGCATCGCACGACGTGTGATCCGAGAGGTGGGGGCAAAGCCAGAACTCCCGTATCGCTTCGAACGGCTTTTTCTTCGTCGCTCGAATCGTACGCGTCGAAAGGATCGGCATGGTTATACGTCACCTCCTCGGTTTCGCTCTTCTTCTTCTTCATCGACGCGTCTTCACCGGCATCGTTTTCCGCCGAGGAGGGCGACTTTTCATTAAACCCGGGCCCGCGCGGACGTAATATTTCTGCGATTTGAGCAATAATGAGCCGCGTTGCGAGTAGAAAACGTTTTACGGATTCGTTTTCGCCGTCAAAGTGTAAATCTGGCTCTAGGCTCCAGCGGCTCGCGTTCTCGTCCTCTCCATCCGCGCACACGATGTTATTCTCTCCATCGTACGTCGTCACCTCTCGACTCTGAAACACTGAATCTCTTCTCAAACACTCCGCCAATTTCAATCCAATATTCACCGCGGTATCCGCGTTGGCCACGTCCGATCTCAAATTCGCCGTCTTGGGCGCCGAATTTGCGTTTTCGTCAAGGCGTAAAAATTTCCCCTTCAAATTCGTAAACATCTTACGCCCGGGACGGTTTGCGTTCGCAGCTGCCTGCCTAATCTCGTGTTCCTCTATCTTACGATGCGACTGGTGTCGATGCACTTTCGCTCTTAATCGTTCCGCGGCGACTTTAAACTTCACAAACGTCGCGTCCTCTTCGTCGTGCAAGAGCGGTTTGACGAATTTCTCCACGTCCACGGACGTTTGCGTAAAAAATTGCGCGTGCAAAATGGAAAACGCGCGGTCGGTTTTCGCGTCTAGATTTTCGATTCTGTGCTCGAGTTTATTCGTGCTCATGAGCGCGCGCTCTTCGTCGTCCAAGAAGTCGATGAAATCAATGGACTCGTCGTCGTCATCCTCATCCGATGACGAAGGAACATTTTTTTTCTTCGATGAGAAAAAAAAACGTTTCTTCTTCTTTTTCTTCTTTACTTTACTCGATGATGTCCGCTCGCTGTTTAACGCAAAGTCTTCTCCTTCCTTCGCCTCCTCTTCCCCTTCGTCGGAAGAGGAAGAGGAGGAGGAGGAAGACGACGTGCACTCTTTGATTTCACCAAAGTCTTCTTTCATGTTTTAAAGTGTGGAAATATAATAAAATCTGTTGTCCTCTTCGCGTATTTTTTGTTCGTGTGAAAAACAAACACGAAAAGGTATTGATTGATGTTTGGTGCACTACTGTATCGCACTCTTTAGTACTATTAAATCTTTATTAACGGCAATACATTGTTGTTCAAATTCGTTCTTATGATTAAAATATAAAGATTGAAGACTAAGAAACCCCCCCGCTGGGTCGTTTCCCTTGACTCACGGCTCTGGCGATTCTACAATCGAGTTCCGCGGGCTGTTCCGCCGGTACGCTCAAATCGCACTCTTTCTCGAACATATCTCTCGCGTTCGTCATCGCGTCCTCGGGAATTTGTGCCAACAATTCGTCGATTTGTCTGTCGATTAATCCAAAATATTCCGCCGGCGCTTTAAAGTTCACCGCCACGCGCGCGTTGTTCGCTTTCAATTGCGTTTCCAACTCTTGAATTGATTGTTTCAACGCTTCGACCTCGTACGCGTCTAAACCGTACGTCTCTAAAATCGTCGGTAACGCCCGCGTCATGGGACCTGACACTCGAGTCGCGCACTTCACGTTCAGTTGCGATAAATCGCAATTATACACCGGTGCATCGCACGTTTTCCGGAACTCTTCGTTTTGGTTCGCGATGTCTTGCAACGCCACTTTCACCGCCAAGACCACCGCGACGGCTCGCAAAGGTTCCTCGATGGGCACATCCAAACCGCTGTTAAACATCGCACTCGTCGGTTGCACGTTTGAATTAAAAGCCAGCGCAAAACACCCCCAGGACATGTTGACCATAAATATCGACTTTCTTCTGTTCATATTCGTCGAAACGTTCTCATCTTCTCTCCTCGTTTCTCTCTTTTCTTTAGAGCGCGTTAATGTTCTTTCATCATCATCATCATCAGTTCGCATCATCCGTTGTTGTTGTTGTTTGTTCTGTTCAGAAGCATTCTTATCCGAAGCGAGCGCAGAAGCAGGTCGTCGTCTCCTTCTCGTCTGAATCGTCTTCTGAATCGTCGTCTGAATCGTCGCGGGGGTGGAAAGGGTAGTAAACATCGTATTCTTTTACCACAAGTTTGTTGTGTGGTTTTATCTTCAAAAGTTCGTTATTCGTCTTAGGTCAGACTTTCTAGAAAGAGAATTTTGGTTTTTTTAAAAAGGGGTGCTCACATTTTTTTTACCACCTTTTCTCCTCTTTTGTGGGATCTCTCTAAATCTCTTCATTGATCACATTAAGACACACACAAACACTTTTGTGCAATAGTATAATAATACCACGAATAAAATGTACGGTAATAACGTGCGAACGACAGAAACGGACACAAATTTCGTGGCGAATTACACGGAAAAGACCCGGTTGGGGTTTATAGGTACGCGCGATTCGCGACGAGATTAGTATTCTCTGTCGAGGAGATTTTACCTTCTTCTTGGGGGCCCCCGGGAATTCATTTTTCTCCTCCCTCTTTGTTGTGCGCTCCCTGTTTTCTTTTTAATGACACCCTTCTCTCTTTCTCTCTCTCTTTCGTTTATTAGGAACGTGGAAACACAGGTATTACGCGATTAAGCAAAGACTCCTCCCGAACGCGAGTAAACTCCAACCGAGCGAATTAGAGAATCACTCACGAATTGTCGTTCATATCGATATCGATTGTTTTTTTCTCCAAGGCTCGGTGCGCACTTTGCGACCGGATTTAATCGAGGATACCGAAACACCCATGGTCGTCTCGTGGGGAGAAACCGGGGAGATTAGTTGCGCGAACTACGCCGCTCGAGCGTTAGGGTTACACGCCGGGATGCGGTTTAACGAGAGCGATAGAAAAAAGCCGGAGAATGTTCTCGTGTTGAGTTACTGTTTCGACGCGTACGTCGAATTCGCGACGAGCTTTTACGAGGCGCTGTTCGAGTTGACCGATCACGTGATTGGATCGAGTTGCGATGAGGCGTATTTGGACGTCACGAATGGATTGAAGCTAGATGGTGTTAAAGAAGTAGGCATAGAGAGCGAGAACGCGAGCATCAGAGGAAAAGCGATGGCGAAGTTTATCCAAAAGCACGTCACCGAGAAGTGTAAATTGAAATGCTCCGTCGGCTCGGGGCCGAACAAGTTGGTCGCGAAATGTGCGACGTCAAAGTACGCGAAACCAAACGGCATGAGCGATAATCCTTTTTATTACGTTTCGGAAGAAAATGCTCGTGATTTTATGGCAAAGTTACCCGTGCAGGACCTCCCGGGGGTGGGACACGTTTTGTTCAGAAAATTGAGCGAAGAGAAGATTCGGACGTGCGCAGATTTGCAAGCGATTGAAGTGGGAAGCCAGCGATTTATGCAACTCGTGGATGCCGTAGGAGGCGATGTGGCGACTTATAACTTAATCCAAAAAGCCAAGGGAATAGACGAAACAGAGTGGATGCCAGATCCACCGCCGCAAACAACGAGCATGAAAATTTCGTGGGGCGTTCGGTTCGAAACCAAGGAAAGAGTTCTGGCAGTTTTAAAAGACATGTCAAAAGTTGTTTGCGACAGAGCTAAAATGTTGGGAGATCGCCGCGCAAAATCAATCACATTTGAAATCATGCTCTCGAAAGATGTAAAAAGCACTAAAAAGAAGGGTTTCTTAGGTCACGGCCCTTGTCACGAATACTCGAGATCGCAAAACTTGACCAACGCGACGAACGATTCAAAAGTTATCAACGAGAAAGTTCGAGCGATTTTAAACAAGTTAAACGAGGAAATTCATTTGGGCATCGAGACTATTCGCGGTTTATGCGTGAGGTTGCATTTTGAGAACACTACCGGGTCGCCTGAAAAGAATCCGAAGAAGCGGGTCGTCGGTTTACGAACGGACTATCGAGGCCCGGCGCAAGGTTTAATCGGCCCTCAATCGAAAGTTCACGTTCCAGATAAGACGCAACCAAGAGTGAACAGTTTGTTCATGCAGGTGCAAAAGAAACAGAAAGTAGCGAACGAAACATATAGTAATAAAGTAGAACCAGATAGACTGGACCACAGGAACAATAACAACGACATCAACAAGATCAAAGAAGACAACGGAGGAGAAAAAGTCAAAAAAACCGCGGTGCCTTTCTTCATCGAGAAAGAGTTCAAATCTGTCGAGCAACTCTTCGCGTCGTATTCGCGCCGACTGGCCATTGAAATGCACCGCGTGCGCCAAAACGACGAATTCAAAGAAATCACGCGAGGTCAAGAGCAAATCGTCGCGGGTTTAGCGACCGCATGCGCCTACTCTTTGGCCGACCACGTCCGCTCCGCCGTCGGAACCATCCAGAAACACTACGTCTACAAAGAAGACATCGAAGCGTTCATCGAGCGAGTAAAAAACTTGACGAAGTGGCACGAGCGGATGATATCACGAGACGACGGCGTGCACTGTTTCGTCTCGGCGTGGAAAACGGCGTGCGACGAAGTCTATTAATAGCACAATGTAATGACGCGCGCATACTCACGCGTAGACATTTTTAGCGAGATCACAAGAAGAAGCGTTTTTAAATCGAAAAGGCGACACAAAAAAATCAATCCAAAGACTCGCATCCCGAGCGTTTACTAAATGTTCCGCTCCGCGACGAAATACCTTTTCATCGCCTCGTCCTCTCTCTGTGTGCTCGGATACTTGCGAGATAAGAACATCGTCGTCATTAACTCTCGGAAGATTAAAAATTCCGAGGTTCGTAAGTGCGCGGAGATTTGCGTCGACTGGTCCGCGTGGCTCGAAACGAACAGGAAGTTCATCTGGAATCAGTTTTTCGACGCGCCTTCGTCGTCCTCGTCTTCGAAGTAGGAATCGACGATGATGAGCGAGAGAGTCGAGAAGCGATCAAACTCGGCTTCGCCTTTGAATAAACTCGGGAAGTCGATCGCGTTCGGGTGCGCGCTCGGTGTTCTCGTGAGTTTACTGAAACACCAGAGAGATGAAGGACACTTGAAGAGATCGAGAGTCGAACACGAGAGAGCGATGATGAGTTTTAACAGCGGTTCGAATGGGAAGAGTAATAGTAATAATAACAGGCGCATGGGGGATGCGGGTTTGAGGAGGAGTTCCGAGACTGGCGACGAAAGAGGTGTTCGGGGGCGAGAAGGAGAGAAGACGCCGTTTGAGCGGGAGGAAAATCAAGAAGAAGCGGTGATGGGTACGGTGTCGACGCAGATGAGTGGTAGTAGTAGTAGCAGCAGCGGCAGCAGCAGTAGTAGTAGTAGTACTCGTCGTTCGTCCTCGTCGTCGTCTTCTCTGCTCGCGAATATCAAACCGCTCACGGATACCTACCCGAACGCGTTCGCCTTGCCGTCCATGTCTGATGAACCGAACAAAGTGTGTGAACCGAAAACAATCAACAAGGACGCGTGGGGTTCTGCCAGAAGGTTGGACTTCTCCGTAGCTAAGACTGATACCAATTGGCCGCAGAATTGCGAAGGAGATTTAAAAGCCTTGTGCGAAGTCGTCAAGGAGATTGCGATTGATAGAGAAGTCTTGGCGGCGGTGGCGAATTCCGCCGCGCCAGGAATTTATAAGTTTGTCGATTCGATTAAATCCTTGGAAGTCACAAACTTTCTCGTCATATGCTTGGACGATATGTTGGAAAAGAACTTGAAAGATAAAGGAGTGGCGACGTATAGAGTGAAGAACGACGCGAGAGGGTCGCACAAAATCTCCGCGCAAAAGTTTGGCATCATAAAAGATTTCGTCAAAGTTGGGTGTTCCGTCTTATTGACAGATACGGACGTCGTGTACTTACAAAACCCATTTCCGTACTTATATCGCGATCACGATATCGAGTCTATGTCTGACGGGTGGGACAATCAAACCGCGAATGGGTTTCATCAAGTCATCGACGATGCGGCTATGGGAAGATCTGGACGCGCGCGAGTGAAAGCGTTTCGAGTTTCCGCGTTGAATTCTGGATTGTGGTACGTCGCCGCAACGGAAGCTTCGTATAGGCTCATGTCCATTATGGCGCATAGAATGGCGACGGAAGATTTGTGGGATCAAGCCGGCTATAATTTAGAATTATGGTTCGCCAGTCGAGATTGGCACCAAACGAGCGGCGCGACGGTTCGGGTGATGAATCCGTATTGTTTCTTAAACAGCAAAGTGATGTTTCGTATCGTGAGACATAAAAAGGAGTTGGCTAAAGATAGGCACAGACCAGTTGCTATGCACGCGAACTACCACACGGATAAAGAACGGAAAATGCAACTCGTCGATAAGTATTACAACCACGACGCGAACGTCGCGTCTTTAGAATGCACAGTTGGTTGTTCAGGAGAGTTAAAATCCATCGAGGAATTGGAAGGAAAGCATAAACACGCCGTTAACGATGGGATCATTGGTTCTAAGAATTGGAAGGAAGGTGCGCCTGCGGCATATTCCTCTCAGTGCGCGCCGATGAAAGACTGGTCTGGGAAAATTACCGATTTAGGACGCTCGTTACACGCGATTTCAAAAACACCGACACCACCGTCAAACGATGGCATATCCGTACAAATTGACGAAATATTATCCAGGAAAGGCGATGTTTTTAAAGGTGAACAGTCATCCGCCATAATCGTTTCGGCCAACGAGGACAACGCGGACCATTTGAAAGTCTTCCTCGAACGAGGCACGAAGAAATTAAAGGTGGACAAACGTGTCATTGTCGTCACAAATTCACCGAAAGCGGCGAATATTGCACGAACTGTCTCTGATAAAATATCCGTGTTGGAGTCGAGTAGTTACGAGGCGGCCATTCTGAAATGGATTGCCATGAAGCGACTGTTAGAGAATGGCGTGCACACGATTGCGATAGATCCGGAAACCGTGCTCATGCACGACCCGTCGACGTATTTTTATCGAGACGCGGACGTAGAAGCCATGTCGGACGGTTGGGACGATATGACCGCGTACGGCTACGACCACGTCGTCGATGACCCTCACATGGATTGGTCGAGATATTGTCACGGCGGACGCGCAGCGAGCAGAGACGACGGGTTTGCGAGATTTGAAGCGACGGAGGAATCGTTGGCGCTCGCGACGCGCGTCGCGAGGATACTCTTAGGCATGAAAGGCTCTTCATCCGCGGATATTGCAACCAGAGCACACGAAGCGTTCAATGAAGCGCTCGATTTGCCTGCCCACGGTGATTATGTCGGTCCTGGTGTCATCAAAAGGACGCTGAATTATTTATGCTTTGCAAACTCGAAGATGATTTATCGCTTCGCTAAGAAGGATGCAAAGGCGAAAAAGTTCATCCCAGTTGCCATACGCATGAGTTACCACTTGCGATTAAAAGAAACCGCGCAAAGAATGACAGACGCGTACAATTACTACGAGGAAATGAAGCAGAACACCGTCCTGGGTGCGAGCGCAAAAACGATTTCGAATTTCGAGCGATGGACGCACGGCGAAGGATTCGGCGAAGTCGCCGCTGATTCTAAAATCCTATGCAAATTACGAATGGTTTCTCCCACGGAAAGCACAGAAAGTTACTCAGAAAAAGCGCACGTGGCGTCTATATTATCCCAATTAGGCGAAAACGAACCGTTCTCCTGGGGTGGGGTCCCTGGTTTACGGTTCTTAGAACGCGGCGATTTAACAACGCCGTGGGGTAAAGGCAAGTGGGGGTTCATCGATAAAGGCAAAGGACGGCTCGACAGTGTGAGCGTTTTCGCCGAGTTTGCAGGCGCGAAACACTTGCTGACTTTTGAAAACATCGCGGAGAATAACGCGTTGCACGATGCGGTCTTCGTTTCCGAACGGTGCACGGACGGGGACCAAGTGATTGGAAGAGTAGTTGCGAAAGTTAGATAAAAAAAGGTTGTCAATAATAAAGTCCATACCCAGTCGTTGTTGTATATGCACAAAAATAATTTAAGTTTAGTAGTTTTGTTGGTTACCTTACTCTTATCTCAATCTCTCTCTCTCTTTCTTCTTCTCCATTCTTATCATTTACGCGCCTTTCTCTACCGCAGCTTTCAAAATCGCGCCAGATTCCGCCGCCGACTTCCCGGAGCACTCGTCGAGCAATACCTTTATGCCGGAGATGTCCAACTTGAGCATCAACTGATCCAAATCAAACTCCTCCGGCGCGCCTTCCGCCTCGTCGCGAATCGCTCTCATCGCTTTTCTCGTCTTTTGCATTTCCTTCTTTTCCGCCTCTTTCTTCTTCTTCGCCGCTGCCGCTGCTGCCTTCGCGTCCGCCGCCGCAGCTTCCGCGGCGGCTTTCGCCTCCGCCGCCGCAGCCTCGTTCTCCGCCTTAGAGCCGCCACCTTTACCACCCGAACCGCTCTTTTCCGCCTTCTTCGCCTCTCTCTCTGCCGCTTTTCTCTCCTTCTCCTTAATTACTCTCGGATCTAAGTTCTCCGCCGCTTCGAAAAACGCTCTCAACTTCACCGACTCTTCCTTCTTCTTCTCCTTCCTCTTCGTCTCGTTTTCCTTTTGCATTTGCCTCTTGTGGTACCTATCGTTCGCGGATTCCAAATCGTTCTCTTGGTCGTGCGGAAACTCTCTCCACGACTTGAACTTAGTCCATGAGACGTACATCTTCTTCACGTCCTCGTACGGCGCATCTTCGTCTTCGCAAATTACGTGTCCACCTTTGACTTCCGACCATCTCTCCAACTTTTGAAACGCCGGAATGAAGGTCGTAAACCACGTCTTCCCGGCTTTAACGCTCGTCGGCAAATCGTGTTTCGGCGCGTCTACAGAATCGTACTCTCTTCTTCTCTTATCATCCGACAACACCTCGTACGCGATCGCGACCGCTTTATACCTCTGCTCGATCGCTTCTTTTCCTTCTTCGTCCGCGCCGGCGATGCCGCACTTGTCCGGGTGCAACTTCATCGAATACTCCTGGAAATTTTCCTTAATTTGCTCCGTGGTCGCCAAATACCTCTCCACGGCTAAACCAATCGCCCCGTAATGATCTGGATACTCTTTCGATCCTTTCTTGATCGTTTTCTTCTTCTGAAACGCCGCAGATTTCATCAAATCCTCCACCGTTTCTTCCTCCTCTTCCTCTTCCTCTTCCTCGTCGTCGTCGTTTTGGAACGAACTCAACGAGTCTCGACCTCTCCCGGCTAATTTCGCCGCTCGCAAATACTTCTCGTCCGTCGGTTCTAGACCTAAAGATTGTCTCGCTTTCGCGTGGAAGTGTCTCCCTGCGGCTTCTTTCGTGTTCGACGCGCGAATGAACATTTGCGCGGTCGCGCCGGTGACTTCGCTCCCACCCGAAGGGACTTTCGTCTGGTCGTACTCCAGGCGTAAATTGATGTAATCCTGTCCTTCGCCATCGATGATGGCGGTGAAATCTTCGAACGACTCGATGTGCGAAAGCGTCGGTTTCGGTTTCTTCTGAAGCTGTTGGATGAGATTCATTGTATTCTACTCTGAATAGTGCGCGTGTGTGTGTATGTATTCGTATACTCTCAACGGATGATTGATTTTTCCTTCTTTTATCTTCTTTGCTTCGCGAGGGAAATCTTTCGCGCGCGTGCACGTGAAACTCAGACTATACACGCTCGAAAATTCCGTCGCGAGAACAGAGATCTCTCTTTCTCTCTCTTGTGAATGCGCGAGAGAAAGCGTGGACGTACTACCGTGACGTAGTATTAGAAAAGAGCGGGGAGATGATTTGTGGAGAAATCTTTTTAAAGATGGCGGCGAACTTGTTTGTGCTCGAGAGGTGTTGGTTTGTGTGGTGAATTCTTGTTCGCAAAAATGTGGTTTGTAGATACTACTATGGTATTTTTAATCCTGATGATCTTACGACGAAGACGACGATAATGAAGAGGAATCAGAGAAATCATCGTCATCATCAAAGACGTCGGGTCTGTCGGGTTTGGGAGCGTGCAGTACTCCTCCTTCGTAAGACCAGCCTTCTGGGAGAGGACAGTTGTTGTCGAGGAGGTATTGTAAACATTCGGTTTGTTTGTTCTCGTGCGCTTCCCATACGGCGTCCTCGTCCCAAGGCGCTTTGGCGGTTTCGTGTAGGTACTTCAAACAGTCTAAGTGGCCGAATTCGGCTGCATTCGCACACGCACCTTCGTCATATTCATCATATTTACGCTCAACAAGGTATTCGAGTATGTGGAGCTGACCCTTTTCAGCCGCCCTTGCGGCAGTGCACCATTCCCAAGGCGCTTTCGCTTCTTCGTGTAAGTATTTGAGGCACTCGAGATGACCGAATTCGGCAGCAATTCCACACGCGTCCTCATCGACAGGACACTCATTTGCAACGCAATACTTTAACATTTCCAGATTACCGTGCTCTGCGACCGCATTAATCGTTTCTACATGCCACTCACACTCTTTCTCCTCTCGCGCCCACTTGAGCAACTCGAGTTTATTCGTGTGAGCAACTTGAAAGCAGAACCATGTTTCGTCCCTCCTTGGGCCGTACTGCCTTACCAACTTACCCCACGGATAATGCTCCCACGCTACTTCCAAAGTCGATATCGATGACATCTCCTCCACTCTCAACTTCTTTTTCAAATCACCCTTCCGAGATGATCTCTTAATCAACTTTCTCGTCTCTGTATTCACTTCGTACAAGAATTTCACATCCGTTCGATTCAATCTCGGAAGGATATGTGTGAAACAAATATCGTCGCACTTCACGATCACATCCCACAAAACATCTCTCTCCCCCATCATCGTCAAACGCCTTTTCTGCGCTCTTTTCGTCGTCGCTTTAGATGCGAGACATCATCTCTCTTCAACTGTTCTTTTTTAAGTTGTTTATGTTGCGCGTAAAAGCGTGTCTCTTTCACTCTCTCGAATTAATGAGGAGCACAAATGCTCTTGGATGTCTCGTTCAATTCCCCAAAAGTTCGATTCTATATTCCGCACAACAACAACAACAACAACAAAAACGCCTCGAGTTGAGGACGAGGAGCGCGTGAAAGTGGAGCGCTGCTCTGTAAACGAGAGGTGCGCGCGAGTATTCACACGGATAAGTAAAAAAATGCCGAACCCGTTCGTGGTTTTAGCCACGGCTGGGTACGACCACACCATTCGATTTTGGGAAGCCACGCGAGGGGTGTGTTACCGGACGTTGCAACACCAAGACTCGCAAGTGAACAAACTGGAAATATCACCGGATAAGCAGATATTAGCCGCGGCTGGGAACCCGACGATTAAGATATTTGAAGTGAACGCGTCGAATCCGTCGCCGATATTAACGCACGAAGGACACCAAGGGAACGTGACTGCGATTGGGTTCGAAAGAGACGGGAGATGGATGTATTCCGGGTCGGACGACGGGACGGTGAAGTTATGGGACGCGAGGCAAGGATCGAGACACACGAGGGAGTACGAGTCGAGAGCGGCAGTGACGACGGTCGCGTTGCACCCGAACGGCGCGGAGTTGTTATCTGGAGACGCGAATGGGAATATTCGCGTGTGGGATTTGACGATGAACGCGTGTTCGTGCGAGTTAGTTCCAGAGGTTGGAGTAGCGGTGAGAAGCGTCAGCGTGGCGTCGGATGGGAGTTTAGTCGTCGCAGGAAACTCTACTGGGACGTGTTACGTGTGGCGGTTGCAAAAGGATGCAAAGACGACGGCGCATTTCGAACCGTTGCACAAGTTGAGAGCGCACCCGGACGAGTACGTGTTGAAGTGTTTGATTTCGCCAGACGTGAGGAGTTTAGCGACGACGAGTAGCGATAAGACGGTAAAATTATGGAATTTAGACGGGTTAGGATTAGAACGGACTTTGAAAGGGCACTCGAGGTGGGTGTGGGACTGCGTATTCAGCGTCGACGCGGCGTATTTAGTCACCGCCAGTAGCGACGGAAGCGCTCGACTTTGGGATTGCAGCAGCGGCGAAGCTATTCGCGTGTATAACGGACACCACAAAGCCGTGGTGTGTTGCGCGCTGAACGACTCCGCCGTGGATGCCGCCACCGGGTGAGAGTAGGAATGCACGCGTATATAAGTCGAATTGTAAATAATACTAATAATAATACTGTTGTACCACCATAAAAGCAAACTCGCGCGCTCTTGCATTTCGTTTTTCAATTGCCCTTCTTTCGGGTGGGGGCGACATAAAAAATTGCCACGAGAGCAAAACACTCGCGAAAACAGAAGCACCCATCGGATCCGTCGAGCGCGAGTGCCGCGAAAGAGAGACGCGAGGACTAAAAACGAAGCGCGATTTTGAAGGCGCTTCTTCTCGAGCTTAAGCGAAGCCGAGGGAGAGAGAGAGAGAGAGAGAGACAACCGCCCCGCAGAATTCAAAACAATCGATACTTTTAAAAATGGCAAAGTCTTTCGGATGTTCCAAGTGCCGATATAGCAGAAACGGGTGCCAAAAGTGCCGAAATCCAGACGCGCAGTTTCAGCCGAAAGAGCTGACGAAAGAGGAAGAGGCGAAACGGATCGCGAGTTTAACCTCGTACGAGTTAGAGAGAGAGGTAGGGAACCAACGCGAGACATTTTTGAATCGAGTGACTGACACCTGACTTTCTCTTCTTCAATACTACTATTAAAATAAACAAACACTTCATTCACACTACAGGAAAACATCAAACGAAACAAGTTACGATTGGCGGCTTTAGATTTACCGAAACCAGTCGTCGCGAGCGCATCCAAAACGACATCGAATGCGCCAAAGAAGAGAAAACCAAAGGAACAGTTGGAACCGACTCGACGATCGGCGCGGGAGAAGTCGCAAAACGTAAACTACAACTTTGACGCCTACGATAAGGTGTTAAAAGCGGCGGAGAGAGCGTTTGAAGGGAAGAGCTCGTCGATGGGATACATAGATCCAAACTTAGACGAGAATTTGATGTCGTGCGAGGAATATTGCGAGAGCAAAGGGTTGAAGAATGGGTTAAAGATTGAGAGAGATTTTGAAGGGTGGGTGGAAGAGAAGACGTGCAAGGAGTTGAATTTTGCGCCGACGCAAGAGGAGCACTGGCAGAGGATGGGAGTGAGTGGCCCTAGAGAAGCGGTAGGAAGGATGGGGAAAGCGGCAAACGCGAAAGAGCATTCGAGGAAGTGTTTGCACACGAATCCGAACATGTATTTTTATCGACACTGCAAACCGGGGGAAGAGCCGAAGTGGGGACCTTGGGAGGAAGACGAGATTCAGTTGTTCTTGGAGACGGCGATAAAACACGGAGCAGGGGATAATTGGGGGTTATTTTCCTCGTACATTCCAGGGAGAGTTGGGTACTCGTGTAATCAAGCCTATCGTAGCATTATGTTGCCGAGAGGATTGATTTTAGACGACCATTATTTGATGACCGAGAGCGGCAAAACAATCATTAGGAAGAAAAGAACGGGATTGAAGAAATACACGTGTTGAAACAGTTCGTAGCACGTACAAATTCAGATGTAAAACTTATTCTAATCGTAGATTCGTAGCACTGTTACTACCTACACACGGGCACGATGTCGTTATGAACACGCGCACGATGTATGGGCGCTTCTTTCTCTTTGCGTTTCTTTCTCTTTGATACTTTTATGACTAAGATATTAGCGACCTCTCGACAGAATCAAGGGTGCTCTTGTAGTAGCCTCTCGGCAGAGCCGAAGGTTTTCTTGACGTTCGAGCGATATAGAATTTGTAGTACTTCGCCACTCTGTTCTTCCTGAACGGTTTGGCACAGACTAACAAACACTCAAAACGTTGTTTTGCAGTCGCGCGTTAATATTGCGCTCTTCCAGCGATGGAGATATCAACGCGCTCGCAACTCTTACTTTCTCTCATCTCTTCAAAATCTCTTCTTTATGACTACACTCTCAAAATCGAAACTCTTTCGTACAGTAAACTCGAATCAGATGGTATCGTTCGACGACGCCTCGTTCTTCTTTTTTTTGTTCAACTGGGTATTTTTACTAAACCCGGCTCGGATCAGACTTGGCTCGCTCCGCTGTTGTCACGGAATAATAAAAAACGTATTCCGCGATACAAAGAGGTACTGTTTCTTTTACATCAACTCAAGTTGATGATTGTACAACAAAGAAACAGTATCAGCGCAATTTCCTCCGCGTCTCACTCAATCTTTCATTCTCGTTTACTTTCCTATTTCCTTCCTTCCTAAGAATACAATCCTCTCTCTAATTTTCCTTCTCTCCTCTTCCTCCTCCTCTTCTTCCTTCTTCTATATCTTTTATACAAACAATTTTCTAAATAACACTTTCTATAAACACGGATGATGGTGATGAATGTTGCAAAATTGTTATCGACAATACTTTGCCGGATCGATGTTCTGCGGGATTTGTTGAATCTCCGTCCCTAACTCTTGCTCAATTCTGAACAAGTTGAAGCGATCTTCGTATGTCACCAGGTTCACGGCGATACCCAAGTGACCGAATCGCCCGGATCTACCGACTCTGTGCAAATACGTCTCGCCAGATTTCGGAAAATCAAAGTTGATGACGACGTTCACGGATTGAATGTCGATACCTCGCGTGAACAAATCCGAGGAGACCAAGTTTCTGCACGATCCGGCTCTGAAATCGTGGAAGACTTTGTTCCGGTCGCCTTGTTGCATTTTCGCGTGGATGTAAAAGCACGAATAGCCAAGCTCGGTAATTTTCCTCGCGAGCAGTTCAACTCTGTTCACAGAGTTGCAAAAAATCATCGACTGATTGATTTGTAACTTCGAAAACAACGTGTTCAAGCAGTGCACTTTCTGTCTCTCTTCCACAAAGGCGTAGTATTGCGTGATACCTTTCAAGGTCAACTCTTCCATCAAGTTAATGACGTAAGGCTTTCTGAGCCACTTGTCTTTGAACGATTTGACTGTAACCGGAAACGTCGCCGAGTACAACAAAATTTGTCGGTTCTTCGCGCAGAAATCAATAACTTGCGCGATGACTGGTTCAAACTCCGGCGCCAACAACTTATCGGCTTCATCCATGGCCAACATCGTGACGTTGGATAACTTCGCGACGCCTTTCCCGGCCAAATCGACCAAACGACCCGGCGTCGCCACGACGACGTGCACCGTTTGGTGCAAACGCATAATGTCGTCCTTCAAAGAGGTACCACCCGTCGTCACCATGACTTGCGTCCCCAAGTGCTTCCCGAGTTCTTTGCACACCTGCGCGGTTTGCAACGCCAATTCTCTCGTAGGGACCAAAATAACCGCTTGGATGATATTCTTCGTAGCATCCGTCTTTTCCAAAATTGGAATCGTAAACGCCGCGGTTTTACCCGTCCCGTTCTTCGCTCTCGCTAAAATATCTCTCCCAGTTAACGCGATCGGAATCGACTCTTCTTGAATCGGCGAAGGTCTTTCGAAGCCTTTCTCGAAAATGCCCATCAAAAGTTCTCTCTTCAAGAAATAATCCTCGAATTCGTTTCCTTTTGTCGCGGTCACATCTTCGGTTTGGTATCGCTCGTCGCGCGCTGGAGCTTTGATCTGGTCTTTCCAGTTATCTGGCGCTTGCGTTGGGACCAAGTTTGGACTGTGTTTCGATGATGATGAAAAGAGTTCTTCGGTTAGTTTTTTGTGTAATTGTCAAACGTCTCGAAGAGGAAGAGACGCGATGATATTAAGCGGAAGAGAAAGAGAGAATAGAATTATAACGAGAATCCGAAAACGCAAAACGCAAACCTCTCGCGACCGAGAGAACGTCTCTGAAACGAAAGAAACCCGCGAACGAAAAATATGTGCACTCACTCGTACGCGTTGTGCGCCGGGTACGACGCTTGCTGAGGCGGTTGTTGGCCACCAAAGTTCATTGTTTTCTCTTCTTAATTTTTTTGTGCGTTCCAAGAAGATTTGTTTCTCTCTCGTTTCGCGCGAATTGACTTTGCCTCTCCTCAACTCCAAAAGCGGGAAAACAAAAGCGCTCTCTCTCTCTCTCTCTTTGCACTCAAAGAAATCGAGAACGAACGATCTCTTTGCGCGTGAATTTGGTGCGAGAACGCGTGAAATGTGTTCGCGTCTTCTTTCGCAAAGGGTAACGTGTTGTTCTTGTTGTTGGTAATGTTGTGCGGGCAATTATATCTAACTGATCGAGAGAGAGAAAAAAAAAATCTCTTCTTTTTGCTTTGGCAGCCACTTTTTTCTCTCCTCGTTTTTTACGAATAACGAACTCTTATTGTGTTTTGTTGTTGTTGTTGTTGTTTCAGAGCAGCAGATGTGTGAATAAAAGAAAAATGGAGGAAGGAAAAGCAAAGAAGAAACGAGAACGAACGACTGGAGGAGAAGAGGAAGAAGAAGAAGAAGAAGGAGAAATTTTCCAACGAGACGACGCGATGAAGAAGAGGAAGAAGAAAACGAGGAAAAGCGACGATGATTTTGATGATGATGATGCTAATGCTGCCGCGTATTCCGATATATACGGCCCGAACGCCTCGGCAACGTTTCACTTCTTGGAGGAACACCGGCACCGGGTCCACTTGCAAAAACTCTCCGATATTCTCGCATCCGTCGCGTGTCAATCGAGCGGGATAAATTGCGACTACGGGAGATTTACGAACAAACCACTGGTGAAGAAAATAGCCGTCGTGCTCGCGCCCGGGTTGGAACATAAGATGTACGTGGACACGTTCGGCGCGTTGCACTGCAAAAACATGAAGAGGATATTTAGGAATAGGATTGAGGGAGGTAAAGGAGGGAGTCAGTGCGTGGCGACGAAGAGTATGAATCCTACGGCGAAAGGCGCGACGCACGCGCGGTCGATTTTGTACAACGGCGGATGGGCGTCTGGAGCGGAGACGAAGAAGAAGAGGGAGGCGAAGTATAAGAACGACGAGGCCGCGCAGGCTTATAGGTTGGCAAAAGAGCAAGCGAAAGCAGCAGTCAAAGAAGAAGGAGAAGGAGAAGCAGAAGCAGGTGATGATGATAACAATGGTGCTTTGAAGAAGACGGCAAAAAATGGAGGAAAGAACAACAAAACGAGTACGACGACGACGAATAACGAACGAGTAACGACGGAGACGAAATTGTTGCAATTTTTACGAGACGCGCCGAGGAAGCTCTCGGTAAAAAGCGCGACATTGACGGCGGAAGATATGGCGGATATGAGATACCCGTTACCGACGTTGATAAAGAAGAAAGAAAAAGCAGAAGTAAAAGAAGTGCTGAAACTTCCAGAGGGAGGATTCGTGTGCACGCAACCTGCCGGCATGGGCGTCGCCAACGCCGAGTACCCGGAGATTGTCGCCATGGATTGTGAAATGGTCACTATTGAAACCGGTTTAGCTTTGGCGCGATGCTCCGTCGTCGACGATTGTGGCACAGTCATCTACGACAAACTCGTCTTACCGCCGACGCCAATCGTGAATTACAACACTGAATTTTCCGGCATCACGAAAGAGCAAATGCGAAACGTGACGACGACGTTAGAGGACGTGCAAAAAGAGTTGTTAGAGCTCATCCCGAGCGAATGTGTTATTGCGGGACACTCTTTAGAAAACGATTTAATGATGCTTAAAATGTGTCATCCAAACGTGGTGGATACGGTGCAAATGTACCCGCACAAACGAGGCGCGCCGTTTCGTAACGCTCTCCGATTTCTCACCGAAAGATATCTGAGGCGAAAGATACAACACGAAGGCACGCACGACTCTGTAACCGATGCCCGAGCGACGCTCGAGTTGGTTTACTTGAAACTCATTCGAGGCGAAACGTTCGGCAACGACATCAGCGAGAATTTCGAAGACAGCGAGTCTTTATTCGATCACATCGCCAAGGAAAATAAAACGCGAGGAGGAGGCTTGGAGAATGAATGCGAGGTGCTCGTTTTTGAAACGATTACGAATAGTAATAACGAGACGATTGGAGTTTCTGGAGCAACAGAAACGTACAAGTGCGTTTCTGATGATGACGTGACGATGAAAATGCAAATGTCCATGCGCGAGGCGCCCGAGGACATGTCTTTACTCTGTTTCGGCTATTTGAGAGAATTGGAGGATGTTTTAGAGAAGCACGCTTTGAAGGAGAAGAAGAAGAAAAATAAAAAAGCCAAAGGAGGAGACGACGACGACGACGATTCTACCGCGAGAAAAGAACACTTTATCGAACGCATCGAGGCCACGCAAAATCTCGACTCGCGCGTCGCTAAAATTTGGGATGAACTTCCGGCAAACTCTTTACTTCTCGTCGCCACTGCCGTCGGCGACTCCGCCACGTTGCGGTACAAACAGGAAGAAAAATGGTCGAGAAACCGTAAGTTCTCCGAGACCGAGGAAGTAGAGAGGAAAAAACAAGGTTTACAAAACTGGACGGACGAGGAACAAGAGGCGTTGAATAAGAGATGGGACGCCACGCAGTTTGGCGTCGCGTTGTGCGCCATTAAGCCGGTACTGGAAGAGGGAGAGGAGAAACGACCACTCGTCGCCGCGGCGGCTTGGACGAACTCACAGAAAGAGAGAGTATGAATAGAACGCACTATTTACTACTAGCTAATAATACTAATGTACAACACAACCTAAACTAGAACCTATATATATCTACCGCTCCGAGATATCATCGCCTTCGAGCTCATATCACAAGTATCCAATACCTACGCATCGTAAACACTTGCTCATCTTCGTCCCCGAACACGTCGGGCACAGGCACACCCGCTCCATCTCAGCCTCTCGTATCGGTTGCCACTCCAAAGCGCCTCTCCCTTTGCACGTCCCGCACGATATAAACCGTAACCCGTCGCACAAGGTGCACTTCCTCCCGGTGCGTTTTTTGTTCGTTTTCACGAGTTGTTTCCCGACGACGTTGAACGCGGCGGAGCTGCCGACGAGGAGAAACGTCGCGGAAGCGATGGTGCCAAAAAACGACAGGAGGACTTGCTTGGCCGCTTTTTGAGAGACGCCGACGTCCGCGTAGTTCGCGTTCGGGGTCACCATTGTGTTGTTTACGACAGAAACAACAACAACAAAACACCAACGGAGAATGACGTTTTGGAAGGAAACTTCGTTACATGTGCGACACAAAAACTTTGGCGCACATGACGCGAGAAGAAGAACAACAACAAAACTGCTGCTCGCATAACCACGACTGCGACGAATCCTCCTGCGCGACGAGTTCTTTGCACGGGTTCGTGGACCTCTCGAAACTCTCCTCCCAAAACGTCCAAGTAGAAGCAGATTGCCGAAACGTTTTCCGAGAATGGAACTCGAGATTAGATACGGATCCCGTCGGCATCCAAAGCGACGAGAACGAGTGCGAACTCATCTTGAGAGTACCATTCACGGAGGACGTGAAACTGACCGGCGTGGTCATCGTCGGAGGTAAAAATGGCACGCACCCGGCGGAAGTGAAACTCTTCGCGAACGATAAGAACAAAATAGATTTGGAAAACGCACACAGAAAGAAACCGACGCAAAAGTTTGACTGGCAGGAAGATTTTTTAGGCGTTTTAGAGTACGAAACGGATCGGACGAAGTTTAGCTCAGTTTCCTCGGTGACGATATTCGTGTCGAAAAATATGGCGAGTTTAAGAGGGGAGGAGATGCGGACGGAGATATCGTATGTAGGGTTACGAGGTGAAGCGAGCGGGAACAGGCGGGATATGATCGTCACGGCGGTGTACGAGACCAAGCCGATGGCGGAGGATCATAAAGTCGAAGAAGGCGAGATGCCGAGGATGGCGATGTAGAATACCATAATAATACACGTGCAAATATAGCGTTAGATTAGATTATATAGTCTAGATTGGTGGATATAGTCTAGATTGGTGGTCATTTTTTGTTATCAGAGATCGCTACAGCCCGCCGTGGTCTTATTCGCCACGCCCACGGAGCACAGCGAGACGCCTTTGAATAAATCGTCGACGCCGGTGTTCGATACGCGGAGCACCTCCACGGTGTAAAATAACTCGCTCTCCGCCGGCACTCGAACTCTCAACGGAGACACCACGCTACTCGATCCAAACCCGTCTTCTGCTTTGACCATAATTTCTCTCGTTTCGCCTCTCTTGGCGCCGATTAAGCCTCGTTTCAAGCCTTTTACCTGTCCTGGTTGCACAGCATTTGCTGCTAAATTAATCACGACGGGTTGCGTCTCGCTTTCGCGAACGGAGACGGAATTCTCCGACGTGGACACGATTTCACCACCGTACGTGGTATCAAACACCGTGCCGTCTTTCAATTTGCCGACGTAGTTTACCAGCAGTAATCCGTTCTCGCTCACACCTTCATCAGACGAGAACGCGTTCGGGGGAAAACTCGTCGTTGTTGTCGTTGCGAGGAAGAGAAAAAGCGCGGCGGTGGAAGAAGATGCGGACGACGAGAGAAACTGGCGGCGGTTCTTTTTTGTGTTTTGAACAACAGTTACTTTGTTTGGTGTTCGCACGACGTGTTGTGCCCGACAACAACAGGCGGCGGCGGCGTGTTGCGCGCGCTGCATTTGGTTAGTATACAAATGAAGAAGAGTCTCGTTCTCTGAACAGTTTGTTTCATCGCGTCGTCGCTTCTCGCTCGGCGTATCTCATCTCGGACGTCTCGCGCGAATGTTCTCAAAATTCTTCTCGCGATCTTCTTCGCTCAAGAACGAGGCAGAGGTAAGATCTGGCGGCGGTCGTCGTTGCTTTTTCACGCCGCCGCTGGTGCTGCCGCTGGCGGCGGATTTTCGTGGAGGCGGTGACATCTCTCGCGCTTCTTCGCCTCGTTCTGGTTCGTCGTCGTCGTCTTCAAAGGGGTCTTCGATATCCTCGTCCTCTTCTTCTACTGCTGCTTCTAATAACGCGTCATATTTTTCCTCTTTCCGTTTCCAGAGCACGCTGTTGCTGTTACCACCAGAACTGGTAGTATTAGTAGCGACGCCTCGTCCTCGATTCTCGCTTTTCTTCATCTTCTTCGTTTTACTCGTAGTCGTTGACACGGGCGGTGGTTGTATTGCTTGACTTTCGAATAAAAGTCGTTTAGCCTCTTCCATGGGAAGTAACGGAGGTGCAATGTCACCAGCGTCGTTGTCGTTTCTGTCGTTCATAATCGTTGAAGGAGGAGGAGGAGGAGGAGGAGGAGATATTCGAGCGTCACTTTCATCGTTCATTCGCGCCTCGTCCCTCGTCTCGTTACCGGCGTCATCTCCGCCTACCATTTTCGTCAGCACAAACGCCAACGCGGCAAATCCGGTACCGAACGCGAGCGGCGGTATCAATTTTGCTTTCGCCACAGTCGTCAGCGATGCCACGGCGCTTCGCAAATCCCACACGATGTCCTCGTCCTCGAACGGATTATCGTCCTTCTCTTCGGTTTCTTCCTTTTCAAAATCGTTAAATCTATTGTTCTCTAATCTACTACTAGAACCGCTATTACTCGCGTCGTAAGACGCATTCTTCGTCGATGCGCTCTCTTCTTCTTTCTCTCCCCTTACTTTTCCCGTTTCCTCTTCCAACCGTCTCAAAATCTCCGCCGCTTTCGCCCTTTGCTCGGGTCTCGCGTTTGGCAGCTCCCTCACCGCGCGTTCCAAGATTTCTCTTTCATTCGTCATCGTCGAAGAAGAAGAAGAAGAAGAAGAAGAAGAAGCCGTACCATCCATCGCTCTCTCATCTCCCTCGCTTTTAGAAATCTTCACCTCCGGCGCTCGCTCCAAAACCATAGTCTCATTCATCTCGTCTTCGCGCAGCGCGTCTCGCAACAGTTTCTTCACCATCACAATTTGCTCTTTTTTCGGCAACTCCTCGAACGCTTCGATCAAGTGCTCTGCGGTTGCGTCTCGCACGCTTCCCTCTGCTTTCGCCGGGTGGACGCCGAGGAGAACATCGATGACCCGAGGTTTTGTGGTGGAAAGCGGCGGCGGTAAAGGTGGTGGTGGTGGCATCGTGCCGCCGCCTAAATCGTTCCGGACGACGACGCGTCGTCGTTGTCTCGTTCTTCGTCGTTCTCGTCGACTTTGGGGAGAAAAGCCGTTGGGAGCGGAAAGGATGATGATTGCATTTCTCTCCGTCCTCGTGTGTCTCCTTTTCCTCCTCGTCCTAAAAGTCGATGACGACGATGAAGAAGGCAAAGAAGAAGAGATGGTGGTTTTTGTGCGGGTGAGCATCGTCGTCGTCGTTCGTATCGAGAGAAGATAAAGCGACGACACAACGACGCGACAAGAACGAGCGTCTTTAGGGGTGATGTGCGTTGCAGAAGTGGCGCATTTCTGCAGAATTTAGACGCGCACTTACTGTACTCATATTTAAAGCAATATAAAAGGATTAAGGATATCTGAGCGTACGTAACTGACGACAATGTTTACTCACCACCACGCTTTCACCCAAAGGCCTTTGCTGGAGAAAAATACTACGAATAATAACGCGCTTCTTCGTCATCTTCTTTGTCCCCGTCATCGGAATCATCATCGGAATCGAATTTTTGGTGGCAAAGTCGCGACGAGTCAAAAGATGGATGAAATCGCTCGGTTCATCTCCGAACGAGAAAACTGCGACGTAACCAAGCAAACATCCTGCGGCTCTTCGCAGTGGGCGTCGTTTCGGAAGTACGAAACCGCGGACGAGGGAAAAAAATTCTTCGTGAAACTCTCGAGAAAAGACGATTCGATGTTTCGAGGCGAAAAAGCAGGTTTGGAGGCGTTGCGCGAAGCGGGAAGTCCGTTGATGGTCGTACCGAAAGTGTTCTACGCGGGCGGTGTTCCGGACGGATTTCGCGACGGGAACTCGATGATTATCATGGAACATCTCAACTTTGGCGCGAGAGGCGATCAAGGCGAATTTGGTACGGCTTTAGCGAAGATGCACGCGGCGAAAATCGATGGCGCGGAGGAGTTTGGTTTCGAAGTGAACAATACGATTGGCGAAACGCCGCAAAAGAACGTGCCGATGACGAAGGATTGGGAAACGTTTTGGGTGGAGAGTCGATTGTTGCCGCAGTTGAAAATGAGTCGGGATAACGAGTTGCAACGGTTAGGAGACGAAGTTATCGAGAAGAGAGTTCCGGAGATGTTTAAAGGGTTGAATATTAAACCGAGTATTTTGCACGGCGATTTGTGGAGCGGAAACATAGGTACGGTGGACGGGAAGCCGAGTATTTTTGACCCGGCGGTGTATTACGGGCATCACGAGGCTGATTTTGGCATGTCCTGGTGCGCTGGTTTTAGCCCTGCGTTTTTCGAAGCGTATTGGTCGGTGATTGAAAAAGACGAAGGCGGGTTCGAAGAGAGAAAAATTATGTATCAGTTGTATCACATCTTGAATCATTACAACATGTTCGGCGGTGGATACCGCTCGCAAGCAATGGGGATGTTGAAACAGTTGTTGTGATGTTGCAACATTCGTTGTTGTTATGAAAAAGACATACAGTAGAAATAGTCAAAGTAGTATATAAAGTCGAAAACCGTAGTACTGAGGCGATGGACGTTTAATTTATAGTTTAGCGCGTGCAATATGAGTAAGATGGTTGTTTTCATTACATCTTAAAAAATCAATAGATAATATATATATGATAGTCGTTCTCTCTTTCTCTCTCTCTCTCTTCCTCTCTTCTATCATACATAATGTATCACTAACGACTCTCTTGCTTGCTCGACTTTTTATCTTCTTTATCGCCGTTTCCGGTGATTTGCATGAATCGTTTCTTCCACGCGCCGACTTGTTCTTCAAACACCAAATTTCTCTTCTTCTCCGCGTTTAACTGATCCTTCAACGCGATTCTCACGTTCGCGCTCAACCTCGCCTCTTCTCTCAGCGCTTTCACTTGCATCTTCGACGTTTTCAATTCCGTTCTCAAAACCTTGATCTCCCCCGTTTGCCTCTTCACCGTTTCGTCTTGCTTCCTCACTCGTTCGACTAAGCGTTCGTCTTTGCTTTGCTTCACGCCTTCGGCGCTGAACACCGCGGTTTCGTTCGGGTTCCCGCTCCACGAATCTTTCACGTATAAAATTGGTCCATCCTCCGGGGATAACGACAACACCTGGTTATTCCCAGACTGCCAACTGGACGGCGCGTTCGGATTGGACGCCGGCGCCACGCAGTACTTGTAAATATAAATACCATCCACCGGTAACTCGACCTCTTCGCTCGTCCAAACGTTCCCTTCCGACCAGTTCAAGAGTAACGCGTTGGCGACGTCCCACTCGCCCATGGATTCGTGCGAGCCGCAGATTCGCATCACGTCCCCAAAACCGACTTCCATTTTGATCTGAAATCTCACCGTGACCACTTGCACAGTGTCGATCATGTTGTCGTCGTCCAACGCGCCGTCTCGTAAGGAGCGAAACGTCGCTTCGGACGATGATGATGAGGATCCGTTTATTACTTTCGCGATCGAGACGCCGTTATTATTTTTACCGCTACTCTTCTTGTCATCGACGGCGTCTAAAATCTCCGCGTCCACGGATGCGTCCTCGTCTTTTTTGCGTCGAGCGTTCAGCGCGAACGAGGACAAAGACGAAGACGACTTCGAAGACGACGACGACGATGATTTTTGTCGGACGATGGAAAACGTCTTCGGCTGCGATTTCGATTTCTCGAAACGTTTCGAAGAAGAGGAAGAAAAAGAAGACGAAGAACACGCGATCATCGAAACAGAAGTAGCGGTCGAGGCCATGATGATGACTAAAACGACGATGAGATGAGTACGTTCGTACTGTCGGTGATGCTGTTTAGTAGTATGTGGCGATGATTTTAAATATCTTCAAACTCGAGGCCCCGAGAGAGAAAGGAAAATGTGGCTCAAAAATGGTCAAAAATGGCGGGAAAAAACATTTTTGATTTTGTATGTTTTTCTGGTCGCGAAATGGTTGTTGTTTACAACAACAACAAGACGCTTCTCTCGCTTTTTGTCTCTGGGGGCTGGACTGTTTGGTTCTCACTCACGTTATTTGCTGACTCAAGAAAACAGAAAAACAGATAAAGGTTTTTCCACATCAACACTCCCCAGACATACACACACTCTATACGTACTCTTGTTTCCTTTCTCTCTCCATTTTTGCATAAAAGAAGGAGGAGAATAAGAGAGAGAGAGAAGAATATATAATGGCGTACGACGCGACTTTACAGTTCCTCAAAGACGACGAGCTCGAGAAGTTAATCCGAGCCGGACCTCTGTACGATTCCGCCATTCACGAGAAAATTCCAATCCAAGAGTGGAGGAAAAACGCCGAGTTGCACGTTTTATACAACAGCATAGAGTTACTCCACAACACGGAAGTGATGAGCAATTTATCCGTTCACTCGGACGCGATCGCCAGTCGAGTGTACCACTTCTACCTCCCGATTTTATTTCGGGTGATGTTTTTGTTGGAAGAACACAAGAAGAAACAAAAGGAGGATATGGACTCTTTCCTTTTATCGCAAGAGAAGAAAAAAGAAGAAAAAGGCGAGAGTAAGAAAAAAGAGTTTTATCCGAAACCGTTGTTTATTGGGATCGAAGCGCCTCAAGGACTCGGGAAATCGACGTTAGTGGACGTGTTGCAAACGTTAATTGATAACTCGGTGGTGTTATCTTTAGATGATTTATATTTACCGCGCGAGGAGCAGCAAGACCTCGGGCAGAAGAAGCACCCGGGGAACCCTCTGTTGACGTTTCGAGGGAATCCGGGGACGCACGATTTACCGTTAGCTCGGGAGACGATTAAGAAGTTGAAGAGCATCAACGAAGGGTTAGGTGATGGGCAAACGACCGTGGCTTTGCCCAGGTATAACAAGAAGGCGTGCAATGGGAGAGGCGATCGATTACCCCGAGAGGATTGGCCGAGCGTGAGCGGGCCTACGGATATCGTGTTTTTGGAAGGGTGGTGTTTAGGATTTGAACGGCCGAGAGAGTTTGAATCGCTGATTTCCAGCGTAGACGCGAGAGTGTATTTTGCGCCTATTAACGAGTATTTGATGGAATACGAATCGGTGTTCAACAACGTGATTGATTCGTGGATGATTATTAAAGCCGGCGATTGGAGGTGGGCGTACGAGTGGCGCCAAGAGCAAGAGAGAAAAAACAACGGCGGGTTGACAGATGCGCAAGTGAGAGATTTTGTCGACAGATTTGCACCCACGTACGACGCATGTTTGCAGAATCTGCACGATAAAGTAGAGAGTAAGAGATTAGAAGATAGTAGGAGCGCGATGCTCATAGAGGTGAACAAAGACCGTTCGGTGAAAATGAACAACGAACAGGTTGAAACAATCACGGAGATCCTGAACAAGGCGAGGGAGAGAGGTGCGCAAGAAGGAGACACAGAGGATCTCATGATCGACTGATTG
>JACLAB010005947.1_pt1 | contig 30230 bp, 24 predicted proteins | sample 8027921 | NCBI WGS metagenome assembly JACLAB01 (sample SAMN15725117, study PRJNA655200) | protist metagenome | isolation source: fluorescence activated cell sorting (FACS) single amplified genomes of... | place: USA: West Boothbay Harbor, Gulf of Maine | collected 2000-07-19 | reverse complement strand
GAGAAGGTACCGGTTTAGGCCCGAACAAGAGCGGATTGAAGAAACATTTACACGCGTCGAGACGAGAACACAACAGCGGGTTAGGGACGGACAGGAGAGATACCACCGGCGTCGTCGGCGCGGATTGGACCAGGAACGCGAAGAATTTTGATGCCGTTTTGAAAGGACTGGAAGATTACACGAAGAAAGAAGACTTTGACGAGGATGACGAGGATGGGAGTAAAGGAGGAGGAGGAGACAAAAAGAAAGACAAGAAGGAAAAGAAGAAGAAGCGGAAGAAAGAGGAGGAGGAGAAAGCAGAAGAAGACGTTCCGGAACGACCGAGGAGTGCGGTTGGACACACGGGGAGATATCATAAACGAGAGCGGGAGAAAATGCGGGAGTATAGCTACGACGATTTGAACGCGATTTTAGGCGGCGGAGCGTTTGGCGGCTTGGAAGAAGTGAGAGCGAATCACGATTCAGACGACGATAGGAAAGATAGCGATGCGAGCAACGATAGAAAAAAAGTAGATGATGACGATATTAGGAAGAAAGATGACGACGACGACGATGGAAAGAGGAAAAAGAAGAAATCGTCGAAGAAGGAGAAGAAGAATAAAAAGAGTGATGGTAGTAAAAAGAGCGACAAAGAAGGTTCGCCTTCGGACGAAATGATGACGACAAAGTTTACGTTTCCTCCGAAACCGAGAGATTGGTGGGGACATGCGTTTGGGTTTTGTCAAGAAGGATGCGGGAAAGACAGCGACGGGTATAACGCGACAGGTAATAACGACGCGATGAACGAAAACAAAGACAAACTCGGCTTTACCGAAGACGAGCAAATCGAACTCTTCGAACGGGCGCACCTCACCGCGACGACGAAATCCTCGCACAGAGGTCTCGGACTCAGCAGCTCTGGGAAAGAAGTCGGTCACGATTTCGAAGGCACAAAAGTCGCGCTCGACCACGACGTCGTCCCCGAAGACGACGAGGACGAGAGGAAAGCAAAAAAAGCGCCTTGGTCTTCGCTCGCCAAGAAACTCTTAAAGAAGAGCGGAAACGACGGTAAACTCGACGCCGACGCGTTCTGGCAAAAGCTCATGAAGAAAGCCTTAGACGGAAACAAACCGGAAAACGCGACCGTTTGGGACGACGCCATGCGATGGACGATTCGGAGAGACGGGAAATTCATCGTCGGTTACGATTTCGTCACCTTGTGTAAATAGTACGCAACTAGACTAAATACTACTAGACATACAACAATATTCCGCCCTCTCTCTACAATATACTACACACCCACTCGTTTTTACACTCCATGCACACGACTAAAACCTTGCTCTCAACATCAGCGTTCCCCCACGTCTCCGCTTTCCTCACGTCCCTCGCGTCGCTCAGGTGTATAAACTTCGTCTTTCGCCCTTTACACTCTGGACAGGTATAACTCTCGCTCTCGATGCCATCCGCAAACACCGCCCGTTCCTTTCGTTTATCCATTTTTACTCGCATTTGCTCGACTTTCGTTTTCATCTCGTCCGTCATGAATTCCTCGTCGTGCATTTGGAGCACATCGTATGGCTGTATCCTTCCAGAAAGTACGTCCTTTTGCACGCTTTCGTTCCGCTTAAAATTTGCGCACAAGAATCGGATTTTAGATTTATACTGAACTTCATTGACGTTGTGAAACACCGCACTTTCGATCGCCGTCGCCACGTCGAGCAAAGGCGTTTCGTCCTTTAAGCTTTCGCCGAGCATCACGATCGAGTCGCTTCGGATGTCTTCGTCCTCATTTATCATATAGTTTCTCTCTCTTTTAAGAGCACTTCACTTTGGGGAAAAGCAGTTCACTTTTGCTCTCTGAAAGAGAGAGAGAGAGAGGATGGAACAAAACACGACCGCGAGTGGTGGTAAAAGTAGTAATAATAGTAATACTGGTAGCGATTTTGCGTCGTCGGAAGCTCGAGCGCGTTCCTCCGCGCTCGCGTCTTCTTCTTCTTCGTCGTCGAACAAATCCGATTCCAGCGCGGGGAACGAAACGAAGAACAACAAGGCGACGACGGTAACGACGACGACAGAAACGCCTCGCGATACGAATCATCATCAATCGAAGAAAACGCTCCCAGCGAGAACGCTGCTCGGTTTAACCGTTTCCGGCGTCTGCGCCGGCGTATTCGTGGAAACTTTGTTCTACCCTTTGGATACCATCAAAACGCGTTTGCAAGCCGCTCGAGGAGGAGGAGGAGGAGGAGGAGGAGGCAACGCGAATCTCTTCAAAGGCGTGTTCAACGGATTATCGAAGAACATCGCCGGGTGCGTGCCAGCCACGGCCTTGTTTTTCCTCGCGTACGAACCTACGAAGCGATATTTAGAGCGAACGTTACCGCCGGAGCAAAATTACGCGGCGATGTTCGCCGCCGGCGCGACCGGGTGTTTGGCGTCGAGTATCGTGAGAGTGCCGACGGAAGTGATCAAGACGAGAGCGCAAACTGGGAATAAAGTGCAAAGTTTAGGAGGGATTTTACGGGCAAGCGGTATCACCGGGTTGTTTGTCGGATACGGGTCGTTTTTAATTCGGGATTTACCGTTCGATGCCATCGAATTTAGTTTATACGAAGAGGCGAAGATTTCCTACGCCAAGTGGCGAGGACGGACGCCGAGCGAAGTCAGTCGCGCGGAGGCGACAATTTTAGGCGCCACCGCAGGGGGCATCACTGGATTCGTCACCACGCCGTTAGACGTCATCAAAACCAGGTTGATGACGGATACGTGCACGATCAGCCCGCTCAAAGGCGTCGTGGATTGCGGCACGAGAATCGTCAGAGAGGAAGGCGCCAAGGCGTTGTTCCGAGGCGCCAGTCCTCGAGTCCTGTGGATCTCCTTAGGCGGTGGCGCGTTTTTCGGCGTGCTAGAAAGCGCGAGGAAAATCTTCGTGCCTGAAAATTGGTAGTTCATGTATTTGTGCGGGCGGTAATTTGCGTCTTTAGTCGTTAGAGTATAGCTTTGTCTTTATAGATAGCCGCGCATAACGAGAGCGAATTGTTCTGAAATCCAACTCTCCTTTTCCCCATAAATTCATTCAAAGTGAAAACGAATTCTAAAGACATGTCCAGTGCTCGCGTACTCCGCCGCGCGTTGCGCTCTCGTTTCGCGTCCACCTCCTCGGAATCTTCTCCTCTCTTCTCGTCCTCTTCCTCGTCCTCCTCCGCGGCGGCGCACGTGGAGCCAGCGGTTCCTTCTTCTTCTTCTTCTTCTTCCCGGGGTGAAAACAGATACGATGCGTCGTCGCTCAAAAGCGACATCATCAACCACATCGGCCAACCGACGTTCCAAACGCACCCGCACTTGTTCAGTGGGGATGATGACTTAACCCCTGGAATCTCGAAAAGCGAATACGCGTCCAGACGAACCAGGTTAGGGAAACTTTTACCGGAAAATGCCGTCGCGATTTTACTCAGCGGAGACGTCTCCTATTACCCGAACACAGTCATACCGCACGCGAGTTATCGACAAGATTCCGATTTTATGTATTTTACCGGGATGATGCAACCACACTCGGCGGCGATGATTATAAAAGACAGAGAAGACGCACCGTTGAGATACGTTTTGTTTACGAGACGGTACGATAAACGAGATGAGATTTGGAACGGTTGGAGAGCGCACCCGGAGGTGGCGGAGACGTTTTTCGGGTGCGACGAATCGGTCGCGATTGAAAGCATGGAAGAATACTTGAGGAAAGTTTTGAAGTCGTCGTCGTCGTCGTCTTCATCGTTTTTAAGTGGTGGTTTATCAACAGCGAGAAAGGTTTTTATGGATAAAGAGCGGTTTGCGACGACTGCGCATGGGAATCAAGTGTTGAAAGTAGTCACCGACGGCGCGTTCCCTACGCAAGCGTTGAAAGCAAAATCGCAAGCGTTGAGGTGGAGAAAATCGGAGAGCGAGTTGATATTGTTGCAAAAATCGGCGAGCGCAAATTTAGAAGGTATAGTAGCGGCCATGAGAAGGTCGAGAACGAACGAGTTGGTCACGGAGAGGGATTTAATGAACGTGCACGAGTATACGGTCAAATCGCTCGGCGCCGATCGATTGGCGTTTCCAACCGTCATGGGGGCTTCAAATCGTGCAACTATTGTCCACTATTACCAAAACGATAGAATTGTTCACCCGAACGATTTGTGTTTGATGGATGCGGGGTGTGAAATGAACGGTTACGTCTCGGATATCACGAGAGTGTGGGCGGGAGGCTCGGAAACGGCTTCGTTCGTCAACGACTACCAAAAAGCAGTGTACGATCGCGTGTGCGACGTGAGAGCTGCGGTACTCGCGAAATTAGAGCGCGATATTCGCTCACAAACACCGGTTTCGTTACACGATTTACACGTTGCATGCGTAGATGCGACGTGCGATGTCCTCGTCGACTTGCTCCCGTCTCAAACCGGCGGCGAGTCCATCACCAAAAACTCGCTCCTCTCCAAAGGCAAATACGCCCAATACTTCCCCCACGCCGTCTCCCATTGGCTCGGCATGGACACTCACGACACGCCTTTAATCCCAGGCTCCACTTCCATCGAAAAAGGCGTCTGTTTCTCCGTCGAACCGGGGTTATATTTCGACCCAAACGATACGACTTTACCGAAAAGTCTCCGCGGCGTCGGCGCGAGAGTCGAGGACGAGGTGTGCCTGAATGTACGAGGCGAAGTGGACGTTTTGAGTCGAGCCGTGCCCGTAGACAGAGAAGAGTTGGACGCGTTTATTACGAGCAACAGTAGTACATCTGCTGCTACTACTACGACGACGACGACGAGTCAAAAATAGATAGCAGCAGAACGACTAAAGTGTAGTATTAGTATTAGTATTAGTATTAGTAGTAGTATTAGTATTCAGTTTTTCCCGCCCAAACTGACTCAAAGAGCAAGGCACCAAAAAACAGCCTACCACACAGACGAGAGAGAAAAAACGAAGCGTCGAGCGTCACAAAATCGTTTTCGCCGCGCAAGTCCGCAACGAAAACACATACATACGAATATCCATTCGCAAACGTTTGCGCACAAGTAGCACGCGAGACTAATTATTTACCCGTTTGCGAGTCGACATCCATCTTTAAATGTCGATCCAACCATGCGCGTAAACAAAAAGAACAACGACATCATAACGTGTTCGTCTGTCTTGAATCACTTGCGCTCGAAAAGAGTTTGTGTTTTTTATTCGCTTTTGTTCTTAGCGCTGTTAGAGGTACGCACATATTCGCGAAAGACGACGTCGATTGATTGGAGAGACAGTCGACGAGTGATATTTTCTCGTTTTCTTCCACGCGCGATGGTCGCGAGTACCGTTTTCGAGGCGGATTCCGCGCGTTGTTTTCATTCATTCAAATGCGCTGGGAAGAGCAAATATCGCCACTCGTCAAGTCTTTTCAAACGTTCGAAAATTCAAAGATTGGATTCAAAAGTGTTGACTTTTTTCTTTCACTTCTTCTTCCTTTGTGCGACGGCTGTATTCTGACTGACACGTGATTCATCACCATCATCATCGAAAATGATCAATCTTAACAACAGGTCCTTCTCTGGTCCGTCGTTTTAGTCCCGGGAGACGCAAACTCCGTCTGGAATTTAAGCGCGCAACAGTACTACCAGCGAGAAACTGGAAATCTCAAATCGTTCCAACAACAACCGAGATTTCAAATCCAAGTCAGAGTTTTAGATCTCTATTTGGAATCGCTGGCGCATAAGCAAGAACATTTGTGGAGAAAAGAAGAGTTTAATCTTTACGACAAAAACTTACAACCTTTACACCCGGAACCACCAGATAAGAGGACGGGAATAGGCTTGAGTTTATCTTCGTTGGGGAGGTGTTTATTGGAGGAGGTGGTGTCTTCGAAGTTTTCGAAGTCAACGGCGATTGGCGAGCGCGTCAGCAACTACAATCTTAACGTTCGCGTTTAGTTTAATAGTTTCAGAGGCTCGCTTACTATATAAATCGCTGTATCACTACTAATCTACATACATATCCTGGTCGAAGAAGAAGAAGTTTATAACACACAAACACTTCAAGACGCTAGTTGGACGACAGAACGAACAACTACTACTTTAGAAGAAAAACTACTATATTATTACATATATATATAATCAACAACAACAACAACAAAACAAAAAAAAGGAAAAAATAAAATGGCGAGATTACAACGACCATCCGGAGGCGGCGCCGCGACGAAAGTTGCCGAGTCTGGGTACGTCGAAGCTTCGGTAGCGCCGGCTTCGGCGCCGCCGAAAATTACGTTGCGAAACGTCATTCCGGTGAACGACGTTATCGCGGGCGGTTGCGCTCGTGCCGCGTCGCAGTCGACGATTCACCCACTCGATACCGTCAAGGTCCGCATGCAAGCGTTAGCTGGCAAGGGGAAAGCTGCACAGGAAGCTGCCGCGGTGCAGAAAGCGGCTAAGGCGGTATCCACGGGTAAATATGGCGTCGGGAGCGCCTTCATGGCGAATGGCGGAAGCAAACGCGTCGCGTTGGCTCGAGGCGCTTCAGCCGTCGGCAAAGAGTTTTCCGTGCTTTATAAAGGCGTGTTCGGTGCCGCGAGTGGAGCTGGACTTGCTATCGGCACTTACTTTGCTTTCTACGGCGCCGCGAAGAAATTGTTGGAACGATATTCCGACTACTCCGTCTCCAAGACTGCTTTCGTGGCTGGCGGTATTGGCGCCTTGGGTTCCTCCTTGGTCAAAGTACCCGCCGCGGTTTGTATTCGATCCGTGCAAGCTGGAGTATACCCGAACGTCTTTGCTGCCGCGGGGACAATCACGAAAGCTGCCGGCTGGAGAGGTTTGTTTACGGGGTACGCGCCGACTTTGCTCGAAGACATCCCAGACATGGCGGTCAAATTTGCGGCTTACGAAACTTTGCGAACGATGCATCGCAACTTTTTCAACAAAGACGACGATGAAGCCGATGCTTTTGCAGACATCTCCATGGGTTTGATCGCTGGATCCGTCGCAGCTGCTGCGACGACGCCTTTGGACGTCGTAAAGACGCGCATGATGTGTAACGCCGCTGCGAGACCATCTTTTGGCGGCGCCATTGTGGGCGTATGGAAAGAAGCGCCGGCTGGCTTTATCAAGGGCAAACTTCCCATGTACTTTACTGGTGTCGGCCCTCGTGCATTCTCGAACGGTATCAACTCTGCCATATTCTTCATGTTCTTTGAAGCGATGCGTGCTGGGTTGAAACGTCGCGAAGAGCGCGTTGAACTCGAAAAGAGACGGTTACGAAGAGTCGGGTACAACGGCTCCAAGAACGAAGAGTTTCGATGGGCGAACACCGACCAACAAGTCGGCAGAGTCACGGAAGCCTCCGTGACGACGTCCACTTTACGCCACAAGTTTACGCTTCCCAAGTTGAAGAAGTGTTAAGCGTACTTCCTTTTATTACCACCACCTCCGAAAAAAAGTTGATTGAAAATAATATAAAAAAAGCTCGAGACGAGAAGGTTCTGCAAGAAGCTCGCTCGACGAGATGGTGAAACGACGAAAAAACTCTGTGTTTCCAATTTGTACTTACTTACTTAATATAAATCGTACTATCATCATCCTCAATACTAAAATAATGTTACTGTGTATTATTGTTGTTTTACTGCGTTCTCTCTCTCTCTCTCTCGTTCGCGTTTGGTTTCTAATATATCTTGTTGTTATTTCAATTCGCATCGTTTACTAAATTTATATGATTCTTCATTTTACGGTTTCACGGCCAAACTCATCGCCTGTTGCTGCTGTTGCTGCGCCACGCGCATCCCCGCCACGTAATTTAAAATCTTCAACCTCGGTCCCGGCGGAATTCGTACCTCTTGCAACGCGTTATCGTTCAACAAAAGCAAACAATCGTCCGTCAACAACCCTCTCTTAAAATTCTTCTCGTACTTCTCCAACCCGAGCGCCGTCAACATCCCAACCGCGTGCGAATAAAACACGTCCGTCTTTTCATTCTTCCCAGAAAACGACTGACCAATCTTCATAAAGGCCCCGTTCAAGAGCGAAAACAAAACGCCCGATTTCACCGCCTCTTGCGCAATCTGCATCGGCCCTTCCGGTATCGCCGCGTCCTGCCCTCCAAACGCCGCTTTCTGCCCGCTCAAACTCGACGACACCGACAGCGCCGCGCCGGCGCCAAACATAGCCAACATCCCGGTTTCAATCTCTGAAAATTTGTTCATCTTCTTAATCCAGCACGTCAACCCGCCTTGGACGGCGGTAAATACCGCTAAGTTCACCGCCAACACGTGCGGCGGTCCCGACATGGCGCCGGACATCGCCGGTTGATTCGCCATCGCCGGGTTCGTTGCCGCTTGTTCCGCGAGGTTTTTGTTCACCGTCCCGAGCACGAAGCCGAGCACGCCACCTGTTTGTTCGTCACAAAAGAAGAGAGAGAGAGAGAGCGTTAGAGAGAGAGAGAGAACGCGGAAAAGGTTGTTGGTTTTCTAACGACAATCTGATCAACATCGCCGCCAGAAAGAGAGATGAAACGAGAGAAAGAGATCTCTTTCGCGCGTACCTTGCACGGCACTCCCGGCCGAAATCGCGGCAATTTCCACCGGCACAGATTGGTTCTTCAACCACTCGTCTACCTGCTTCTTCTTCTCGGTCACGATATCGCCGATGCCCATGATGTTTGTTTGCTTTTTTAAACGTTTGTTACAACTTTTTGTGACGATTCAAATCCAGAGATTTGGAGCAAAAAGGAGAGATATTTTAAGCGTTCTCGCGTTTACGATGTTTAATGTTTACGAGTATTATTGTCTCTACTCACAGTGTCTACTTTCTATATATTTACTTTAAAAACGAGTCGTCGTCACTCTATCCTTTTCCTCGCGTGTGTTGTGTGGTTTTGGTGTTGTTCTTTTTGTTCTTCTCGTCGTCGTTTCTTGAGCCGCTTTCTGTCGGCTTTCGAGACGTACGTCTTTGTCTTTGTCTTCTCATCTCTCAAAAATATCGTTTCTTTTTCTTCCTTTTCTCCGTCGTCGTCGCGGTCGCGTCCTTTCGTTTTCGTTCGCAAAACTCCTTCTTTTTCTCCGTTGTCTTCTTCTTCGTCGTCTTCTTTTCCTCTTCGTATTCTTTCCACGAGCATGCTCGTCCGGTTCGGAATCGAATCCGTCGTCTTTAACGACTTTCGCAATTCGTCCAACAATTTCACCTCTTTTTTATCCAATTCTTTCAACTCCTTGGCTTTCGTATCCTCGTAATACTCCCGGGCGAGTTCGGCTTTGCGACCAGCCTCGGCGACAGTCGCCGCGTGGCCGGATTTGTGCGTCCCGCCCATCTTTTAAATAGAATTATAAAGCATAGAAGAGGAGTACGTGAATGAAATTTGTATCTTGTGATGTTTTTTGTGTGGAAAGGCTGCCATTTCACAATTCTACTTCAATTTTCTCTCTCAGTCTCTCTCTCTCTCGTAGACATTTTTTTTACCTGCGATGACCGCCTCTTCGGTTTCTTCCACTGCCGCTTGTCCTTCCTCCTCCTCTGGAAGAGGACGAGGACGGACCACCTTGACCACCATTTTGGGCGTTTCTGCTGGTATAGAACGCGCTTTGACTTTCGTAAAAGGAGTTGTAGAACATGGCGTCCTCCGCGTTTGAGGAGTAAAAATCGCGCGCCGAAGGGCGTCCGTGGCGGCTTCCCGCCGAGTTCGAGCTCGAGGACGCGCGGCGTCGTTGAACGGAGACCGTGCTGTCCCATTGGTACTCAGAGGCGTCGTGGGAACGTCGGTCGGCGGAGGTTTTTAACGCGTCTTTCGCGACGTTGAGATGGTTGAAAACTCTGTTTGCGTCTTCGGTGAGCAGTTTGAGCACGTCCTCGTTCCCGGCGACGAAATGGCTCGGGAGCTCGTTCGGGTGGAAGACTTTGTCCGCGTGCGCGCGCAAGGATAACTTTTTGAACGCTTTCGTGATGTCGCTGTCGCTCAGAGATGTGGTGGACGAGTCGTCGGAGAAACCGAGTATGGCGCGAGCGTGTATTGGAGCGGATTCGCCGTACTGCTGTTCCAATTTGATTTCCACCGCTTTCAACTCTTTCGCGCGACTCTTGGCGTCGTTCTTTTGCTTGACGTCGCCGTTCGCATCCGCCGTTTTCTCGTACATGTTCAAATCTTCTAAAGACTTGTCGAACAAACGCAAGTGCGAGAAGATCGCCGCGCGACGAGAGTACGCTTTCGCGCGCGTCGGGTCGAGAATGATGGCGCGACCGCAATCGAGCATGGCGTCGATGTACTTCTGCGCACCCATACGCGCAGCAGCGCGGTTACACAGAATGGCGCTAACAAACTGTTTCGATAACGACGAATTAGACGCCGCGATGCACTTCGTGTAGTGCATCTCGGCCTCGTCGTACTCGCCACTCGAGAATGCGGAGTTCCCGCACATGCGCGCGTCGTATTGATCTTTCAGAACGGCAAAGATAGCTCCGGAGTCGGGACGAATCGCGTTAAACGTGTCTAACATGGTGAACGTTTTATGCTCAGGGCCATCTCCTCCAGGTTCACCAGTTTCTGAGCCGCCAAACGTTGGACCGGTGAAACCGTTCGTTTGTTTCGCGAACCGTTCCAAATCGTCCACGTCACCTAATCCGTAGTGCACGACTATGCGCAACAAAGTCATCTCGATTATGTTCTCTCTGACCGCCATATCGTCTTCCGGTTCGACCACGCGAGGAGGAGAGTGTTTGTTCCTCGTTCCTTTTGGTTTTGTCGGAGATAACGGGGCGAAAAAGTCGAACGATTCCAACGTTTCTAATGCTTCTTTATACTGTCCGCAAATCATGAGCGCGTTTATTTTCAAGCACGCCACGAGCTGTCGAGTGTCCAACGGCATGTGCGTCGCCCTACCCTCAATATCCGTCGCATCTGTTATCGCCGATTTCACTAACAACTCGTTCTGCACGAAGCTTTCTCCGCCGTTTATGGGTGTTCTTCTCAAAGCGCGTCTCGCGTCGGTGAGATACGTCACATCTGAGATTATTTTCAAACGCTTCGCGTGCTCGAGCTCTACGCGCGCTTCTTCTTTTTCCTTCTCCGAAGCTTTCGAGCTCGAAACAATCGTAGTATAACACGCACACGCCGCAGTAAAATCAGCCAGACGCTCGTGACATTTCGCTTGACGCAAAATCGGTTTCATGTACGTCGCATCCGCTTTTCTCGCGCGCATGCAATCATCGATGCATTCCTGGATTTTCTGGCGATACTTCCAAAGCATATCCGGCGTGTACTTACCGTCCATCTCCTTCGCTCGTTCTCTCGATTCTTCTATTTGTATAACCATCAGCGTCGATGCCGCTCGGTTGCTCAAAAGTGTCCCCGCTTCTCTGCCTAACAGCTGTCTCGTGGGAAGAAACGGCGCGCCGCTGCCGTTGTTTCTACTCGGCGAAAAACTACCGTGTTTGTCCGGGGACGGCGCAATGCTTTCGAGCATAATTATTGCGCGCGTGTACGTATCTCGAGCCGCGCGGAACTTCTTCAAAGCCTGCTCGTCTTTATCTTGATTCACAAAAGAAGAAGCTTCTTGAAACAATCCGTTCGCTTCGAGTTTATACGCTTTCACATCTTTTTCTACGTTTGCCATTTTCTCCATCTCTTTCTCGGACGAAGGACTATTCCTCGAAGGCGACGATCCCATCGCGCGACCGAACGCATTTGTTGCACTACTGCCCGTTGTTGTTGGCGACTTTGGCGAACCCGGTGACTTCACGACGGCAAACTTCTTATACGGTTTTCGCGCACCTTCGCCGTTTACTATTCGCGGGATTGGTCTTCCGTCGGTAGTAAAGTTGTAACCGACGTTAAAGGCAGACGCGCTGGGTAACGGACTACCACTACCGTTGATGTTGTTGCTTTCACCTCCAATGGTCACCTTTGAGAAGGAGTTGCTCAACACCGCCTGCGGGGAAAACGCGCCATTTTCTCGAAAACTCGTCGCAGCTTTCGTCGCCATTTTTGCCGCTTCCTTACTATCGCTCGGAATTTCTTGCATTCTATCGCTATTCGCGCTACTTTTGTTCTGCATTCTACCACCGCTACTGCTGCCTTTTGCTTTACTGCTATTACTCCTACTGTACGACTTTGGCTTTGTCGCGCTTCCACTAAATCCGCCGCCCTCTGAACTTCCGTCGCCACCGCCGCTTTGAAAAATCAACGGCGTCGAAGTCGCGTTCGCCGATCCCGTCGGCGTGGTGGTATTAAAACTCGTCGTCCTCACCCCGGGATGCGTCTCGGCAAACATAGAGGGCGAAAACTCCGTCGGCGTTTTGATGTGCGCCCACTGCGGATTCGGCGGCGACGGTTCTTCTTCTCGTCTCTGCTGACCAAACGTAAATCCAGGTGACGAGGTAAATCCTCCAAACGAAGACGGCGATTCCTCGACGTTGTTGCTATTAGTATTATTCGTGTTCAAAGACGCCGGTGTCCCTTCCGACACGACGCTCATCGGCGACGCCGAACTTTCTTCTCTAAAATCACCAAACACAGTTGGAGAAGTCTCTTTTTGTCCGAACGTGAAGGCAGAGGAGGAGAAGCCGGGGTCGACGCCGCCGAACGGGTTGGCGTTGTCGTCGTCGTTCCTTTTCCCACCCCCAGGATTCGAAGGGGTCGGTCTCACCGAATGCCTCGTGCTCTTGTACGACGACTTGACTCTCCCTTCGGCTGCGAAACCACCACCCGTTTTTTTCTTCCCAGACGAAGTCGTCGTCGTCGTCGTCGTCGTCGTCGCGTGGCCCGGGGAGAAGAGCATTCGTTTTTCCGCGCGTTGTTCGAGTTCTTCTTCTTCCTCCATCTCGGACGTCTCTGATTCTTCTTTTCGGGAAAGAAAGAAAGAAAGAAAGAAGAGGAGACTCTCGTCTTTTTTGTGCGTTTTTTTCTCGCGTCTCAAATCGTCGTCGTTGCGCAGCACATGTACTGCATTTATAAACAACTGCTCTCCTCCTTCTGTGTGTATGTATTACACTGTGTGTGTGTGTGTATATAACAGAGAAGAGGAACAAAACGTCTTCTCGAGAGCTTCTTCTTCTTCTTAAGAGCGACCCGAGAGCGCAACAGAACGGAGTTTTTACTCGAGAGCTTTCTCGAGATGAGATTTGAGAGAAAAAAAAAACTCGTGCTCTTGTTTAGGGTTTATACAATTAGGGTTGAACAGCTCCCTCTTTCCTCCTTTTTTTGAAGGAAAAAAATTCAAAATTTTGGAACTCGTCTTTTACTCCTCTCGTCACATTCTCTTTGAGAGCTTTTTGTGCGTGTGTTGTTGTCGTCTGGGTCGAGTTGTTCAAACGACGAACAAAAATGAAGTACGTGGTGGTTTCCGGCGGCGTGGTCTCGGGATTAGGGAAAGGCGTGACGGCGTCTTCGGTCGGCGTGATGCTCTCCGCGGCGGACTACAGAGTGACGCACATAAAAATCGACCCGTACATAAACGTGGACGCCGGGACGATGTCGCCGTTTGAACACGGGGAAACGTACGTTTTGGACGACGGGGGAGAGTCGGATTTGGATTTAGGAAACTACGAACGGTTTTGCGATATCAACTTGACCAGGGACCATAACATCACGACCGGGAAAGTGTATCAGTCGGTGATCGAGAGAGAACGGGAAGGGAAGTATTTAGGGAAAACCGTGCAAGTGATTCCACACGTGACGGATGAAATCCAGGATTGGATCGAACGCGTCGCGCATATTCCGGTGGATGGGAATGAAGGCCCACCGGACGTGTGCATCGTCGAGCTGGGTGGGACGGTTGGAGACATCGAGAGCATGCCTTTTATCGAAGCTTTGAGGCAGTTTCAGTTTCGCGTCGGGCCGGAAAATTTTTGTTTAGTGCACGTGAGTTTAGTCCCAGTCGTTGGTTCCGTCGGCGAGCAGAAGACGAAACCGACCCAACACTCGATTCAAGCGCTGAGAAGCGCGGGATTGGCGCCGACGATGTTGGCCTGCAGAAGCTCGTCCGCGTTGGATAAAGCGGTGATGGAGAAGTTGGCGTTGTTTTGCCACGTGAGCCCGAACAATATTTTGAACTTGATCGACGTTTCGAATATTTGGCACGTGCCGTTGATTATGGTGGAACAGAAAGCGCATTTGGCTATTCTCGGGCACTTGCAGATGAAGCCGAGACCGTTAAAGTTGGAAGCGTGGAAACACAGAGCGGAAAAGTGGGATAGCGTGCACGTGCCGTGTTCGATTGCGGTGGTTGGGAAGTACACCGGCTTGGGCGATTCGTATTTATCCGTGACGAAGGCGTTGATGCATTCATCAATCGCGTGCGATAGAAAGTTGAAGATTTTATGGATCGAGGCTGAAGATTTGGAAGAAGAGTCTAAACAAGCGAACGAAGATAAGTACGACGAAGCGTGGGCAAAATTGAAAAGGGCGGATGGCGTGTTAGTGCCTGGTGGTTTCGGCGGCAGAGGCGTGGAAGGGAAGATGTGCGCGGCAAAGTACGCGCGAGAGAACGAAATCCCGTACTTGGGCATTTGCTTGGGCATGCAAGTCGCGGTAATTGAGTTTGCCAGGAACGTGTGCGGCCACGCGGACGCGCACTCGACGGAGATGGACCCGACAACGGAGCATCCGGCGGTTATTTTCATGCCGGAAGGATCCAAGACGCACATGGGCGGTACCATGCGTTTGGGCGCGCGAGAAACTATTTTTCAAACGAAAGAGTGCGTGTCGTGGAGATTATACGGTAAGAAAGACGCGGTCGCGGAGAGACATCGACACCGGTACGAGGTGAATCCGGAAATGGTGGACGAGCTTGAACAAAAAGGGTTGCATTTTGTCGGGAAAGACGAAACCGGAACGAGAATGGAAATTTGCGAATTGGCCAATCATCCGTTTTTCGTGGCGTGCCAGTACCACCCGGAGTTCAAATCGCGACCGGGGAGACCGAGCCCGATGTTTATGGGTTTGTTATTGGCGGCGAGTGGACAGTTGGAGTCGTACGTCTCCGACGAAGCCGTCGAGTTAAGAATTTCAATGGGGAACATGATGCGTTCGCCGATAAAATCGATCAAAGCGGCTGGGTTGTACGTCGGAGGCACGGACTGAAGCAAAGGAGAAAAAGTAAAAAGAGAAAAAGAAAGAGGGATATAAAAGAGGGAGAGAGAGAAAGAGAGAGAGAGAAAGAGATGTGAAGGAAGTAGGTGTGCCTCAGACGTGAAAGCGTGCGTTTATTGTTATTATTATTCTTGTTGATATCACACAGAACTACTACTGGTATTTAAAAAAGGTGACTTTATTACACTCGATGGGAAGACTTTATTATTTTTCACTCATCATCTTCACCCTCTTTATCTCCACCACCGTTCCCGCTAACAACAACCATAGACAAGTCAACCCAGGAGGCATTTCTTTTGTCTTCCAAGTTTTCTTCTCCTTCTTCTTTCCCAGGCGACTTGGCGGCGTGTCGTAAATCGTTCAGCGAGCCGATGTTGCCAAACTCCTCGAAACTCGCAACTTTGACCATACCAGAGATCAAACCCGAACGACTCGGTACTCTGTGCATTTTCGGGGAGTCCGTCAACGCCGCGCTGCTTCTCCTGGCTGGCGACTGCGGCGTGACGTCTAACAGCGACATCGCGTGCGTGGATCCCATTCTGACGATACCGCGCATGTTTGCACCACTTGCGACGCGTTTCAACGCCGCTTGCGCCGCCTTGACGGCCACCGCTTCCGCTTGGCGATGTTCCTCCTCTGTGCCTTCCTTGTGGTCGTCCTCTTTCGGTGCTGGCGTGTCGTGTTCTGGGAGCGAATCGAGCTTTGAAATATCGAACGGTTTCGCCGTGGCTGATAAATTCGGCGCCGGTCTTTGTTGATCGATGGAATTCCTCCTCGACGACCCGGCCGAATCTTGTTCTCGGTTCGCTTTCATCCACGGTCGACCGGAGATTTCCCCATCGAGAGATTTCCTCCCGGCTCTTTTCCCTAAATCGATGCCTTTCAACGCTGCCGCGACGGCGTCGTGCGCCGCTTCGATTTCTTTCGTCCTCGTTTCTTCCGTCCTTTCGAACCGTCTCGGTATTAAGCTGCGATGTCCATAAATATACGTCCCGGCGGGTAAATCTTCAAACTCTGGCGGGCTCACCTCCATACCACTCGTATCTTCCGGCAATAACTCCGACGCGCCTTCGAAATTCGACACCACCACGGTCCCATCCGCGCCTCGCCCGTACTTCAACGGAAACTCGCCGCTCGCGTCCCTCGCCGCGAACACGCGCACCGTCCTCGCGTCGTAACACGTAAACGCAAACTTCCCTCTCAATTTCGGCAAGCAGTGCGTCCCGAATGTCTTATACACGTGACACACCAATTCAGCTTCGTAACATCGTCCTCCTACCAACGTATGCGCCGCTTCCAAAGGATCCGCGTGCGCCCTCTTCTCCAAGTCGTCCCCTCGCCTCCCTTCAGGTGAGAATAACCTCCACGCTAAATAATCCACGTTGGTTAAATGCCCGACGAACGAGACGATGATTTCGTTATCCGTGAACGCTTGCACGTTTGGCCCAACCCCAATGGCAATCCCTCCACCGTTCAACTCGCTCGTCGACTTGTTCGAAAACTCGATAGCTTCCAACGCCTCTCTCACGTGTTGCTCGCTCTGTTGATGCGCTTCCCCGGTGTCGTGATTGATGGATAAGGTTTTCGGCGGGATGACGCACAGGAATTTCCCGGTTCGGCTGTTCATTTTATTGACTCCGCGTGCACTGCGTCGCGTCGTTGGTGCGGGTGAATAACTCTGCGCGAGTGGTCTCGTGATGCGGAACGAGAGCGCTCAAAACCTCGACGATGTAAGAATACGCTCCTGGATACTCTCTTCAATGTATCCAACGTGCTCCTTTTTCTCGCTCGCTCGAACGACGACGAGGACACTACGGATGGTGATAAAAGGCGACGGACGACGACGAATGTTCTGCTTTTGTAAATCAACTCGCTCGTTCGCTCTCGTTTCAAAGCGTTTTGTGCGCTTTTCTTCTCGCGAGAGAAAGAGCGGAATGAGAGGGAAAAAATATAATGTGACTCATCGGACTTCTGTCCAATCGCACAAAAATACAAAGAGCTGCCAAAACGCTCTTTTGCACACACACGCTTTCTCTCTCAACCGAGATGATACGCACCGCTGTGTATACTGCGCTCTGTTTTTCGCCATCATCATCGATCATCGCTTCCTTCTTAACGCGCGCGCAAAAAACGTGAGAGTCTATGATGCTGCCTCCTCGCGTTCAAACGAGGACGACGCAAGGCACGAGGTGTCGCGTTCTCTCTCTGTCTCTGATCGAGTGTATTATTTTGTTTCACATGTGCAAAAAAGATCAGAGAGAAATTTTCGAGAAAAGAGAGACGTTTTCTTTCGAGCGCAAAGGCACCAATTAATTTCATACCTCAGAAAATTAGAGAAGAGTATACACACTTTGAAAGCTTTGTTTCTTCTTTTAAACAACTTCAAATGGCGTTCGGCGGCGGAGGAGGATTCGGGAGCGCGCAGAACGTCCCGCAATCCCCGTTCGGGCAAGCGCCGGCGTCGCCGTTCGGAGGAGGAGGAGGAGGAGGCGTTGCATCGAGTGGTTCGGGAGGATTCGGTGCCCCTTCCAATCAACAAGGAAGTGTTGGAGGTTTGTTTAGTCAACCGTCGAGTGGGGTGGTCGGAGGGTTTGGACAACAACAACAACAACAAACCGGAAGTGGCCAGTTGGGTGGATTCGGGCAGCCGCAACAACAAACCGGGGGCGTCTCGCCGGGAACGAGTACGTTTTGTAAACTTCGCGCATCGTGTGTTTTGATTTTCAATTTTCCATTCGATTTTGTGTCTTCTTCTACTTCTTCTTGTTCTCTCTTTCGCGAGTAACAACAACGGGTTTCTGCTCGCTTTTCGGCGATCAACGATTCCTTTCGTCGTTCGATCGCTCACTACTAACGCGTGATTCTTTCTTTTTAAATAACAGTCGCAAACGCGTGTCGCTTCTGGAACAAAGGCCAGTGTAAATTTGGACAAAGATGTAATAACAAGCACGTGTGCTCGACGTGCGGCAGCTCGGCGCACAAGGCGGTGAATTGCTCGATGTCACCAGGCGTCGCCGGATATCGAGCGACGAGGGTGGTAGATAAGGAGTTGGTTGGGCCGTCGATGACGTACGCGATGTTGCAGTCGATGTCGGCGATGCCGGATCACGATAAACGGAGCGTGGAGGAGATGCGATACGACGCGTGGTCGAAAGCGGGAGAGCCGGGACAGGCGAGTGGGCAGCAAGGTGGATTTGGATCGGCACAAAGGGGTGGAGCCTTTGGTGCGAGCGGAGGAGGCGCATTCGGTGGATCTAGCTTCGGAGGAGGCGCGGCTACTTCTCCGTCCGGAGGGTTTGGCCAGCCGTCCTCGACGCCGGCGTTTGGGCAAACCCAAGCCGCGTCACCGTTCTCCGGCGGTGGTTCGTCTGCTTTCGGCGCGACAACCACAGCTGGTGGCTTTGGATCGAGTCCGGGAACGTCTGCTTTCGGCGCTAGTGGCAGCGGAGGTGCGTTCGGTCAACAAACATCTCCCCAAGGCGCATTTGGGAGCACTGCGGTGGCCGGAGCCGCGGGGGGGTTTGGAGGAGGCGGGAGTGCATTTGGTGGTGGAGGCCAACAAAGCGGCGGATTATTTGGAGCTAGTGGTGCCGCTGCACCGCAAGCTTCGCCATTTGGAACTTCAACGCAATCGGGCTCGTTGTTTGGGAATCAATCGCAACAAAATCAACCCTCGGCCTTTGGTCAACCTTCGCAAAGTTCTGGCTTCGGCGCGACTCAACAACAACAATCTGGATCATTCTTCGGCTCCAAGCCGGCTGCTGCACCTACTGGTAGTCTTTTTGGAGCTACACCTCAACAAGCGAGTGGTGGGGGCGGCTTGTTCGGGTCCACGGGAGCGTCGTTGGGAGGTACTGGCGGTTTTGGCAGCGCTGCGCCATCGCAGCAGCCTCAGACGCCGGGTTTTGGTGGATTCGGCGGGTCGCAAGGGCAACAACAGCAGCAGCAAAATGCTTTCGGTCAGACGCAATCTACCGGGGGGAGCAGTTTATTTGGAACGCAGCAAACTCAGGGCAGCGGCTCGATCTTTAATCAAGGAGGCCAACAATCTGGGTTCGGCTCTCAGACACAAGCGACGCCAGGTTTCGGTGCTCCCCAGCAGCAACAAGGAGCAGCCGGCTCGCTTTTCGGTGCTAAACCTGCTCAAGCACCAGGAAGTTTTTTTGGTGCGGGCGCATCAACGCCGTCGACTTCTCTCTTTGGAGGAGGAGCGCAGACGTCGCCAGCTGGCGGTCAAAGCGGCTTTGGCGCTGCGCCAGGAAGTGGTGGACTTTTTGGCGCCGCGAAGCCTGCGGCGTCGCCATTTGGTGGCGGTGCACAACAACCGAGCACCGGCGGATTATTTGGTTCAACTGGGGCTGGTGCGAGCGGCGGATTATCCTTAGGTCAAACGCCTACGCAAGGGGCAGGTGGGGGCCTCTTTGGGGGTGGAGGTACTCAAGCGGGAGGCTCGAGTTTATTTGCGCCGAAGCCATTAACTGGAACGACGACACCGGGAGGATCATTGTTTGGAGGAGGTGCGGGTGCACAAACTCAAAGCACCCCCTCGACTGGTCTCTTTGGCGGCTGTCCGTCTTCATTACAGACTCCGTCTTCGAATGCTGGAGGCTTGTTTTCTTCGCAACAGCAGCCGGGGCAGCCGTCGAGCTTGTTCGGAGGCATGAAACCCGCCACGGGTGGTGGGTTATTTGGTAGTGCTCCTGGTACTGGAGGCGGACTTCAATTGCAGCAACAGCCAGCGCAGCAAGCGCCTTCTTTATTCGGCGGTGCCGGTGGCCTTGGTGGAGGTGGGCTATGTTCGCAGCAAGGACAACAACAACAGCAAGGACAGTCGCTCTTTGGACAGCAGCAACAACAAAATCAAGTTCCTTCGTCTCCATACGGCGCTCAGTTACCGGTTCCCAACGCCGGGGCACTCGTTCCCGCGTCATCATCAAAGCCACGTCAGTCACTTCTCGGCGATGCGGGCGTTTCGAGCCACGTTTCGAGATCCACGGCGTCCGCTTTGGCCACGTTCCCTTCGCGACCGCAAACGCCACGAGCGCCGTGGTTACAATCTCGAGGCGCGACATCTGGTGCAAAGCCACCATCCTCGCATCAAAAAGCAGTCGTCTTATCCAGACGAGAACACGGCGGTAGTGGAATGCCGACGTATTTGGATAAACCTTCGCACGACGCATATGAAATCGCGCAACCGGAAGGTGGTGCAGTTCAAGACGGGATCGGAAGGAAGGATTCTCCTGCGAATGGTTGGTTGTTCAAGCCGCGCGAAGATCCCCGCGCTTTATTCATTCGTCCTACGAGCACCTTGATTGGTAACGGCAAAGAAGGTCTCAGTGGAATCTCGTTGGCGACGTACGGAAACGGTAAGGCGTCGTCGCCTAGAGATCAAAGACTCGGTTTACCGTTCGTCGATGAAGATTCTGGAATTACGATTTCACCAACCCTGGACGAACTCAGAGATCTCGTGGAAAAGCGCGGCCCTGAAGCGCTGACGTGCGTCGAGAATTTTTCTGTCACGGACAAGGAGTTTGGCAAAGTTGAATGGCTGGAGCCCGTGGATGTATCAAGATTGGACGTCGCGCGCGTCGTCAAATTTGAAAAGTCGTGCCTGTACTTATATCCCGAAGATGCTGGCGTAGAAGCGCCAGAGACGGGCAAGGGTCTGAAGAAAAGCGCCATGGTCACGCTGACAGGTATTAAGCCGAGAAAAGGTACCGCCAAAGCAAAGAAGAGAATGGAGGAGAAGATTGAAAGCCAAACAAAAGCGGCGGGCGGCGAGCTGGTTAGCTACGACGCGGACGTCGGAGAGTGGAAGTTCTCTGTCCATCTGTAATGAGAAAAGTAGATAGGCACTTTACAACGCAAAAAGCACAGTATGTCGGTGGGCGGTTGATGAGCGCGGTAAAGTAAACATATATATATAGTGATGAGTGTGAAAAAGCAAGTTATGCCGTTGGGTTTTGATGACACCTCGTTACACAACGAAGTTTTAGTGCACAATTATTAGTTTGCAAATATTATACACCAGTACAAGTACGTACCCATATTCTATGCTAATTCTATATTTACCGTGGTCTATTCGCATTATTCTCTCCTTCCTTTTAATCGTTCGCTGTCCAAGTTTGCTTGCTTGTAGGCGGCTAACGCTTCCGGAGTGAGATTTTTAGTCGCACCGCCGAGATTCAATTTTTTCGCAAAAGTCGCGACAATAAAAGCGACAAAAAGTACGAATACTAAACCTCCAATGCTCGAGCCGTTCGATACTCTCAACCCTTCCGATTCAATGATCAACTCCCCTTCCTCGATTTGCTTGCGTGCCTCCTCTTCGATTTCAGCTTCCTCTTCGCGAAGTTCGTTTTCGTCTTCTTCGTCTTCTTTATCCATCTCTTCCGAAGAGGCGAAAGATGATGTAGTTGAAGAAGAGGACGCGTCGTAATCGTATTCGTCTACACTGTTGATGCTCTTTTCAATCGTAGCCGTCGCACTCGTCTTCTTGATCGAACCATTACTCTTCTCTTTCTTCACCTTCTCCTCCGGCGGGCAACAACTGTCTTCGCACCCCGTATTAGGACATAAGTTACAACTCAACTGACACTCCATGCTCATGTAGTTCGGATTGTTCGTGCACTCGCCAGTGCTCGCCCACGTGCAACACTGATTGTTGTTATCCTTACAAGAACTGCCACCGCTTGCTCCTCGGAGCTTTTCTTCTATCTTTTTCAGTTCAATCATTTCCCTAGACACCGGTTTACATCGCAAAATGTTATTCTCCTTTATCGAGCAATCATACTTTTGCCTCGGCTTGCTGAAATCTAGATCCGTTCTCTTGCACACTTTAAGCGCCCGTTCTTTGGTGCTGTTATACAACGTCTCCGCGACAATGAGCGCGATCCCATCTCGTCGTCGCATCATTGTCCCTTCCCTGGAGCTTATCTCTCCAATCGTAATCGGCTTCTCAAACATCTGTCCTCGTGTACACGACGTCATGTCCGTCCCTTGGTACCAGTGTTTATCGAACGCGTAATCATCTATTCTGTATGTTACCCCGTAGTGCAAAACCACTGGAAACCTTTCATCTTTTGGTGGCATATACCCTGGATACAGCATGAATGAATCCGACACGGAAAACTTCAACTTCCTCTCCGCCGCGGCAAACACGTACCCGTACATCTCCGAAATCCACGGCGGTCCGGCTTTGCCGTTTTGATTAAACACGTCCCCGGTATTCGCCCAGGAATCTGGGTCGCTCCTCACCTGTTCTGTCCAATACAACCACCTCGGCGCGAGCGGCTCTAAATCTTCTCTGTGCATGACCGTGAACCCGCCGACTTGCTGCGCGCCTTCTACGTTCGGGACCCTCGCTTTCACCCCCATGTGATTCTTGGGAAAGATCCCAACTAAATATCCGTAATGCGCGCTCACGGGATTCCCTAACGCCACCCCCAACAAATCTGCATCCATCGACCTCCGAAACGCCATATCTGCATCCAAAACGATGATAAAATCCTCCGTCGGCTTCGCGTGTTCCATCCAGTGCATAATCGAATACGGTTTGTTATACGCCGAATACCTATCCCCGCTCACTGGATGTTTCGCGTAGTTCGGGTGCACGTGCGTGTTCGGTACGATATCTAATCCCGGTGGAGGTGATTGATCGCACGCCATCAATCGCGTGATTTCTCCTTTTTGTTTCACCTTCTTGAACGAATAATACAAGCCCAGAGATTGCCAGTCAAAGTAGGTGTTGCACTCGGTGCTGAAGATGGTGTGGTAGGTTGGTGTTTTTTGCTTATTCTTCTCGCCAAACTCGCTGTCTTTACTCATCAAAAGTTCCCGTCTCGTCGTCGTTTTCGTTCTCTCCTCCGAAATGCGTTCTCCATCTCCCGTTCTTCCCTCATTCGTCGTCATCGTCATCGTATTCGTCGTCGCGAAATCATCTCGATTTCGGTTTTTTCCAAACGACGATTCGATCGACGAGGACATCGAAAAACGCGCCTCGATCATCGAAAGAAAGAGGAACACCAACGTCCAACATCGCGCAAAGCAAAGCACACTCATCGTACTACTATTACTGCTAATGATGATGAGTATAGCGTCTCTCGCGCTCCTCCCTAAAGGGTCCCCTAAATGAAATTGTGACGCAAACTTTCGGGAAAAATCATCACTCAGAGAAGCGCGCGTATATGCTTTCGAGCCTTTCACGGTCGCATCCTTCGAAAATCTCCCACTCTTACCAGCAGCGCAGGCGAAAACGGACCGCTACTGCGACTCAGATAATGGCGTCGGGTGATTTGCACAACGTCAAAATGGGCGCCTCTGCGGCCGAGCGAAACGCGCCTCACATCGCGGCAAAAGTCGTGCCGAGACTGCTTCAGATATGCAAAGAAGAAGAAGAGGAGAACATCGATAAGGAGAAGTACGCGTTCGAAATAGGCTCCGGCCAAGGCGTGCACGCGTCCATCATCGCCCCCAAGTTACCAAACATCGAGTTCGTGCTCTCGGACATGGCGGAAGATTACTTTGAACACATAAAAGAGAACGTGAAAAGCATAGACAACGTCTTGCTCCCGCCGGTGACGTTTGACGCGAGAGATGACATCGTGGACGCGCTGATCGTGGATAATTTAAAAGCGGTTATCGGGGCGTGTTTGTTAGTGTTAGTGGTGAACATCTGTCACATAAGTCCAATTGAAACGACCAAAGGGATATTCGCGTCGAGCGAGAAGGTGTTGGCGAAACGAGGCGTTTTGTATATTTACGGACCGTTCAACGTGGACGGGAAGTATACGAGCGAAGGAAACGAGAGGTTCGATAAGAGCATGAAAGAGAAAGACGAGAGGTTTGGTATTAGGGACATATCGGAGTTAGAGGCCATAGGAGAAACGCACGGGATGAAATTGAACGAGATTCACGAGATGCCGGCGAACAACTTTCTCTTGGGTTGGGTTCGGACGCGATGAGAGACGCGGATGATGTATTCTTATTTATTTTATGTTATTGTTATTAAAATACAGGTTTATTCCATGAATTAGTAGTAGTTAGTGGTAGTAGTAATCGTACAGTTCGTTTGTTTCTTGCGTTCCTCCTCGTCGTCGTCGAAAAGTCTCATCAAATTACTTTTCGCTTCGAAACTTCGCCTCGGGGTGATCCCTCGCCAGTTCCTTCCTGTGCAACTCCCTTATAATCTTGTGTTCCCACTGCGGGTGCGGTAAATCCACCGACGCCGCTCTTCGGTTGTTGTTCAAAACATGTCCCCGCTGCTCACCTTCTTCCGCTTTCGGCACTCTGCTCCCGTAGAAAAAATCGTCAAACGACGAGCGCACCGAAGACGACTTCGACTGCCCCTCTTGAGGAGGTTTGGAAAAGCCATAAATGGTCAACTCTTCGTCCCTCTTCGCTTTCACCGCATCGATGTCTAAACTCGCACGTTTCTTCGGCGATGGGCGATGGACCATTGCGTCTCGCATAAACGGTGCGTCGCCGTACGCGTCTTCGCCGTCGACGAAGGAGACGTCGTCTAAAGACATCGCGAACTTTTCCGCGAACGTTTTCGGGGACGATGAGAATTTGGATGATGCGTCAGCATTCTTGTTGGGGGGGTTGGAATTGATGTCTCGCGGCTTGGAGGAAAAAGTTTCTCTGTTGGTGTTGTTGTTCGAGGACGAAGCGCCGCTGGACATTTTGTTGAGCATGTTTTTAATCATTTTGTTGAGAGTAAGATGACTGCGATGATGATGCTGATGAGAAAGTGTGTGTGCTTTCAGCGCGCGCGCGGCAAGAGATGAATTAATAAAGTGGTGGATTAACCTTAACCTCGAAAAATGGGGGAAAAAGGTTGAAAAATATCAACGACGAACGAAAAAGCCCGCGAGCCCGTGAAATCTCAAACCTTCTGTTGTGTTGTGTGTTGTGTGCACTTTTTGGGAGAAAAAAGGAATTTTCTGCTGCATGGCAGAGGCTTGTGTTTTGTGTCGTGCTCTTTTCTCCTTCTTGTTCTTGTTCTTGTTCTTTTTCAAGGTTCGCATGTACAACTTGGTCTTGCGTGTGTATGTATACTCGAGAGATGTTGGTGTTCTCGATCTTTATTCCTCCTCGGCCTCGGACGCTTCAGTTTGTATCGGGACACCCGTTCTCTTTGGCGTAGTTTAAACACTCGAGGTGGTTGTTTTCGCGAGCGTAATAGCAAGTCCACGATTTCCAAGGCTCGCCGTTTTCGTGCAAGTATTTGAGGATATCGAGATGGCCGGATTTGGCAGCACATGCACACGCGAACTCGTTACGTGGGCATTTCTGTTCCGTGCAATACGTCACAATGTGAAGATGACCATATTGAGCTGCTTCGTTGATCGTCCACTCGTTCCAATCAAACTTTTTCACTTCTCGTAACCAACGAACCAACGCGAGGTTTCCCGTACGAGCTGCTTGATCGCAGAAAATATATTGCGCTTCTTTTCCCTCGAGCTTTCTGGTCTTTTCCTTTGCCACTGGTGGATTACCACTGTACGTAGTAAGCTCAAAAGTCTCCCGCAACTTCCTCCCCGATCGTCTACACGCGTCTCGACTTTCCGTGTTCACCTCTCGAAACACTCTGAAAGACAACTCGTCCAACTTCGATAAAATATGCGTCTCGAAGATATCTTTGTACTGCTTATCTGTCACAACCTTCCACAGCGGAAACGGCTCAATCTTCAACCCTTCGAGTTCCTCGCACTTCCTCTTCAACTCTCTCATCTTCTCGTTCGTTCTTTCTTTTTCCTTCAACTTCCCACCGAGGAGTTTCACAAGCTCGTCGTCAGATACCGAGAGCAGATGCGAGGACGAGGAGCTCATATCGTTTCCAATCAGAGAGACCTGAGCGACGACGTGAAAAAAAAAGTTGATGACGTCCGGATGATGAACGCCGTCGTCAGATCCCGCCGCGCAAAGTAGTAGGCGTTTCTTCTTGATCTTCTTCTTCTTTGTCTTCTTCTTCTTGATCGCCGTCTCTTTTTTTTTTCGCGAGGGAAAACTTTTGCCGTTTCGAGAGGAAATGAAGAAGATTTTGGGAGACATTTTGCTTCAATGTGAGGACGCTTTCTCTCTCTCTTTACGCCGAGGACATATGCTCGCATCATCGACACCGCAGTCGTGCTGCGGTAGCAGTGGACGACTCTCATCCTTCGAGAAGCAGCAGCAAAAACAGCGACATCGTCATCATAATCGTCATCATCATCAATCAAAGGGAAGGGGAGGCTTTTTGGCGGCAGAACACCAAAACCAATCGACCAAAACGACCACCTCTGCGACATCATCATCATCATCATCATCGAGAACGACAAAAACGATAAAAACGAGCGAGAAAAGCGCAATCGAGTTCGCCGTGCAGGCGTTGAAGCGAGGATCTGTTATTGCTGTTCCGACGGATACGCTGTATGGTTTCGCCTGCGATGCGTCCAATGCAGAAGCGATTGAAAACCTCTACGCGGTGAAAGGCAGAGAGAAGACGAAACCGGTGGCGGTGTGCGTGAGTCGCGCGGAAGAGGTGAAAAAGATATGCGAGTTAGACGGGAAGATTGAGGAGAGTTTGTTGAGGAAACTGTTACCTGGAGCGGTGACGTTACTGTTTAAGAGGAAATGGACCGGGACGACGCTTTCAAAGTCGCTCAATCCAAACGTCGATAACGTAGGGGTGAGAGTGCCGGATTGTGCGTTTATATTGGACGTGTGCGATGCGTTCGATGGCGCGATAGCGCTGACGAGTGCGAATACGTCCGGGAAACCGAGTTGCGTGGACGTGAACGAGTTTCGAGAGTTACACGAGAAGTGCGAACGCGTCTTCGACGGAGGGAAGATTATCGAAGACGACGGGAGTACCGATTCGGCGCTCTTGCGCGCGGGTAGCACGATCGTTGATTTAAGCAAAGGCGACGGAACATTTCACGTCGTTCGCGACGGATGCGCTCTGACAAACACGACATCAGTCTTACTCGAATACGGATTCATCGAGAGTAAATGACAATTTAAGAATAGTAGGCACATCGTCGTCACCCCCGGTGGCGACGTGACGTAGATAGAAGAACCGAACTAGCGTACGATGCGTAGAATGTAACAATACGAAATGTATAAAATCTATTTTTTAACCTCTAATCGACCTAATCTCACTCTCGTTTCCTATCGTTATAAATCTTTTCCCTCCACTTTAAAGTTATTCCGCTTCATCGCGAACCACGTCTTCTTAACCAAAAACGCGTAATCTTTCGGCTTCAACGGGTTCACATTGGAAGGTAAATCTTGGGGAAACGCGAAACACGTCGCCAGTGGCATGACGAGAAATAAGTACATCGCCCCAGTGAATGGGTATAAGCCGGCGAAAAGTAAGCTCTTCGAGTGCATTAAGCGTTGAATCGTTTTCCAGATGAAGACGAAGAAGGTGGTTAATACCGTCCTGTGAATAAGAGTTTTTAGGGGAAGATGCAAAAGAGAAACTCAAGTACTTACAGAGCGAGAAGGATGCGAACGGTTTGTTTGGACCGGAACTTGGACGGGTTCGTTTTCCCACTCGAAGTGCGGTTGATATCGAGGACGCCTCGACCGGACGACATTTGGATGATTCCTCCACGAGAGCGCGTTTGTTTATGTGGAGAATTTCAAAAATAATATAAAGTAGTTACACAAGCTCAAAAGCTTTCGAGCTCAGTGCGAGCTCACAACTGGTATCGTATCGTATCGGAGAGAGAATAGCGTCGAAAGCATCGTAAAAGTCGCTCACTCGACGGCATTCTCCTATTTTTTGTGGTAATAATCTTTCGTCGTCTTTTCCTTCCCGCAGCGTTACGTCTCTATCGAGAGTTTCGTAGAGACGGCAAAACCTCGCCTGCGGGCGGTTCTCGCTTTCGTCTTGCGTTTGAAGGCTTCGATTTCTTCGCGGACGCGGAGCTCGACGTTTTCGTCGTCTGAATCGTCGTCGTCTATGGGGATGGCTTTATTCTTTGGCTTGGAGCGCGATGTGAAGATGTCGTTGTTTTCCATTTCTAATTCCTCTTTTTCCTTGTCAGGCAGCGTCGGCGCCAACGCTCTTTCTCTCTCGGCGGCGTATCCCACGTACCCTTCTGAGATTTTTTTGCGAAGGAATGACGCGGTGTGGTTTCGAATCGAAAGCGCGCCGTTAAACAAGAGAGGATGCGCCGCGCGAAGTTCCGCAATGCTAGCATTCTCTCGAATGTGCGCGATGACAACGTTTGTGGGCGTCTTACCGTCGCTTATCATCGACACGAGCGCCGGCGTTTTACCGCCGCTTATCATCGTACTTTGCTTCTTCTTCGACGCCGTCTTCATGGCGTCTATTTCTCGCTCGCTCGTGTGCCCAAAATACACAACGTCGTCCTCGTTGTCGTCGTCGTCGTCGTCGTTGCGATGGCTGTTTTTGCGCTTCACTCCATACCGTCCCATAAATTCCGATAGATCTCTCTGCATTCTCGCCACGTCCGCCGCGCATCTCAACACGTCTCTCTGCGTTCTCATCGCAATCTCCTCCATCCCTCTCCTCGTCTCCTTAGCGACGCTTTCCAACGTTTTCTCCACCGCGCTCGTGATTCGTTTCGAAATATCCAACTCGTCGATGGTCTCCTCGTCCTCTCTCTTCCCCGTAGAAGTCACCGGCGGAGGCAATCCAGCAAGTCTTCGGCTTTGCCTCGCCTTCCTCGCGTTCGTCTCGTTTTCCTCGTTATTCTCATCGGTCTGCGTCCCGGCAACCGCCACTCTCTTCTCCGCCGTCAACACCGTCCCGGTTCCATTCGTAAATTCCGGAGGTGACATTGGTCTCATCGCGAGCGCTTGAAGATAGTCTTCGTTCTTTTTTCGTTGTTGTTGATGTTGTTGTTGCAACAAAAACGTATTCGCTGCTCTTTCCCGTTGCTCCTCGTTCTTCCGTCTCAGCTCGACGGTTTCTCTCGAGTGAAAACACGGCGGCGATTCTTTCGGCGTCGATTGGTGACAGTAATACTGCGGCTGACTCACGCTGAACAAAACCTCGTTCCCGTACCTCGACGCGCTCTTCGCTTTCTCCACGTTTTGCACAACCACCGGTACATTCGACGGCGACGACGTCTGGTTGTTGTTGTTGTTTTGCGTCGCCGTCGTCTGTTGCTGTTGCTGCAAAAAGAGAGGAGGCGTCGTATTCGCGCGCGGAGAGTGCAAATGCGACCCCTCGTTCGCCTTTTCTCGTTGATTAAACCGTGGAGATTCAAACGGTGGATGATTCTCTCTTCGCGTCGCGTGCGTTCGGTGCGTCAGCGATGGCACGGAGATGGTGTTGTTGTTCGAGACTTGCGTGAGTCTCTTGGACGCGTAAAAGTCTCGAAACATGCGTCAAAAAATATGACGAATTTCTTAATAAAATTGAAAACGCTTCTTTTTTTTTCTCTCATTGACCGCTTCCTACTACTACTACTGCTAGTGTTATTATGATCTTCAATGTCTTCTTTTTCGTCGTCGTCGCGATGGCGAGTGCGTTGTTGTTGTCGTTTACGTCGTCACCTTTTATGGTCGACGCGTACGGCGCGTACGGGAAACCGCGCGACGTGACCAACTTTACCGCGGAACAACTTTTGAATCTCCGGTACGAGTACACGCCGGAAATTACGGGCATGTTTCGAGAGTGCACGGACAAAGAGGAGAGGAAATACGTTTCCTTATTTTTACGCGATCGAGACGAGGAGGAAGTGGTCACGTGTTCGAGGTATTTCGTCGAACTCCGAGGAGGATGTTTCGAAGGACCTGGAAGAGCGCACGTGAGCAAAGAGAGGAAGCCTATGCGGGTATACTACAGCGAAATCGATGAAGAAGACGGCGGGTTTGCGATTTTGAGCGAGTATTTAGGCGAGGAAGAAGGACGGATGTATTCGAGAGTAGAGTATTTTTGCGATTCGGAAACCGCGTACGTGAGAGAAGGCATCGACGGCTATAAAGATGACGAGGGCACATTCGTGTTACCGTATAACGCGTTTTTGATGGATGGGGACGTAAAACTTGGGAGTAGCGAGAAGCAGTATTTGCACTATCAGTCGATGGATACTTCCTGGTATAACGGTAATAAGTTTGATTAAAATGGCAACGCTCTCGCCTTTGCGTTCGCTCGCGGAGAGTAGCTTCTTTCAACTTTATTATTTTTGGGAGTTGGAAATTAAAAATTCTCT
>JACLAB010006765.1_pt1 | contig 30273 bp, 25 predicted proteins | sample 8027921 | NCBI WGS metagenome assembly JACLAB01 (sample SAMN15725117, study PRJNA655200) | protist metagenome | isolation source: fluorescence activated cell sorting (FACS) single amplified genomes of... | place: USA: West Boothbay Harbor, Gulf of Maine | collected 2000-07-19 | reverse complement strand
CGCGACCGACGGCGGTCCCGCCTCGACCAGTCTCTCGACCGCGACCTCGACCGCGACCGCGACCGGCGGTGCGATGCGTGGCGACGGCGACGGCGACGATCACCGTCATCATCATCTTCGTCATCGCGTCGTCGTCGACGACGTCGCACATCGTCATCCGCAACAGCGTCGCCTTTACGCGGCATGTAATCTTCTGCATCATCGTCATCTTTACGCCGACGTCTCGAGCGCGAGCGCGAGCGCGAGCGCCTCGACGCGCTCGGCTCGCCCCGACGCCGACGGGCGTCATCCAGCGCCCGGTCCTCGCCGCGGTCGTCGCGGTCGACGTCGACGTCGACAGCGCGCATGGATTGCATGCGGTTGCGCGCTCGACAATGGCGCGCGAGCGACACATCCTCGCGCGCTCCATGCGCGCCGGCGCGGCCGCCGCCGACGCCGGCGACGCCGAACGCTCGGCGACGCCCATCGTCGTCGTTCGCGGTCGGCCGTACCGCGATCTGTGCGCGCGCGGCGACGGTGCGCGCGCGAACGCCGAGGCGGATGCTCGAGCGCGCGCGACATCGACGGCGCGAGATTCGAGGCAGTGGCGCGACGACGCGGCGTTTCGCGCGATCGAGGACGACGGCGAGGGGTGTGATGATGCGCGCGCGGTCGATGCGCGACGGTCGATGGGCGGTGACGACGACGGCGGCGGCGAGGCTGGGGCGTAAACGTCGTCACTCGCCGCCTCTCGAGCGTCGGCGCGCGCGTCGGCGGCATGGCTTTCGCAGCGGCGACGCGCATCGATGCGAGTGCGTCGACGTCGTCGGCGTCGTCGCGTGTCGCGTCGTCGTTGCGCGACGGTGCTCGGCGACGAATGATGCATCGATGCGCGTTGACGGCGGTGAACGCGCGCGCGGGCGACGAAGACTTTGCGTCGGTTGAACGGTGGGGCGTTCGCGCGGTTCGGCGCGCGGATTTCGACGGAGTGGTGCGTGGCGAAGCGTATAGGGGAAACGCGCGCGTTTTTAATCGCGGTGTGCGAATGCGAGCGGCGTCGTGTGCGACATGGACGTGTAAAACTAACCTTTTGTGTGCGCGTCGCTTTACGCTTTTTGCGTTTGTTTTCCTTTGCAGCTCGAAACGTGCGCAAAGAGTGGCGTGGATTGGTCGCCCGCGGCGATATTAGACGATTGCGAGAAAGCCGTGATGTCGCCGTCGTCGTCGCTCACAAAAGTTTTAGTCGCCGTGCCCGCACCGGGAGAGGCACAGGAATCTAACCCGCGCGCCGTCGGCGCCGTTGGGTTTTGCGTCGTCGTCGCGGGCGAGACGCAAGTGACGCAAATCGCCACATTGCCTAGCATTCGCCGGCGTGGACTGGGACAACGCATGCTTCGAGCACTCATAGGTATCGACCCTCGATCGGTGGCGGTGCTCGAGGTGAAATCTACCAATGAAGCGGCGTTGGGCATGTACGTAAAGTGCGGGTTTGCCGAATCCAACCGACGTCGAGCGTACTACGCCGACGGCTCGGACGCGATATGCATGATTCGCGAACCCGAGGAAGCGCCCGTGAGCACGCGTGAACTCACGCGATTACTCGCTGGGTTACCCCGCGATCGAGCGCGCGCGGCGCCGCCGCCATTGCCTGAGAGAGAAGCCGCAGAGGTTCGGCCCGTCGTCGACGTCCCGCGAGAGCAAGCGTTCATTCGTTCATCCGACGAAGACGGCGGGTTTAAAATGCGCAACCGAATCCGTCGCAAATAAGTGTACAAATTACAAATGTTACAAATGCTACCACTATCACCACTACAGCTCATCGTGCGTGGACGACGTAGGCCACGAGTCGCACGCGCCCGTCGCCGACACGCACGCGAATTCCGCGACGTCATTCGGCCCGCGCGCGAACGCCTCATTCTCAATCGCATCTTTCACCCCTTCCGCGCCGAACGCGTCGCGACATCGCGACGAAAGCATTGCATTAAACCCTTCGATCGCATCGTCCTCGCACGCGTCGTCAATGACGCGCGTAATTTTAAGCTCGCTTCTCCCGTGCGTCATGCGTCTGCCTCGCGACGCCGCGCCCAACGCCGAGCGCAACCGCGCATCGACGTCATCCACGCCCTCGAGCGCGCGCAGCCGAGACACGAGCGCGCCAGTGATCGCTCGGCATTCCGCGCACGACAAACGCGCGTCGGCGTCGACGTCGACGGCGGCGACACTTTTCACAAGGAATGCTTGGACGCACATGATGATGATGATATTGACGACGACGACGACGCAACAGCGCACGCGCATCGCGCGTCGTCAACCGCCGACGACGCGCGATGTGCGTGCCCGCCTATGCGTGCGCTGCGCGCGCTCGACGACGACGACGAGGACGCGCGCGGCGTGGGTGATTATGACGCCAGCTGTCGCTCGAATGATTCAAATCACACGCCTCAAACTCTGACGCGCGCGCACGCACGGTCGCGCGCAGGGCGAAGTGCGCGCACACCGCGATGCGCGATGCGCGCGTGTCGTCGTCGTCGTCCCGGAGCGACGGGCGCGCGGCGTCGGGAAGGCTTGCGGCGTCGCCGATGAGCGCGACATCGCATTCAACGAACACGACGAATACGAATACGAATACGACGACGAATACGGCGAATACGGCGACGCTGGACGCGCGTTTGGCGCATTGTTCGTGGTGTTTTCATTTCACGTCGCACGTTCGCGTGAATGGCGGGAGCGGTGGGCGCGCGGCGTACGCGTGCGGCGCGTGCGCGAGACGGACGACGCGGTGCGGAGCGAAACATTGCAGCGCGATGGCGCGCGGCGGCGATGGATGGGACGATGCGAAGTGTCTAGCGTGTGCGGGAATATTTCCGAGCTGGCGCACGACGAGCGCGGAGGTGATTGAGCGAGAAATGAGTCCACGAGGTTGGTGTTCGTGGTGCGGCGAGGATGGACGACATCGAGTGACGCGAAGCGTGGGGAGTCGGGGGACGTATTTAAGTCATTGTTCGACGTGTGCGCGAGGCACGCACAAGTGCGAGCGTTGTGCGGATGGTTTCGCGCGCGTGGGCGACGGGAGATGTGGGAAATGCGCGGGATTTGTGGAGGATTGGAACTGCGGGACGGAGACGTTTACGTCGGCGACGCGGCGTGTTGGATGGTGTTCTTGGTGCGGTGAACGTTGCGCGCACGTCAAACGCGGAATAAAAGGGAACGAGACGTATGAGTGTATGGTGTGTGGCGGTGGTACGGCGCCGTGCGAACGGTGTGGAGATGAAAGTGAGGTGATGCGAAAGAGGTCACGACCAGGTGGTGGGTCGTGCGCTCGATGTCGAGCGGCGGACGCGCCGTCTAAAAAGATTAATATTGGTGGGTACGTATCTATTCCTACGTTTGGCGCGATCACGTCGTCGTTGAGGCGTGCGATGAACGGCGTGGCGTCAACGAGTGGGGCGAGTGAGGAAGAAATCGCGAGGAAGTGGCTCGTGCGCACTGCAAAGCGCGAAGCGGTGGATGTGCAATCCGGATACGTCTTTGATATTCTCGACCGCGAGAGTGATTTCCGCGACAAAGCCTATCGCGCCGGGCTCATTCGTCCATTTTTACTTCTTGCCACTTTGCCGCCGCGCGAACGCGTGCGACTCGGGATGCGACTTGGTGTATCGTTGAGCCGAAGTTCGTCGTATTTGGATGCGCACGCCGAAGCGTGGAAACTGTTGCGCGAACCTATGTGTGGGCTGCAAACTCGCGGTGGTGACGTGTCCCGAGTCGTTGAAAAGGTTACCGGTGTCGGTCGCGGAGCGAACTGGTTGGACATTTTGTATTCCGCGCTCACGCTCGGGGCAAGCACGGGAAAATGTCCGGCGATGGATCCGCGCGAGCTCGCGACGCTCCCAATCATGCGTTCGCCAGGTCACGCATTGTTCGCTCTCCGCGTTGCCGCGCACCCCGCAGTAAATGCATATGAAGTAGCTGCGTTGCGTCTGGTGAGTCATGCGCAGCGAGGACGCTTAGCCCCGGCATCAGGTGTCACCCTGGACGCTGTGTGCAAGCATCCGAGCATGGATGTATTAAAGTCGCGTCTGCGTCGGTCGTATCCACGCAATGTTGACGAAATCGCGCGGTATACGGTGACCGCGGCGTTTGCATCATCGCCATGGGCATCATCCAGCGCTTCGCGCGGCACATCACCGGCAGATGTTCAAATTATTGCCGACGACGTGGAGGAAGTCGTGATTACTGGCCCAGGGGATCGCGTCGACGCCGCGAAGACTCTCGTAGAAAAAATCATCGCTGATTCCTGGGTCGAAGGCGGCGCCGAAGGTGGGAGCGTGACTATCGTCGAAGAAGTCGTGCCGTGCGCGTACAAGGCGGGGGCAATTATTGGTCCGGGTGGCGCGACGATTCGTCAACTTCGTGAAACCACCGGAGTGTCCATTGACATCGAACGCGGCGCGAATGGATGCAAGGCGGGCGACCAGTGTCGCATAATCGGTACGCCCGCGCAAGTGAAAAAGGCTGTCGAACTCGTGCATCAATTGCTCGACGAAATGAATCAAGTCAACATGCAAGCCGCGCCGGCGGTGCCGCCCATGTACGCGTACGGATACGGCGCGCCGTACGATCCAAACGCCGCTGCTGCCACCATCGCGCCGCAGATGGATCCTGCGACGTACGCTGCGTGGCAGCAATACTACGCACAACTTGGTTACGATCCAAACGCCGCCACGAATGCGTACGCGCAGCAAAGCTATCAATATCCACCGCAACCGTAGTTGTAGAGCGAAGAAAGCGTTGGTTGTTTTAATAGAGTCCAAACCTTCACACCTCGGCGCCGCCGCGCGCGACGGATCGCCGCGCCATGTCTATCGCGCGCGTGCTCGTTGCATTCATCGCCCTGTGCGCCTCTGCGTCGACATCGTTCGCGAACACCGACGCTAGCCATGTCATCTTGCGCGGATTTGATCCAGCCCAAGCCTCGGCGCTGCGGGACGCGACGACGTTTACCTGCGATTCTAACACCCGTACGATCGCCATCACGAGCGTGAACGACGACTATTGCGACTGTGATGATGGCACCGATGAGCCCGGGACGTCGGCGTGCGCTGGCGCGGGCGAGGCGGCGACGACGAAGGGGATGTATTGCGTCAACCGCGGTTCGACGCCGACGCGCGTCCCGAGCTCGCGCGTAAACGACGGCGTATGCGATTGCTGCGACGGCAGCGACGAGTACGACGCCGCGCAGAATGGTGGTGTTGTGTGTGAGAATACGTGCACGAAGGCGGCCAAGGCGAGACGGGCGGAGTTGGTGAACGCGTTGAGCGCGGCGAGACGCGGCGTCAAGGCGAAAGCCAAGGCGAGTCGCTACGCCAAAGATGACCGACGCGCAATGGAGACAGAACTCAAGGATTTACAAAAGCAAATGGACGAGGCACAGAGCGCACTCGAGGTATTGCGTGCGCCAAAGGAACAAGAGGAGGCGTTAGAGCGTGAGATGCGGGAGAAGGAGCGCCTACTCGAGGAGAAACGAGCCGAAGAGACGAAATCGACCGAGGAGGAGGAGAAGGAAAAGGAGGCAAACACCGATGGCGACGCACGCGATGACGACGGTGCGCGCGAAGGTGCGCGCGAAAATGATGCCATGGAAGATGCCGCGGAGGAAACCGCGGAGGAGCGCGGGAAGCGCATTGCGGGACAGTGGATTAGCGACGAGTCGGAATCGACGCGCGTCGACGACGAGGACGACGACTACGACGAACATGAAGACGAGGACCATGTGGTGGTGGACGATCCCATGCCCGCAGACGGCACCAAGACGTCGAAATGTAGCGCTTTGTTCGCGCGCGCGAAGCGTGCGTTGCAGCGTGCCCGACTCGCCAAGAAGGACGCGGACGCCGGCGCGGCTTTGACATCCCCCGCGTTTCCCACGACGCATCGGGACGCGTTCGATAAGCAACAGCGCGCCGTTGACGCCTTGCAGACGCAAATCGATCAAGTTCGCGCCAGTGTTAACCGTAATTACGGCCCCGACGATGTGCTGATAAGCTTACGCCAGCAATGCTACGAGGTGAAGATTGAAAAGTACGCGTACAAGGCGTGTCCATTCGGCGAAGCGCACCAAGACAGCGTGCGCCTCGGCACCAACACCGATGGCGTCGAAATTTCACCACTCACAGGGGACATGATGTTGAAATTCACAAACGGTGCAACGTGCTGGAACGGACCGAATCGATCGTTATCCCTCACGCTCAAATGTGGCGATCGAGAGGCGCTCGCCGACGTCGAAGAGCCGTCTCGTTGCGAATATTCGGCGACGTTATTCACACCTCAAGCGTGCGACGAAAGCGCCGTCGCGGAGTTAGACGCCGAACTTAGCACCCTCGACCGCATCATCGCCGGCGCCGGCCGCGACGAACTTTGATGAGCGCGAGAAAGAACCTACTACATTTTTTATAGCACAAAGCCGCTACGACGTTGACTACGCCTCGCGATCAATCCACCGTCCCGAGGTCTCACACATCGAACCCTTCCGCGCGCAAACACTTCAAATGCGCTTCAATCAACCCATCGCACGCACCGCTCTCCTCCCCTTGCATCACCACGCACTCATCGCGCGCCTTTTTCGTCGTCGGGCACGCGCAGCACATCTTTTTAGGCGTCCCATCGTCGTTCAACGGCGCCCCGTTCGGCGCGCGCTTGATCTCGGGCTTGGACGGCGTCGACCCCATCGCACGCACACGCACGCGCACGCACGCACGCACGCACCGAGCACACGAGTCAACCGTCGACGAGGACGAAGTCGCGTCACGCTGTGACGTCACTCTCCCTCGCCCCGCAGATGCTCGTCCACGCAACCGCGGGTCCGGCGTTCGCCCACCGCGCGATGCGCACCGCATCGTCGTCGTCGTCGTCGTCGTCTTGCGTCACTCGACGCCACCTCGCCTGCGCGCGCGCAGCGACCGCGTCGTCGCCATGGTTGGCATCGATGACGATGATGACGCGTAAAAGTGCACGCATCGCATCGCCGACGTGCGCATCGCCGTCGCGATCGCGCGCGACGCCGTCGCCGCCGACGCCACCCTCGCACGTCTCGCGCGCGTTACAAACCACCGAGGACACGCCCGTGCGCGATGCCGACGCGGAAAAGTCGTTCGATTGGCGCGCGTGCTGGTACCCGGTGTGCTTTACGTCTGACGTCGAAGCGGACGCGCCGTATCAATTCACGTTGCTCGGAGAACCGTTGGTGTTCTGGCGAGACTCGCGCGGGGTGATGCAATGCGTGGCTGATCGTTGCCCACATCGTTTGGTGCCGCTGAGCGAAGGGCGTGTGAATGAAAAGGGTGAGCTCGAGTGCGGGTATCACGGGTGGACGTTTACGGGCGAGGGCGCGTGCACGTCGATTCCGCAAATTGAACCGGGCGTGGGGTTGGATACGGCGTTGAAATCGCCGAGGTCGTGTGTGACGGCGTATCACGTGCGTGAAGCGCAGGGGATGATGTGGGTGTACCCGACGTCAAAGGATAAAGCTCCAGACGCGGCGGCGTTGCCAGAGTTACCCTTGGTGCCGGAATACGACGACCCCGAGTGCGTGTGTCAGGATATTTTCCGAGACCTCCCCATGGATTGGGGCACGCTTTTAGAAAACGTCATGGATGTCAGCCATGTGCCGTTCACCCATCACAACTCGGTGGGCAAGCGAGAGAACGCGACGCCGGTGAATTTGGAACTCACGAGCGCCGAAGGCGTCACCGCGCGCGGTTTCAAAGGCGAGTGGAAGGAGGGTCCGCGTAAAGGTAAATACGGCACGCAATACACCGAATTCAAAGCTCCGACGTTGATGCGTCACACCTTACGCACACCGACGTTCACCACGCTCACCGTGGTGTACGCCGTGCCCACCACGCCCGGACGATGCCGATTGCTCGCGCGTTTCCCATTCATCTTTAAAGCCGCGTTGCCTCGGCTCATCTTTGGCTTGTACCCGCAGTGGTTTTCCCACACCAATCAAAACGCCATTCTAGAAGATGATCAAATCTTCTTACACAAGCAAGAACGATTGATTGAAATAGATCGAACGGTGCATGGGAAGTCGTACGCGCAATCGTGTTACATGCCGACGAAAGCCGACGTGTACGTGTCGGCGTTTCGTAAATGGACGTCGCAAATCGCGAACGGCGGTCCGGCGTGGCCAAAGGGTATGTCCACCGCATTACCACCGCAAGAAACGTCTCGTGAAGCATTACTCGATCGCTACCACTCGCACACGAAGAATTGCAAGTCGTGTGCGACGGCGTTGGCGAACATTGGCAAGGCGCGCAAGATTTTACGCGTGCTCACATTCGTCGCCCTCGCGGCGGCAACCGGAGCGTTTGCTCGCGCCGCGCCGATGAAGATGACCATTGCCCTTGCCGTGGCGTCCGCGTTATGCGCCATCGTGCGTGAAAAATTAAATGCCTTGGCGTTGAAGATGCGTGTGGGACCGTACCCGCCGCCACGTCGTCCGCCATCCATGATGGAGAGCGCCATCGAAAAGGCGCGATTTGCGTTTTAATCGCTCGGGCGCAGACGTCTTTGTCTTCTTTGTCTTTGTCTTCGTGTAACATATACGTACGCCGCGCCATCGCCGCCAGTGCTTCGTCTTCATTCAAATATTTATTACATATCGTGTCAATATCACCATATCACGACGTATACCCGTCGTTATTTATATCATTCCGTTGTCATACATACGTTTCAGCACGTCGACGTCGCAATCGCGTCGACGTCCTCGTCCGCGTCATCATCATCATCCTCAAACCGCAAACGTTTCGGACGAACATCATGATCACGACCACCACCATCATCACACCTTGCACACGTAAACGACGACCCGCGCACGTTACCGAGCGCGCATCGCGCGTGCGCCACGCGCCCGCACGCGCGACATCGCGTCCACGCGTTGACAAGTTCAAACGACTTAAACACCAAACGCGTCGCATCCGCGCTCGCGTGACAATGCGCACACGTCAACACGGATGACACGTCGCGTGCGTTCTCGGCGTCTTCGCGCGCGTCGCGCGCGTCGTCGTGAATACTGGCGGCGATGTACTCTGCGCACGCGCGTCGCTGCGTCGGCGTCAGTCCATCCATCTGATGTCGTCGTCGTCGTCGTACCTTTCGCGCATCTGGCGCCGCGGCGCGGGCGATCGCGTGGAGCTTCTCATCGCGCGCGCGTTCGAGGGCGACGTGCGTGCGGCGCAGCGCGCGGCGGGTTCGGGCGTGCATGGAGCGCGCGCGTGAAAAAGTGGCGATTCAAATCTTCATTGTGTTCGTTACATTTACAAGATGTCGCGCGCGACGGCGGCGCCGGATGGCGCTGGGAAGTAAAACAGTTCTATAGTGTTCTCAGCATCGCGTGTGGCGGAGCCGCCGAACGCGCGAGGGATGGTGGAGGCGAATCGTTCGCTCGCGCGCGCGAAGACGGCGCCAGATCGATCGAGCGCGCGCAACGCCGATCTGACGCGCGCGGAGGGGAAGAATCGCGATAGAGCGATGATGATGCGGGATTCGGAGATGCCTGGGTGACGAATGATGACAGTGAGCGTCGCTCGCGCGCACGCCGCGTCGTCGTCGTCGTCGTCGTCGGCGGCGTCTTCATCGGTGGCGTAGTAGTACGACGCGTCGGCGGCTCGGCTGTCGCCTCGCGCGCGAATCGCGCCAGAGTGCATCAAGTCATCGATCGCTCGGCGAGCGGCGAGCGCGCCTGAAGCACCTCGTGATGCTAACGTCACCTCTGCATCGCTTGATGCGCGGAGTTCGTTGAGAATGTCAGGGAATGTGAGCCCAGCATGACTCGCGGCTCCGTCGGCTTTGGCGCTTTGACGCGCCGCGACGACGCGCGCGCACGCGTCTCGGAGAATTGATGACGCCACGTCATCGTCGAGAAGGCAGCCGACGGCGGCAACACGAGCTACGTGGTCATTCGAGCTCGCAGCATTGTCTTCGCGCACGTCGATGCGTACGCTGTGTAACATTTTCGCCGCGTCGTTGTTAGCCGCCAAAATGTGACTGGCGTCGTTGGAATTAAAGCCATCTCGAAACGCAAACGGAAGCGTACTCGCCGTAGATTCCCCGCACATCGACATAGAAATGCGACCATCCACGAGGGCGCGCGCGAGCGCTAAGACTTGCGGCCCGCTCGGCGTGACGCATTTCATGCTCCTTGCGCCGTCGTCGCCTACATCCAACAATCGCAACTGCGCGTCAATGGCGCCAGTGTAGTACGACGGAACGTCTTCGATTTTGACAAATGCACGACCGTGCGCTTCGTCTTCAGACTCTGTGTCGTAGTCGCTTGAAGAATCGTCATCGGCAGAGTCATCGCTTTCATCTTGAAACGTAATCGCGCGTCGCCGTAGAAACGCTACTGGAGCTAAACGCGCGAGGATGATGTCGTCATCCGCTTCGGTGAGATCGCGTCCCGCGCGTAATCGACGGACTTTTTCTTCGCGGTTTGGTCGAACGCGAGAAACTCGCGGTGGCTTTGGTAAATCGCGCTTGAGCACGGGATACGTCACCGGATGGGCTTTCAATATTTCTCGCGTGGCGTGTAAGACTTGCTTGGCGACGCCTTCAGACCATTTCCCGGTGCAATCCCACACGTCGTCCCAATACGCGGTTTCTTCCTCAGTCGCCGGCGCGGGGACTGGTGTGTGAGGCAACGCGTGTTCTCGTCGAGCTTTGGCGCCGCGTTCGTAAAACTCCGACCCAAAGCGCACAATGGCGTCGTGGCGACTCGCATTATTGACGCCGTCTTCGTCTTCGTTGTCTTCGCCGTCGTCGACGGTGAGCTGTCGCCAACGCTTCACGACGGCGCGCTTTTTGACGTGTGGATACCGCGAGCGCCACATTGGATCGGCGTACACAACCGCGGCGCGATAGTCTCGCTTCTCTGCGCGGAACGTGTTCGGGCCCGACAACGCGATGAAACGAATCATAGAAAACACCAAAAATTCATCCTCAGCCTGCTTGAACACAAAGCGCTTGCGATGGGATGGAAATTGATCAAAATCACCGTCACTTTCGTCACTCGCATCATCTGGCAACGATACAGCAGTAGAACTTCCCTTGCGGGCGCAAGCATCGCCAATATTTGCTAGTCGATTCGCGCGTGTCGAGTCTCCGAGCACGTTTTCGCGCTGCGCCAACAACGCGCGATGCGGCGCCCGGCGAGACAGCCGAATCTTCGAGTACCGTGAGTACATTTTCAACGCGTTACTCGCAACCACGGACGAAATCACGCCCGCGTCGTTGGCGGCACAAATCTGTGCGTAGCAGTAATCACGCCACGTGCTTTTAATGTGACTCAAATCATCTGGAGCGCCGAGATCTTGCGCGAGTTGCTCCACGCGCAACGCGTCCTCGGCGGGCAAGCCAGCGGTGGACAACTCAGCGATGGCGATGGCCACAAGCTCGGGGGTGATTTCCACGCCTTCAACCCACGCATTAGCACTTTTCAGCAATAATTCAATCAACGTATTCCAAGCTTCTTGAAGACGATTCATAAGGATGATGCAATTGTCCAACCCGAGGGCCCATTTTCGTACCCACGAACGCGTCGACGTGAGCCGCGGATAGGACATGGTGGACGCCGGCACCGCAGTATCCATCGCTGAATGACCTTTAAACGCCTTTTCGAGCGCATTCCAATACGCGTGTGCGCTCTGAACGGTGGTTAAATCAAATGCCTCGCTCCACACATCGGCGTCGTCTTCGTCGACGCTCTCGCCTGGCGCGCGTTGAAACCGCGCAATTTTATTCATGCGTAACGTCATGATGGTTTGCCGCGTCTCAGCGTCGTACGTCGGATGTTCGTATAATAGTCCCATCTCCGTCAAACGCTTGGTCAATCTCGACATCAAGTGCGACGAGCATAGGCGATCTCGCAATTCGCGAGATAAATCTTGAACAAGTTTCCCGAGTAACGCCTCGCGCTTGATGTGCTCTAAATCTTCGACGTCAATGCGCTTTGACTCGACGCTATTGATGACTTTGATGTACATTGAAATCGGCATCGCGCCGTCGAGAATTTCGGGATCAACTCCACCATCTCGCGCCTTGCGTTCTTCGAAAACGCTCTTGACCAAATACAAATGAAATATCTCTAAACGCACGACACCCGCTTTGACGTAACCCAAACCGATGGCGTGAAAGTTGTGAAGCGTTCGATACCCGCCGCGATTGCTGACATCCAACGCCCTATCGGCGTTTGGCGCGTCGCCATCGTCATTTGCTGACGATGACGGCGCTGGCAGCGCTTTGGGGATGGGTGTGATATTAACCGTTTCACTCAACCCAAGCTTTTTCGATAGCGGCTGTCGCACCGCGACTTCTTGCGAGCGAATATCCGCCTTGAGCGATTCGATAAACGCGCCATCCGTCGCGGGATTGAATGGAAAGTCGCTATGAAACAAAATCATATCCGGTAACCTTTCGGTTATACCCCAAGATAGCGAATGCACGAAAGCCTCCTTGTTTGCGACTAATTCATCCACGAGACTGTGAATGATTTTCTTGTCGACTCTTTTATACAAACCGCCTTCGGCGACGGCGAGCCACGAGCTCAGACGATTCACGTACAAGAAACCCTCCTCGCGCAACGCCTTGAGAAGGATGGCGTACCGCCGTTCTGTGTCCGAGATAATGACATCCCTGTCTTCGTCTTTATTCTCGTCTCTATCGTCGCTTACGCTCGCGTAGCGCGTCATTCTCTGTTTTCCGTGCTGCACGACAACCTTGCGAATCAATTTATCCTCGTCGCACATCTTCATCAAACGCTTCTCCAACGTGCGAGGCCCGACGTCGTAGTCGCGTATGATATCCGCTAAACCGACGCTTCCATGCTGACGCACACGCTCGGCGAATTGCGTTTCAAACGTTTGCTCAACGATGAACGCTCCGCGCTGACCTCCGCCCGTCCATCGACTCGGATCGACGGCGTCGGCGCCATCCTCGGCGGACTGCGCATCATGTGCCGACTGCGCTACGTATGGCTTGATAAATCGTAACGCCTCCAAACCTTCGTGACTTAGCACTGGTTCAATGCAACCGGCGGCGATTAACTCATTCTTTGCCGCGTTGAACACCTTTGTCTTGGCCTTTTCCGAGCGCCCGCGCATCAAATCGCTCGACTCAAACGACGCCTTGAGCGTCTCGCGCACGTCTCTCGTAGACGCCACACCATTCTCACATTGCGTCAACACCCGCACGAGCGCGTTGAGATAATCCACTTTAGAATCTTTGCCCATCCCAGCCTTGATGGCGGAGCCGCGGTAACGCTTTAGAAATACCAAATTACTCGACGCCGCGCCCGCGCCGTCGTCCCCAGTCGACTTGCGCAGAAACACTAAATCCGCAGCAATCAGAGTCTTAATCAAGTGATCACCACCCTTCGACGACGTCGCAATATTCACATCCTGCGTCGTCGCACCGCGCTCTCGCGCCGCAGCGATGCACGCCAACGCCTGGTGCGCGGAATCCGTCAATTCAAACTCCCACGCGGCTTCGCACGCGACGCCGAGCGCGCGCGCGCGAACCGCTTTCACCGCCACCAATCTCGACTCCGGCGCCAACGCGCGCGACTCAAACGCCTCAAACGACGCACACGCATCCCACGCCGCGACATCAATCGCATCTGCGTCCTCAGCGGCGCCTCCACCGGCGCCCGTCTCGCCCGAGACGCCGCCCCGCGCGCGCGCCACATTCGCACCAAACCCAACGTCTCGACGCACGAACGCGCGATGAAACGCGCGAACGACGCGCGCCACGCGCGCATCATCACCACCACGCCCATCGCCACCGTCGTCGTCGTCCTTGGCGCCACGCGTCGCCGACGCAGCCGCGGCTGACGCATCGCATCCTAACCGTCGCGCCACGTCCCGCGCGCGCGCGCCCACCGACCCACACAGCGCGAGCGCATCCACCGCGCGCGCCGAGAACGCGTCGCGACGACCATCGTTGGCGTCGTCGTCGTCGTCGTCGGCGGCGGCGTCCATCGCGCCGTCGTCCACCGCGACGCGCGGCGGCGCCGTGTGCCGGCCGACGCCGGGCCCATCGCCCGTGAAGGCCCTCTCGTATAGTACAGCACAAAACCCTATATACTACAGGAGCTTCGGGTGACATCACATACAGTACCACACAAACACCTATCATGACCATCAATCACACACACCCATAGATGATCACGCCCTCCACTACGTAGCACGCATACTCCGTATGCGCCAACAGTATACGTCTGCGATCCCAACCGACCCGCGCGTCGATGGGCCTCGTTGCCCAAGGGCGGTCGTCGGCGCCGGCACACCGCGCCGGACGCATCCGACGACCCGATCGCGCGCGAGAGAGACGTCGACGAGCATACAAAGGACGCGGGTGCGTGATGGCACGCGCGCGATCGGCGATGCGGCGATCGATACGGGCGCGAGAAGGGGTGACGTGGCGCGGACGCATGGTGTTGCGTTGGTGTTGCCGGCTGCGGCGGTGCGCGCGACGACGACTGACCGAGAGACATGTGTTCGCTGATCGCGCGTGCGTATCGTAGGTGTGATTTCGTGATGGTTCGTTTTATGAAGGCGTTTGGGCTCGGGGGAGCGTTCTCGGCGGGGGACGTCGTCGAAAAGGCTAAAGCCGCGGCGGAGAAGGCCGAGGCCAAGGCGCTCGTCGCGGCCCAGGCTGAGGCTGCTGCAAAAAGATTGGAGAAGAAGCTTGAGGCGGTGAAGGAAATGAAGGATGATAAGCTTAAGAATGATTATGTGCAGCGCAAAGCCAAGCGAGAGGAGAAGCAGGCGATGGCGCAGCAGATTCGGGAGCACGCCGCCGACCTCAAGAAGAAGCTCGCCGCCGCCAAGGAAGCCGCCGCGAAAGGCGACTCCAAGGCGAAAGCTGAAGCCGAAGCGCTCAGCGAGCTCGCGGACAAGGCCGATGCCGACGCGAACCAAGCTAATGATGAAGCATCCAGCGCCGAAGCGCCGGCGACCGCCGGTGACGACGCTGATGCCGAACAAACGAAGGTTCAGGCGGCGCTCGACGCGGCCAAGGCGGCGTGGGAAAAGGCGAAAGCCGAAGCCGACGATGCTCTTGCTGAAGCGAAAAAACTTGCTGCCGTAAAAGCAAACAAAGACGCTGCCGAAGATGCTGCCGACGAAATGGCTGCTCAAGAGAAAGCCGAGAAGGATGCCGAGGCGATCACTGGCGGGAAGGACGTCTCCAACGCCGTTAAAATCGGAACCGACGGTAAGTTGATTCTCGATGAGCAGGATTCGCAAGAAAAGGCTGCTGCGGACCGTGCTCAACAAGTTGCTGAAGCTGCCGAACAAGCTGCTGAAGAAGCCGTCAACAAAAAGGCGGACGCCGCGAGACAAGCCGCCGATGAAGCCGACCGAGCCGCCGATGAAGCCGAGTTCGCCGCCAAGGAGGCTGCCGCCGAAGTCGACGCTGCTGAATCGGAAGTTGAAGCTGCCGAAGAAAGCGTGCAAGAAGAAATTGAGAACTTGAATGACACCAAGGCTGAAGCCGCCAAGGCTGAAGCCGATGCTGCGGCTGCGGCTGCAAAGGCTGCTAGCGACGGTACCGACGCCTCGCGTGAAAACGCCGAACTCATGAAATCTGGCGTCGACGCGGCCAAGGAAGCTATCGCCGACGCTACCGCCGCCAAGGCTGAAGCCGAAGCAGCTCTGCAAAAGGCTAAGACTGCCGCTGAATCCGCAAGCGCTAAGCTCGACGATTTGTTCTCAAAAGCCGCCGCCGCCAAGATTGAAGCCACCGTCAAGGCTGCCGAACGCGACGCCGAGGCGAGCACCGCCAAGCAGCTCGCGGAGAAAATCATGGCGAACATCAAGACCGTCGACGGCCCGAGTTCGCTCGGTCACAGTCACTACGCCCTTGGTGCGTCCACGAACGGCATGTCGCAAGATTTCTACGCCAACACGGCCACGGTGTCGGCGCTCGTCGCCGTCGTCGCGCTCGTCGGGTACGTCTTTGGCCGCCGCTCGACCAAGCGCGCGAACGCCAAGCAAGCGCCCATGTACGGTGCGTTGTCCAACTCCCAAGCCACTGGAGGTGACTTGTGTTAAGTACGATATGTGCATGTATCATAGCGTGTCATCATGCACGCTGCGGCCATAACACGCGGCTGTTCTCGTGTCCCGTCAGCCGCGTCCGCGCGCGTCTCGACGGTGCAAATTTTCCGCGTCGGCGTCACACGAGTCATTTTGTTGTTTCGCGCGCTTAATTTTGATGGAATCGAAATACTATAAAGTAAGATTAAACTCAAAATCACCCATCGCGTCGCGTCATCTCTGTCGTCGTCCTCCTCCTCCTCCTCCGCGGTGTCCCGAGGCGTGGACGGCGCGCGCCTGCATGCACATCATAAATCACACACATAGACATATATCACCTCACACTATTGTCTTCTTCAAATTTCGGACATTCGGCGTGTCCACCCCGTCCCCGTCCTCGCCGTCCCGCGCGCGGCGCTCCGCACACCCCGTCGCTACGCGCGACGCGAGTTCGATCGCGCTCCGCTCGCACGCGCGGTGTGTCGACGCATTTCACGCGCACACTTTCCGCGCGTGTTCGACGTTCGCGTGCGCCGCCGCAGCGACGACGACGAAAGATTGACACCCGAACGAATCGATTCGCGCGTAAACGTTTGAATCACCACCGTCAATCATGACCACCACGCTGGACGTCGATAGCGTGATCGAACGGTTGTTGAGCGTGCGCGGACAACCGAATAATCGCACGGTGCAATTGGCGGAGGGCGAGATCAGAGCGCTGTGCGCGGCGGCGAGGTACGTTTTGGGACGATTCGATGCGAACGCGAGGCGCGCGCGGTCGAGGCGCGCGAGTGGAGATCGACGACGTGTGACGCGCGCGCGACGCGGGTTCGGTGCGGGTGATGGGCGAGGAATATGGAGTGGAACTCGTGCGTGCGTTTGCGTGGGTGTGTGCGCGGGAAAGTGCGCGTGCGTGCGCGGCGAGGGGTGAAATGCGTGTGAAGGTGTTGAAGAGGGTCAGCGGACGCGACGCCGATCGAGCCAGCCGCGGGTGGGTTCGTGCGCGTAGATGCGGCGTATGCTCGTGTGTGCGGGGCTCAACGGTGTGCTCGTGCGCTCGGTGCGAATGGTGATTTGCACGCGGCGCGTGACGAGGATATGAGAGAAGAGGGGACGCGAGCGAGCTACGCGACGCTGAGCGTGTACGACGAGCGACGAACGACGACGCGACTAACTGATGAATTTTTTACCCCGGTTTTGCGGTACACAGAGAGATTTTCCTGGCACAACCGTGCTTGCTTGAACTCGAGGCGCCGTTGAAGATTTGTGGTGACGTGCACGGGCAATACTCGGACTTGTTGAGACTGTTTGAGTACGGCGGGTTTCCCCCAGAGGCGAATTATTTGTTCCTGGGCGATTACGTCGATCGCGGCAAGCAAGGCTTGGAGGTGATTTGCTTGTTGTTGGCATACAAGGTGAAGTATCCAGAAAACTTTTTCCTGTTGCGGGGGAACCACGAGTGCAACTCGATTTCGCGCATTTACGGTTTTTATGACGAGTGTAAGAGACGGTACAACATCAAGTTGTGGCGCGTGTTCTGTGACGTGTTCAACTGCCTTCCGTTTGCAGCCATTGTGGATGAAAAGATCTTTTGCATTCACGGCGGGCCGAGTCCGGAGTTGAAGGATCTACAGCAAATAGTTCAAATCAAACGGCCGACGGACATTCCCGACATGGGAATGCTGTGCGACTTTTTGTGGAGCGACCCAGACGCGGATATTCAGGGCTGGGGCGAGAACGACCGCGGGGTGTCGTATACGTACGGGACCGATGTTGTTGGCGATTTCCTCGCCAAGTTTGATTTTGACTTAGTGGTTAGAGCGCATCAGGTTGTTGAGAATGGGTATGAGTTTTTCGGAAAGCGGCAGCTTGTTACGGTTTTCTCGGCGCCCAACTATTGCGGAGAGTTTGATAACGCCGGTGCGATGATGACTGTAGATGAAAACTTGATGTGCAGCTTCCAGATATTGAAGCCTGCCGAGCGTAAGCTCATGGGCGGATTTGGGTCGATGATGGGTGCGCGACCGAGCACTCCTCCTCGCAACAAAGGGACGTAAACATAAAACAGCAGAGCGCTGCGGCGAAACGTCAGGATGGGGGCGTCCTTCGTTTGGAATTTTCATGGCACAAGGCCACGCGATGGGCAACCAGTACGCCAATGGTTGATCGCGCGATCGTGTTTAAGGTGGCTCTTATTGAATAGCTCAAACTTGTAACAGACAAATCACAAAAGTAAAGGTGAAAAGTTGACGACGACGATGTCACAGTCTCGTCGCGTCGCAGTCAGCCGCGCGCCACATCACGCCACGCCAACGCATTCGCATCGTGCTATCTCTTGCGTGCACCGTAAAATACCTACATCAGCACTACGTTTGACTCATCTGTGACGTATCTACCAAAGTCGATATGGAAGCGCAAAACGCTCGAGCATCTTTCGATGGATTCACCGCGCGCGTCGCGAGAATGAAGGAGACTCACGTGTTGCCCGCCTACGTGGTTGTTCGCGCGGCGCAACACATCTATGACGCCGATGCGAAACGATTCCCCGGTCGCGAACGCATTCGCAAACACATCGAAAACGAGGTACGTCGTGAACACGGCACGAACGAACATGGTCGCGCGAACGCTCGATGTGACGCTTCGCGCTCCGACTCACCGCGACGAGTCTCATTCGCACGCACACAGAATTTACATCACGTCATCCTCCAAGCGCTATCATGGGATCATATGTTTGACGCTCTTGTCGACGTCGGGTGCGTGCGCACGATCGACTCGAACGGAACCTTTGTCGTCGACGGTTCGATGGGTGACTTGTCCGCGGCTATTCGCGAGCGCTGCGTTTTATCGCCCGACGACATCATCGTCGATTTCGTGCTCCGACACGGCCTCTCTGAGGCAAAATGCGCCACGCCACTCGCGACGGTGAACAAGTCCGGCAAGCGCGCGAAGCCTGAAGCACCGAATGGCGCCGCTCCGCCGCCGGAAGATATTATTCCCGCCGACGCCGCCGACGCGGAAGATATTATTCCCGCCGACGACGTCGACGCCTCTCGCGAGATGGAAGACGCCATCGCGCACCTTCGCGCAACGCTCGCGACGCACGTCGTCAACATCGAACGTGAATGTGCTGAAATCATCGCGCACGCATTGAAAGCGGCGCGAAAACGATAGAACGATTGTGAATATACCCGCGCGCGGCCGCCGAGCCAGCCTCTCCACGCGAGCTCAACTCGCGCGCACGTCGCGCTCGCCCGCGCATTCGCCCCGCTCGCGCCCGTCAACGCGACGAGATAGTTTCTCCATCGCACCGAACCCGTCAACACCCACGCGAGCGCCGCCGTCGACGTCGACACCGCGACACCGCGCGACGGCACCGAAAGGTCGCGAGCCGCGCCGACACCCATTCGTCGTCACTTCGCGCGCGTCACCATCGTCGCCGTGCGCAACACCGCGCGAAGGCGACGTCAATCATATCCCGCGTGCGATTGCGCGCATCGAGGTGCGCGACGCGCGCGAGCGCGAGCGCGAGCGCGCGAGGTTGCGAAATGCTGACGCAGCGCGGCTGAACACCATTCGATCGGAGACGCGCGACGATGCCGCGCGCGTGAGGCGCTCTGCGCGCGTCGCACACCGCGCACGGGTCGCACACGGCGACGATGGTTTTCGTTGCGGTGTTTGAGACGCCCAGGCGCGCGCGAGCGCGACGACGAGGGGTGCGAACGAGGACGTCGCGCCGACGGCGCAGAGGGGGGCTGACGAGGCGACGCTCGCCGAACGGTTCGCGACTGACGAATGATATTTGTATCGCCTAGGTACGCGAGGTTTGTGCGACATTGGACGAGACGAGTAAGGTTGGTACGATTGGTGGGATGAATTTATTCACCGATGGGCGATTGGCGTCGGAATTGGAGGAGCAGAGCGCGTTGGACGTGGATTACGCCAAGCTCGCGCGAAACGCGACCACTCGGGCTGGACTCAGGACGTCTACGAGCGTTGATGATTTAAGTGCTGGTAGTGCACAAGTGTGTGTTCAAACCCCGCGAGCGAGTGAGGGCGCTCGGACGTTGAAGATGACGACGACGGCGCATTTAACGACTGTGAGGAGCTTTGGGAGCGAGAGCTCTCTGGACGGCGGCCAAGCGTTTGAGAATCATGACATCGTGGCCAATGCGTCTAAGGATGAAACAGATGTATTTGCGACAATGAGGGCCACAGTATCGTTACCGCAGACGGAGTCGACGGCAACGGCGGCGACGGCGGCTCCGATCGCAACCACGACGACGGGTACGATGAGCGCAACGACGAGCAACAAGGGCAAGTTGTTTGATGTGGCGAACGATCCACAAGTAGAATCGCTTCGCCGAAGTCCTCGAACGTCTTTTCTTGGCCGGCGCGTTTCAATCAAAGAACCATTTGTTAAGGCATCGTCACGCATGCGAGGCGCAAAGTTGAAGAACGTGACTGCGTTGTACTCTGAAATCCGCATCGCGTCCCTGGGGGTGTTGACGCATGAGGACATACAACTGTGCGTCAAGTCCATGGAAACTAAAAAACGGGACCCATCTATCCCGTCGGTATTTATTCCGCGTGAATACGAGGTCAAGGGTTTGTTATTCGAAGAGCCGTTCTCCGCGTCTGTCGACGAACATGGCGTGCACAAAGTTACGTGGGGATTTGATGGTGACGGTCGCCTCATCGCGCAATCTGACCCCGGAACGATGAACGCCGAAGATGCGTGTGCGTGTATTGTACAAGAGATTACTCGTCGTCAGTTAGAGTGCATTCCGTCGCTGACGGCACCAGCGCGCACGAAACGCTTGTGCAGCGCGACGTGCTCCAATCCAAACTGCGGCGTCGCGAGCACGCCCCTGATGCGACGGGGTCCCAACGGCATGCGCACGCTGTGCAACGCATGTGGACTTTGGTTTGCACGCCGTGGAACAATGCGTCCATGTGGGAAAGTGAACAGCGCTTCGGAAGATATTGTGGTTGTGGCGCCGACGCCACCACCAACGGATGCTTCGGCTGAAGAAAATGAGATTTTCATTCGCACGCCGCCGACAAAAGATGATTTCAATGCCATCATGGCTTTTGGCTATCACACTTCTCAAGTTCAAGGTGCCATTCGTGCCGCTTGCAAAGCCATTCATTCCGCGGAAAAGCTGAGGCGTACCAAGGCAAAGATGGCGTACGAGAAACACATTGAAACTCTCTTCGCGCGGAAGAATGAGCTGGGATTGTTTGACTCGTGCGGAGATCTAGAAACGTTCGTCGCTGGTTCTGAACAAGATGTATCGACCGCTTCGACGAAGCGAAAGACGAAGACTGCAAAGAGCGCGAAAGTGGACACGAATAAACGACAGAACAAAGCATCCGAAGGCGCGTTTGTCATGCACACCGAGTTGGCCAACTTGTTCATGAATATGGAAGATCTGCCATGGTTAACGATGGACGTGGATGAAGAATTAGCGGCGGATTCAGTATTGCGTCAATCGGATAAGATCGAAATTGAACAAGCGAAAGATTTGGAGTCAAAGCTACCGCGTCCCGAATCACAACTGACGTTGACGTGTGTGTACGCCCTTGACGAGGACGATGTCGGCGACAAAGCAATGGAAGACATTTTGCACATGCCATCGGGTCCTGAAGAAATAATCACCGCCATGCAAGGATGGTAACACAAAGACATCTGCAAAGAGTCTCAAGAACCGTAATGGCCAATACGCCTCGAACTGTACCACCATCGCCATCATTCACCCGCGGCGCGCGCGCGCGCCGCGTTTGTCGAATTTTGTACCACTTCCATGTACCGTACTACTGTACCGAGCATCGATTTCACCCATCAAAGGGAAATTCGATGCTGCTCCATTCGAGACCGTGTGCTGTATCAATTCCATTTATAGCATTTGCGCACGCTTCTTCACAATTGTGAAAATACACAGCTTTAGTAAGATGAGAATCTGCATGAGCAGTTCTGCGACGTTTTGTGGAACTGGCTACACTCTGGGCGATGGCGTCGACACTCGCATCCACCGCGTAGAAAACTCGCGTAAATGTAATAAACCTTACAACTTTGTGTTACGCTACGTGGTCTAATGTTTCATTCGTTTCAATCATGATCATCGTGCGTGGCGAGGCCGGCGAGTAGAATTGTTCCCACGCCGGCGGCATAGGCGAAAAATTTCTTCAAACGAGTCTTACGGTCCGGCGCTTGATGCACGCGGTGACTATGCGCGATATGTTCAGCCTGTAATCCGTGTTTGTCCCCGCAAGCTTCGGCGGAAGTTTCAAATTCATCCGTCGCGATTTCCGTGGCGCCGACGTAAATGAACGAACCGGCGGCTAAACCTTCGAGGACGAGCGACGCCGTCGGCGATGATGAACCGATGCCAACGCCAATGGCGATACCGATCGGTGTCACACACGCGAACGCAAACATAATTGCGCACATGTGTTTATACGTCGTCACACCAGATTTGTAAAATGCAAACCCGATGGAAAACGCCGCCGGAGCTTTGTGAGAAATAATCGCGATGGCCACCGCGGTGATGTTCGTGCGCGTGCTTTGCACACCGAGCGACACCCCAGCCAGTACTGCGTGTAAGCTCACAGCAATAAGCAAAACGTATGGAGCCATCTCTGCGTCAGTCATTCGTCGACGACGAGGTTTTGCGGACTTTTCTTTCTGGGCGATTACGGGCGCGTGCGAATGCGAATGAGAGTGCGAGTGTTTCGCTGCATTCGCGTTGCCACCTTCTTCAGCGTCGTGCTCCTCGTCGTGGTCGTGCTCTTCCAATGTGTGCCCGTGCGTGTGAAACAACACGCGTTCGACGAAGAAAATCAACATATACCCCAAGCACACGAGTGCGTAAGGCAGAGGATACGCTTGAGGCGACCACGTCACGCTCGCGCTCGCCTCGATGACGTGCGGCAAAATGTGCGTCAAGCCAGCGCTTAGGAAAATACCACCAGAAAATGCATTCATCAACCCAAGGGCTTCATCGATGGCGTTCGTGAGCACCTTGGCGAGAAACGTTGGCGCCATACCGCCCACAAAGGCTTCGGCGAGAATAGCCCCGCCCATGGCGCTCTTGAACCCAAGCAACTTGCTCGCGCCTGTCGACTCCGACGTCGACGCGCTCGACGTGGACGTGTCAAATTCACATTCCTCGTCAGCGGCGCATCGTAGAATCCCGGCGCATCCGTTCGCAAACTCCACCGCCGACAACTCCCCGTCCCCGTTGGCGTCGGCGTTCGCGAAGACCTCCGTAGGCGTCAACGTCGCCGCGTCGTCGTGCCCGTGCGCGTGCGCATCAGACGCTCCGTACTCCGTTCGCTCATGCAACGTGGTAAATATCGCATCCATCTCACTCACACTCAATGACCCATCGCCATCGGTGTCAAACGTCGACACGAACGTCGCGCTCGTCGTCGACGCAAACTCCGCGGGCGTCGTCTCAGACGCGTACGCGCCCAAAACCACCCCACCACCCAACGCCGCGCGCGGCGCCGTCGTCGTCGACATCGCCACCGCGCACATCGCGCACATGGCCACCTTTCCCAGCGAGAACCCGCCGAACATCGTCGTCAGCGCGCCACCGCGGCGGCGATCGTAACGTCGCCCGAGCGACGCTTCGTCCGCATCATCGTGCGCATTGACGCGACGCACCGGCGTCGTCGTCGTCGTCACGCGGTGTCGCTGCGCGTTGGCGTGTGCGCAAGAAAATCCCATCGTCGTTCGAGGCGTCCAAAACCGTCGCGCGCGCGTCGTCGTGCGTCGTGCGGCGCTTTTGGACGAGGCAATCAATGGCGGCGGTCGAGCGCGCGCGCGCGTGCTGGGGGCCTGCGACGGACACGCGCCGTTTCATACTGTAGAACATGTAATGCTATATGTACGACAACACACGCATGTGGGGACACACGCCTGTGGGGACACGCGCCTGTGGGGACACACGCCGTTTCATACTGTAGAGCGTGTAATGCTATATGTACTACAACACACGCCTGTGGGGACACACGCCGTTTCATACTGTAGAGCGTGTAATGCTATATATACTACAACACACGCCTGTGGGGACACACGCCGTTTCATACTGTAGATCGTGTAATGCTATATGTTCTACAACGCATACCGGGTATGTGTACTTTTGCTATATATAGAGCTCATGGGTCATTGTATATGACATCGTCGTGGCGAGAAGATCAATCGTCACGCCCGCGCGCGCGCGCGCGACGACGCGACGACGACGCGACGACGACGACGCGACCGCGACGGCGACGCGCCGCATCGTCGTCGGCGCGTTCGCCATTCGCCATTCTTTACGCGCGGTCGCGGTCGTCGCGCGCGATGGGACGCACGAATGGGCGCACGGCACACATGGATGGGCGACTGGGCGACCAACCGAAAAAGCGCGTGGGCGCCGCCGCGTCATCATCATCGTTATCCCCGCCGGGCGCCTCGCGCGCGCGCCGCACACGCGCGACGCCGTCGTCATCGCGCGCGGATGATATCGACGCATATATATCCGGCGATGCGCGACGATGTAGGCGACGATGTAGGCGACGGCGGCGCGGCGAATGATGCCGCGCGCGCGGACGATGCCGCGGCGTTTCGCGCGCGCTACCGCCACCGCGCGCCGGTGGTGTTTCGCGGCGCGCTGGGCGACGGCGAACGCGCGTCGGCGGCGTGGCGCGATTGCGATGCGTTCATTCGCACGGTGTGCGGGGACGACGAGGGCGAGGAGGCGCGGTGCGAGGTGTTGGTGGCGCGCGAGGCGGAGGTGTTTTTAAAGTGCGATTGCGAGGTGCGCGAGATGAGCGTGGGGAGCGCCGCGCGCGAGGTGTTTGGCGGTGCGTCGTCGACGAAGATGTATTGTCGAGCGCGGGTGAGCGCGCGGTGCGCTGAGGTTGCGGGCATCGATTTCATAGCGCGCGTGTTCGACGAAGACGCGACGCTCGCGAATAGCCGCGTGTGGTTTGGCCGCGGCGGGTACGTGACGCCGTTGCACTACGACTTGTGTCATGGGTTTCTCGCGCAGAAGGTGGGGCGAAAAACATTCACGCTTTTTGCGCCGGATGACTTTCGCAAGTTGTACCCACGGCGCGATCGTCCCGAGGTGTCGAGGGTGGATTACGACGCGTACGCGCGCGGGGACGCGAGACAGCGCGAAAAGTTTCCCGATTTCGCCGATGCGGACGCGATGGTGGTGACGTTGGACCCCGGGGATGTGTTGTATACGCCGCCTTTCTGGTGGCATCACGTGGCATCACGTGCGGATGATGACGGCGACGGCGCGGTGGTGAGCGTGCTCGTGCCGTTTGACCTCGCGCTCGACGAAGCGAAACACATGTGTCACTTTGTGTGACGTCGACATAGACATAGACATAGACATAGACGTTGACGACGGGACGTGTACGCATATAAATACGCATGCGTCGCGCTCGCGAACGAAAACGCGAGCGTTGGCGGGTGGTTCCCAAAAAAACAGCGCGTCGCGTCCTCTTTTCTGGGGACACAAAAAGACACTCGCGCCGTCCGCGCGCTTCACTCGCACGCGCGCGCGTCGCGCAACCTTTCGACCGCTCAAACGCACGCGCGGCCGAACGCGTGCGTGCGTAATACTCTCACCTCCACCCGCCGAGTCACGCGAGCAGCGACGCGCGTGGTCGTCACGACATGGTGGCGCGAGGGGAACCACCGGGACGGGATGAAAACGCGCGGAGTCAACGCGGTGCGCGCACCGCGGCGGCGTCTACGCCGATGGCGAGGCGGTGTAATATGCTTAGAGTGCGTCCGTGCGCGCGAACGACGCGATGGCGCGCGAGAAGCGATGCGTGAGCTCGCGAATGCATGCGGAATGTAAAGCGACTGACGGATGGCGTCCCGAAACGCGCGCGTAGATTGGCGAACGACGAGCACCGCCAGAGGGCGAAAACACCGCGCGCGTGCGATCGTGGGATGAAAATGAATTGGTGCACGCCATACGGACGTCGTGTGTGTCGGGTTCATCGATGAGAGGAGGTTTAGTTTTGGGGTTGAACGCTTCGGCGAGAGGCGCGGCGTCGCCTTCGCCGGCGAAACTCGATATTCGACAGAGCGTACACAAGGTGGCGCGGCAGAAAGGGGTATCGAACGGGCGTACATATACGAGTAAGGTACGTCGTCATGGTTTTATGTTTCTGTGCGCAACGTACGAACGTTTGTGTGTATCGTTGTTTGCTCGCGCACGCCGTCGTACGACTGACGCGAATTTCGTCTCCAGTATCGCGGGGTGCATCAAACGTTCCCCACAGGTCGCTGGGAGGCACAGTTCAGAAGAAATGGCAAGGTACGATGACGATGACGCCATCACCTCTCTCTGCTTCGCGCGCGCGCACACGTACGCGAGATTTCCATCGACGACCGCGCACTCACACGACGTTTCTTTGTCGACGCAGCCCACATCACTCGGATGTTTCGACCACGAAGAAGAAGCCGCCAAAGCGTACGACCGCATGATGCTCTGGTGCGAAATACACGCCGATGAACTCACGCATACGGTGAGTTCGCCTCAAAAGCAAGGCGCGGTGGCGCTCAACTTTGAAGTGTCTACATACACAAACGATTTGCACGCGTTGGAATTTATGTCCCAGGATGATTTGATGCAAGAATTACGTCGACTTGGTCGAGTACAGGCCACGGGCGCGCTCTCTCCATTGTAATAGCACCACTTTAGCACGCACTCAAAGACAAAACAAAGCGAGAGAGAAAGAACTAAATCAACGCCACGCGAGGCTGCTGTCTTCTCGCTCGCGACACCGTAGGCCTCAGAACGCGCCCGTAGATGCCAACTACATCACTCGCGCGCGTGTGCACGAACGCACTGTCCTCGCCAGTAGTCACTCATTCCACGCACGCACGCAGGCGCACGCGCGCGATGCATTCACGCGCAACAGCTCGCGCCGACACCGACGCTGACGCTGGGACGTCAGCCACAGCGTCTGAAGTCCACGCCCACGCACCGTCGCTCTACGGTAAGCTCGGACAGAGCTTAAACGCCGCGGGGATAGCGTTGTTTTTCAAGTCCGCCGTGGGCGATCGCGCGCTGGCGATGCCGCAAGTGGCGTGTAAAGATATTTCTCGAGTGGATTGGGCGCACTTGCGTTCGCTCGGGTTCGAGGGCGTCGTGTTCGACAAGGATAACACCCTTACCGCGCCGTACGCTCTAGAAGTACACGAGCGCGTACGTGAGAGCTTAGAGCGGTGTAAAGCCACGTTTGGGGCGTCGAACGTTGGGGTGTATAGTAATTCGGCGGGTTTAACGCAGTACGACCCAGACGGCGTCGAAGCCGACGCGCTAGAAAAGGCTTTAGGTATCGCCTTTATCCGTCACGCCACGAAGAAGCCTGCTGGAGATGTTGATGATGTCGTCGCTCACTTCCCGGGGTGTGACAGCGCTAAGAAATTAATTTTCGTAGGCGATAGGTATTTGACCGACGTAGTCTACGGTAACCGGCACGGCATGTTTACCATTCGCGTCGAACCATTCACGCTCAAAGGTGAATCATTCGCCATCAAATCCGCGAGAAAATTTGAACAATCTGTGGTAGCATTATGGCAGTCTTTCGGCGTTGCCCCGGTACCGCACGAACGCCTATTCCCGGGCGCGAATGGAATGGATAAAGCGTCGTGGAGGCTCATCCAAGGCGAGCCCGCGTACGAAAATTTACGAAAGTGCACCCTCTAGCTCCCGCGCTTTCGCATCTTTACACCCACGCATGAAATATTTAGCTCTGTGTTGATTTAACTCGTTCCATTTCGAGCGCCATTTCGCGTCTTTCGCGGCAAAGGTTAGGACAAATGTTTGCGTACGCCCTCGTCGGCCTTTTTTTTCACAGGTCAAGTTGTCATCGACTGACGTCACGCCCAAAACCGCACTCTGTGCCTCCGCGCTCAAGAGCCACGCACCCCGCACCCGCACCCGCACACACACCGCATCACAACAATGAGCGCACACGCTCGCACCGCCCCCGCGGCGACCTTCGCGCGCACGCAAAGCGCGCACAAGAGCGCCAAGACTCGCCAGGTCGCGGCGGCCCGCACCACCACGCGCACGAAAGCCGTCGCTGAACGTACGTCACGATGCTCGAGCGCGCGACCGCGACGCGCAATGTCTATTTGGAATTTTTACCATCGATTCGCGCCCGTGAATTTGGGTGAATCGCGCGCGACGCGCGGCGAGGACCCCTCATGTCGCGATAAAGTGCTCCGCCGCCGCCTTATCCTCAGAAAGGGCGCGCGCGGCGCGGGACGCCCGCGTGCGATGCCTTTGACCGCGAGACTGACGATGAAATTGCGCGCTAACACACACAGCTGAAATCTCTTCCAAGGCTGTGCCGAGAGATGAGATCCGTAACATCGCCATCATCGCGCACGTCGACCACGGGAAGACCACGCTCGTGGATTCCATGTTGGCGCAAAGCAAGGTGTTTCGCGAAAACGAAAAGGTTGAAGAGCGCATCATGGACTCTAACGATCTCGAGCGCGAGCGTGGGATTACTATTTTGTCCAAAAACACTGCGGTGACGTACAAGGATAAGAAGATTAACATTATCGACACTCCTGGTCACGCCGATTTCGGTGGCGAGGTTGAACGCGTGTTGAACATGGTGGATGGCGTTTTGTTGCTCGTGGACTCTGTCGAAGGTCCTATGCCGCAAACGCGTTTCGTGTTGAAGAAGGCTTTGGAACTTGGCTTGAAGGTTGTTGTCGTCGTGAACAAGATTGATCGCGAAGGTGCTCGACCGGATTACGTCGTCGACATGACGTTTGATTTGTTTTGCTCGCTCGGCGCCACGGATGAGCAGTGCGAGTTCCCCGTCGTGTACGCCTCTGGTTTCCAAGGTATCGCGGGCATGGAACCGGATCAAATGTCGGATTCTCTCGAACCATTGTTTGAAGCCATCTGCAACGAAGTCAATCCGCCGATGGCTGACGTCAACGCTCCGCTTCAAATGTTGATTACCAACCTGGATTACGATGACTTCAAGGGTCGCATCGCGCTCGGCCGCGTGCGCGCCGGTACCGTCTCCAAGTCTCAACAAATTAAGATTGGCGTCCCGGGCGAACCTTCTCGTAACGGCAAGATTAACGAAGTGTTCATTTACAACAACTTTGTGCGTAATGCCATCGACTCTGTCGGCGCTGGTGACATTTGCGCCATCGCCGGTCTCGACGACGTTATGATTGGTGAAACCATCATGGCTGAAGGTGCGGTGCCTTTGCCGACTATTACCGTCGAAGAACCGACCGTGCGTATGGCTATGTCCGTGAACACGTTTCCGTTCGCTGGCCAAGAAGGTAAGTACGTCACTTCTCGTAACTTGAAGGCGCGTCTCGACCAAGAGCTTGAACGCAACTTGGCGTTGAAGGTCGAACCCGGCGACACCGCCGATTCTTTCATCTTGTGCGGTCGTGGTGCGTTGCACATTACGATTTTGATCGAAACCATGCGTCGTGAAGGCTATGAATTCACCATTGGTCCGCCGGAAGTTATCACCAAGCAAGACGCCAACGGCCACAAGGTGGAGCCGTATGAAGAAGCATACGTCGAAGTCCCGGAGGAATACACTGGTTCTTGCGTCGACTTATTATCCACACGTAAGGGTCAAATGCTTGACCTCGTCACGGACGACAAGGGCATGACCCGCATGAAGTACAAGATCCCAACTCGTGGTTTGCTCGGCTTGCGTAACGCCATTTTAACCGCCACGCGCGGTACCGCGGTGTTGAACACCAACTTTGACGACTATGGCGAATGGGCTGGGGACATCTCCATGCGCGAAAACGGTTCTCTCATTGCGCACGAAACCGGTGCCGTCACCTCTTATGCGTGCATGTCCGCGCAAGATCGCGGCATCTTGATCGTCAAGCCTGGCGCTAACGTGTACGAAGGCCAAGTTATCGGTATTCACCAACGTTCTGGTGACTTGAAGGTCAACGTATGCAAAAAGAAGGCGGCGACGAATGTTCGTTCCAACAAGGACGCCACCGTCGTGTTGAACGAATCCAAGGAATTATCCTTGGATGACTGCGTCGAATACATTTCGCAAGATGAACTCGTCGAAGTCACGCCGTTGTCCATTCGCATCGCGAAGAACCCGAAGATTAAGAGCAGAAACAAGCAAAACTAAAACGCCGTGCTTGTCTCTCTGTGTCTCAGTCCTC
>JACLAB010000742.1_pt1 | contig 30273 bp, 12 predicted proteins | sample 8027921 | NCBI WGS metagenome assembly JACLAB01 (sample SAMN15725117, study PRJNA655200) | protist metagenome | isolation source: fluorescence activated cell sorting (FACS) single amplified genomes of... | place: USA: West Boothbay Harbor, Gulf of Maine | collected 2000-07-19 | reverse complement strand
AGCTTATTGACTTTTTAGAGCGTACAAAAGGACTATATCGCGAAGTCAAGCACCAAGAGTATCTGACTGAGCTTGGTGTGGCTGCTGTATTTTCACAAACGAACGCAGACTATGCGACCTGGCTCACATTTATTCTTGCTGTGACTATCAATGGCATTATGCTTAATTCATATACTGCCATCACAGGTGAAGCTGAGCTTGCTGAAGAGCCTACGCAAATCATCAGCATACTAAATTACATCCAGATGGCTGTGTCCTTCTTCACAATGATACTGATGTTCATCGTTCGCTCACCTGTGGTAGCTCAAGGATTACAGGAGAATGGCTATGATAAGCAGTCTGTAATCATTTACACGGCTATGGATCCCATGACCATGTACTATGTCATTTATCTTGTTATTAGCATGTTAGGCCAGTGGCAGGCAGATTATTATCTGGCTTTACTATTGCTTGATATTGTTGTCAAGGACAGTTCTACTGCCAACGTACTGAACGCTGTGGTGCAACCACGGAAACAGCTTGGTTATGCCTTGCTGCTAGGTGGCTTCGTCACTTACATTTTTTCTTTCTACACGTTCTTGTACTACCGTCATCAAGTGGACTCTGGTGACTTGCCAAACTTTTGTACTACTCTGTTTGACTGCACTAAGTTTTGTATTTCGTATGGTTTGCAGAATGGTGGTGGTATTGCAGACAATATGTACCACGCAAAAAATACTCGCTTGTTGCTCGATCTTGCATGGTTTATTATCGTTCTCGTGGTGTTTATTAACATCATCTTTGGTATTGTTATTGATACCTTCTCTTCGCTACGTGCGGAGAAGAATAAGAAAGATGTGAACACGACCGAATTTTGCTTTGTTTGTAGCATTTCTCGTCAAACGTTTGATCGCAATTCTGATATACCTGATGGCTTTAGAAATCATATTCTTAATGATCACAATATGTGGAACTATATGTCCTTCATCTTTTTCCTATGGGAGCAAGACAAAGACGATGATGATGGTTTAGAGTACTATGTACGTCACAAGATTATCAGTGGTGAAATCACATGGTTTCCTATGCATAAAGCTATGTGTCTGCATCACGAGCTCAGCGCAACTGAGGCATTGAGTGTTGAGCTACAGGAATCTGTAGGAAGCTCACAGAATAAAATGACTGGGTCCATAGGATCGCACAAGGCTGACATCAAGCAGTTGTTCAACACATTAGAAGAAACATTACAAGATAAGACCTTCATCTATGGAGAAGAAGGCCAAGTGCAAGCAGAAATTGGTGGCGCTGTTGACAGATACAACGCTGCGAATGAGATCAAAGATTGGGATGTGACTTGGGGCTACAATACGAGTGTGACCATCTCTGAGATCAAAAATATTGAAATGCCTGGTGAAGATCTCATGAATCTTACTTTCCGTCTGATATCTGATGCAGGTATGTTTACCAATGAAGCCGCCGCCTCTGGTGAGAACAGTGTCAAATTCACGCAAAGTGAACCTTACTTGGTCGGTGAGAGCAAACAGATGGGTGACACGAAGTCTTTTCAAGTGCAAATCCTTGCTAAATCGGGCTCTGATCGACAGGCAGTCGCCAAGTTCGTCTCTGTAGTAGAAGTGAAGTATGGTGAGATTTTGGCAGGAGAGAATGGCGGTGTGCTCGAAAAGACCTTCATGCGTTCCGGACAGGCTAGCGCCTGCACTCTCGTCATAAAGACAGAATTTAGCAAGTCGTTGACGGATGCAGGGGGCGTTGAGGAAGATGATGATGCTTAAAAATAAGACCATGTAAATTTGAACAAATTAAATCAGTTACAGCTCTATTCTCCTATTGCTTCTGGTATTCTCCTTTGAATGCAACAAGCTGCAAATTGACAGTCTGAAGTAATTTTTCAGTTGCAGCCTTGACACGCTCACGAAGTTCGGGTGGAACTGCTTTTTTGTATACCCAAGAAAATTCTGCCTCATTGTCGGGCGAGATATCGGAGAGCTTGAGAGTGCCCTTGATGATCTTATCCTTACTATCACCCAGACCACCAGATAAAGGAAAGGCTGTGACCACTGCTTGCCACTCAAGCTCCGCAGAAAAGTCGTAAAGGTAGCGCCTCTTACCTCTACTAGCAATGATCTCTGCATCACCTGTCAAGCTCTTGACATTATTGACCTGAAGATGGATCGAACCATTTAGGATACTGTTGCCGTCACCACTGGCTTCCACACCACACTTGGCATCGCTCAAATAAGAAGTCATCTTGGCCTTGACCCAAGAAGTCATATCTTTTTCTTCGAAGGTACCGGCGTGATTCCACGCAGATCCTGCCTTATTGTTGTCCGTAGGAGCTATGGGTGGTGGCGCGAACTCCTGTTGCACTTCTGACACTGTTTCTGATGGGGCACCAATGGGTTTTGGTGCAATGTCGCCGATCAGCGCTTTAGCTTCATCAGTTAACTCGTTGTTGAAATAGCTCGTCTTACGGCCATCCGATGTCGTTTTGTAGCCTTTGATGAGCTCTCTGGTTTCCTCATCGTCACTCTCATCTTCATCCTCGGCTGGCTTCTTCTTTGAAGGGGTAGGAGCCTTGCCAGTCGGTGCTGGTCTTGGTGGTGCAGCTTCCTTCTTCTTCTTCTTATCTTCTTCTTCCTTCGCTTTTTTGTCTGCAGCCTCCTTCTCTTCACGCTCTTTCTTGTAAGCTTCGAAATCCAACTCCTCCTCACCGCGGTGGCGTCTGGCCATCTTGTCTTGAGTCCAATCATCTTTGAGCTTAGATTGTCGCTCTTCCTCCTTGCGAATTTTCACTAAGCGCTCCTTTTCCTTGTCTGCATACATGTCTTTACCACCAAACATACTACGACCTGCGCTCTTAAAAACAGCGCTCTCCTTCTTCTCGAAGTCTTTCGCGGCTTTCTTTACCAATGCCAATTCCTTCTTGGCCGCGGCATTTGTGTCATCCAAGCTCAGCACCTTGTTAAGGTCACTTTGGGCTTCGTCCAATGCATCCATCTTATGGTATGCACAGCCTCGTCTGTACAGTGCCTTGATATTTTTGGCATCCAGAGCCAACACAGCAGATGCCGTCTCTTTGGCAGCAAGCCAATCACCGTTTTTTATTAGGGTCATAGTCATGTTGCCATTCAGCGAAATGAGCAGTGTTTTCACTTGACTGTCCTCTTTATCATCCTTCTTCAGTTTGTTCAACGCTGCCGTCGCTTCCTTGTAGCTTTCCAAGGCGGACTTGTTGTCCCCCGCTTTAAATGACGTATTACCCACGTCTTGGAGGGAAGAGGGAGGAAAGGAGGAAAGAGAAAGGAGTTAGCAAAGGAAATGGTCCTCCGAAAAAGATAATACAAGAGATATGTCAAGAGACAAGTCACATCACGTAGAAGCCAAGCGAGCTATTCTCTTTACATACCTTTCATCACATTCGCAAGATTTATTGCTTCTTGCTTCGTCAAGACCTCCGGCTCCTTGGCGTCTTCCACTAGGCCATCGTTGTCGTCGCTGTCATCAACTTCATCAAAGCGAGAGTAATCATTAGCGTCGCACTTGCTTTCGCCTTCCGAAGCAGCGGGCTTGGGGTCTTCAGAATTGATTGTTTTTTCCGCCACTCCGGATACAGTAGGATCAGTAGTCATGTTATCTACCTTGCAATTGCGTGAGAAAAAAAACTTGCACAAACGAGCGGAACACCATGGTGCAAAATCTTGTTCCAGAACGAGAAGCAGCACCCATGCCATGCTTGCCTACCTTTTGAGGGCCATTGAACACTTTCCAAGCTCCAATTGCAAAGACAGACTAGTTGTCGTCCATCCTTGTTCAATTCTCGAAATTGGATTAAACAGGGCGGAAACTGGGTGAAACTGGGTGGTGAATTCGCTACCCTCGTTAGAGCAGGTGTTGGGGCTTTCAAGTGAAGGAGCGGGTAGATCTCTTGAAGAGCTGCAAATCCCGGTCGACACTGAGCTTTCAGAAGATCCACAGGCCCTCTTTACGTTCACAGCTTGCAGGCGTCCCTCTGGCGCAATCTCAGAGCCTCCACTCTAATAATGGCAGGCGCTCGTTCTAAAGTTTCTGACTTTGAGACGTTGAGTAAGCTTGGCAGTGGTTCGTTTGGTACAGTATTCAAAGTACGACGCATAGTGGACGGTGGTATCTATGTGATCAAGGACGTCCGTATTGGAGAGCTGTCGTTCCGTGAGCAGGAAGAAGCCATCAATGAAGTGAATATCCTCGCGGGTATCGACTCTTCTCACATTGTAGGCTATTTCGACTCTTTCATCGAAGATGGCTCGCTGCACATTGTGATGGAATACTGTAATAGAGGCGACTTACAAGCACTCGTGAAGAAGGCCAAAGCCAAAGATATTGCATGTCTGAAAGAGGATGTTACATGGAACTTGGGGCTTCAAGTTATTCTTGGTCTGCATCACTTGCATGAGCAACGAATTTTGCACAGAGATCTTAAGAGTGCAAATGTTTTTTTGCAAAAGGACAGCACACAGAAATACTTTAGTGTGAAAATAGGCGACCTTGGTGTTGCTAAGCTGTTAGAAACTAGCACGGCCTTTGCACAGACTATTGTAGGCACACCTTACTACTTGTCGCCGGAGCTGGTGAAGGACGAACCTTATCGAGAGAAATCGGATTGTTGGGCATTAGGGGTATTATTGTATGAATGCTGCACTTTGTGTCATCCCTTCGAAGCGCGCAACCAATGTGCGCTTATCATGAAGATCATCCAGTCACCTGTCAAGCCGCCAAATCCTGCGCTGGTGTCACCTGAACTATCTAAGCTAGTACTTTGGTTGCTGCAGAAGAATCAGTCCAAAAGGCCAAACATTCGCGGCATTCTCAGTGAAGCTTTCATTCAGGACAAACTTAAAGAGCATGGTTTCACATTGCCCAAGGAGCTGGGAGGAGAGCCACTTACTCATACTCTGACCTCGAATGAGCACATAGACACAACTGGGAGTGATATGGATGGCACCAAAAGCAACGAGTTTGATATTGCCGGTGGCAACAATGGGAGCTCAGATACGAGTACGTTGCCTACTGGTGCGGTTGAACAGCAACACAGTTCGGATCCAGTAGAGAACTTTACGCAGCGCACCAATCGTATATATGCTGAAGAGCAAGCTGCCGTTTCTGCGGCTGCTGCAGATGCAGATGTGAAGATTTCCGCACCAAGAAGGGCCGTAGCCACCAATTTGAAGGCAAGCAGCAGCAGCAGCAGCAGCAGCAGCAGTAGTGCTGGCTTCACGCATCTTGCAACAGGTGGCTCCAAGGTGCCTCGTATGCCTCTACGTGTGACCAACTATGACTCTAGCACGCACATCCGTGGTGATCGTGTACGTGGGGGTAACAAGGTTGCTCGCTCTACAAGCGAGAGAGCCCTTGCGCGGCACCAAGTGGGTGGTATTATCAACAAGGCGAGTACCACTGCTGTTGCCGCTGCAGCTCATGTGGTATCCGCTGCCAACGCTAATGCTGCTGCTGTAACAGCAGTGGCAGCACAGACTGAAGCTATATTGGCGGCAGCAGGAGACAGCGACGAAGAGGTCACACGAGATAGCCAAGAGAAGACACTCGACAAGAACCGTCTCGATGGTACAGCAGCAGGGGGGGTTATAGGAGCAGGGGCAGGGTCCAGCGACGGCAGCGTAAACCCAGACTTGTTGGGATCTTCATTCAAGCCAGGGGATTTCACGGCAGCCATGCGCGCAGCTGTCAGCACAGTAACTGCCTCCGAGAGAAATGGTAATGAAGATGAAAATCTTTACGAAGAGGATTTCGAACCTTCAGTTGCAGCTGATTCCAAAGACAACAACAGTGCAGGCATAAGCCAGCATGCCTCACGTGTTGTATCACGCGTCAACAGCCAGTACTCAGATAACTTTGAGGAGGAGCAGGCAGATGACAAGCAACCACAGGCGGATGCAGGAGGTGATCATAAAGACCGGGAGTATGTCTTGAATGTGACTACTAGTATTGGCGTGAACATAAACGAAATTGCCGACGAAATATTGGATGATGCGCGAGTATTTGAAGCGAAACGTCAGGATAGTAACCAGTCTACCATTGATACGCTCATCAGCACGCCCAGCAGCGCAGAACAACCAGCAGCGCCTGCTTCCCTTATGGACCGTGACCGCCGCGGCTCCGCTGACCACCATTACGACGATGATTTCGAAGATTACGATGATGAGCTCGACAACTTATACGAGCACGGAGGAGGAGGAGATGGCGAAGATGAAGGCGAGGGGGAAGAAGATCAAGAAGGTCAACAGCTCAGTGCAGAGTATCTGGCACACTTCGGCGGGGGGCAGCCCACGAGTGCACAGCCCAAGGTGGCGGAGTACCTCGAAGACGAATTCAAAGCAAGTCTCCGCTTGGAGTCAAAACTTGATGTCAAGGGGGCTTACGAAGATCCGAGTTGTACTACAGCTGCTGGCGGTCCTGCCGTAGACAACAGCAATGACATGTCCAACGACAGCCTCGAGGACGAAGACGATGACGGCGACGGCGGCGGTAACGACGATGTGGATCCGAGCGAGGCAAGGCGTCAGATCGATGAAATGCTGTATTGGATTGCTGATACACGTAAAATACTCACCAATTCTTTGGGGCAGGAAATCTTCCACGAAATCTACCAGCTGTGCAAGACCAACATGGCCAACGGTGGTGACAGTGCAAGTGTAGCAGGGGGTACGGCCACATCCAATAAGGATACCAGCTATCTTCACGACATACAGCACAAATTGCAAAGTCATCTAAATGCCAGTCTGGAAGGTGTGCTCGGCACAGTCATGCAGGTCAAGGCATTGCTGGCCTGGGAGGACGAGCTTGCCCGTCGCAATCACGGTAGAAATTTCCACAAGGAGTTTTAGAATCTAGTAAATTTTGTAATAAATGAAGAAATGGCATGAGGCAAAAAATGTGATCAAACAACAGGAATTTGCACCACGAAAGTAAAAACGGTGTTGGTTGGTGTACCCTGTATTTTCTGGATTATTTGGTATTTGAACTCCACAGCTGTTTGATTTTGTGCTCAAATCACTAATAAAAGCTGCACAAATTGGTATTTTGCTACGCTTTTAGCCTGCTTTCAATTCCAACTGGCCGATATGAACTTTTCGGCGCTTCAGAGCCTGAATACTCCGTCATATGGCAGTCGTCTCGCCAAGACTCATGTGGATCTTAAGACTGGTGTTCAGTACAATTTGCTGAGTGAAGCAGATTCGCAACAGTTCCATGTCCTCGATGAAGAAGGCTTGCGACAAGAGCACGAAGACATCGAGCAGGCTCGCGGCTTGCTACTCAGTTTACGCGATGAAAGCAGAAAGAAAAAGGAAAAGCATGCTATCAAGACTGTTACTGGTGGTAAGATGAAGAAGAACGAAGATGCCAAATTCCAAGAAGCGCTCGCGACCAAGCAGTACATTGCAGGAGTAGATGCCCAGTTACTCAAAGAAATCATGAGCAACGACCAAGAGTTGCAAGACGATACATTGGAGAACGAATCTGAGCTAGAGTTCGCAAAGAACGCAACACACCCAGGCAGCTGGAGTCACATGCAGCCCAGTGGCCTTGGGGTGGTGCACGAAAGTGGTCGTGTTGAGTATGGTATGCATGTGGTAAAAGAGCGCTTCCACGAGAATGTAGAGATTATTGAATTGCTTTTTAAAGAGCGAGAAGCATTGCGTGAACGTGTGGAACAATTGGAAAGTGACTTAGTGGACCCAGAGCGTGCATCGTGGATAGTGCGAGCGAACAAGTACGGTCTACCAATTACCACTTCACATCATACTCACCAAAAGCATCCACATAGCAGAAAGACTGGGCAACAAGATGAGGCAATCGATGGACTTCGTGCTGGAGGTTCTGGTCCTCCACGCAGCGCAAAAAGCCATACCACTTCATCAAAAGCCAAAGCAGCTGCTCATGGGGTGAAAACGTTTAGTGCGCACGACTTCGCCAATAAGTTGGATGCACCACCACCACCTCCTTCCAAGGCAGTGAGTGCAAGTCTGTTGGCTGATATCGACAGATACATTCAAAAGCGACGTTATATTGAGGAGGATGAGGACATGGCCGCAGCACTGCAAGCACGTGAGGATCAAGAGTATGAAGATCGTCGCCGCAAGCAGTTGTTGTCCTACAGGCACACCACCAATCACTTGCAAGGTGTCAACGAGCGCTCTAAAGAGTTCATCAAAGCGCGTGAAGAGCACTTGAAGCTGCAAAGACAGTTGCAAGATGAAGAATTACGTTATTGTCGTGAAGCGGCTTCGCGGCAGTTGCAAGACCACATCAAAAAGGGTACTGTTGAGCAAGAGTTAACGTACGATGCACAGCTCACACAAGAAGCATCTGCACGCCGAGAACGCATTGAACGTCGCAAGACACAGCTACTTATGAGCTCCAAGGCACCTATTGACTATGACCCACAAAAGAGGCGCTATGAGGAGCCAGTACCTAAAAACATGTTCATTGCACCAGATCCCAAAGAAGTCTTGGAAAGGCTAGAAATGCGCGCGTTACAATGGCAAGTTCAGTTAGAGCAAGTGAAGGAAAAGCAACGTGAGCGTGAAGCAGAAGCACGTGAGATTTATGGCTCAGAAGGTGTAGACCCAACACGTGGAATGATTACAAGACAAAAAGCTTCAGAAGAGCGACGTAATGCACGTTTGGCTCGTGCTGAATCTGCCGCTGAAGAGCGAGAGACTAAGCGATTGGCTGTACATAAGCGAGAAATTGCTAGTATGGTCAATTCAGCACCACCTGTGTCTGGTCGACGTCTCACAACAGCAGCTGAAAAGCGTGCTAGTATCATCCGAGAACGTATTGAAGCAGAAAAGAAGCGAGAAGAAGAGCATGTACGCAAATGTGCTGGACAAAGTAGAGATAATAAAAAGATGCTGAGTACTTTGCGCCAAGGTGTGGCTGCCAACGAAGCATCTCGGAAGGCTACCCATGGCAATTTTGTTGAGCATGGTGGCGATAAGGCTGCAGAAAAACGGGATGCTACTGCAAGAGAGAGTGCGGAGCGCTCCTGTGCAAACCAGAGACGAATACAAGAGTCCCTCCGAAAGCGTCCATCTCTATTTGATCGTCACAAACAGGAACAAGAGCGATTGGCAGCGGTAGACCGTGCCCTAGGCATTGTCAAAGACGCTGTCAGTTCCTCTGCAGCCAGTAAAGAAAATTACAAATGCAGTCACTTAAATAACAGACGTTATGCCTCTGATTCCAAGGGAGACTCAGATAGCAAAGATGGTTCCTATTCCCCATGCAATGGCGATGATTTTGATGCAAAGGTACTGCAGCGAAACCCGAAACATCTCGCGGAAGAGATCAGTAACGAAATACTTGATGGAAAGGACAAGTGGATGCTCGGAATGCGAGATATTGAGGCTCTATAGAAGAGAAGGAGAAAAATATCAGTTAACACTTGTACAAATTTGATAAATTGAAGGATGATAAAAATTCCTCACAATAATAGGCAGACCGCTGTGGCTGCTTTCTTTCTACGCTCGCGTAATGCCATGGCTTCGAGAACATCAGCATCATATTCGCCCAAATTCTCTCGTAAATACTTCCTGCGGGATGAGTTCACGCAAGAGATGACGTCCATCCACTTGTCCACGCCGTAGCCTTCTTCATCATAGAAGTGGTATGTTCTCGAGCAGTCTGCCAGCTCGATGTCAAATCGTACATCAGTTGTTTTCATAGGCCGCACAGGACGTGTCATTTTCCATTTTATACGACCACGAAAAGTAAATGGTGCTTGAGAATCGAAGTACAATAGACTGCCCCTTGTGGTTAAAAGCAAGATGCAGCGACGATGACTCCAGCCTTTTCGTTTCCAATATTTGCCGCACATCACTATTGTTTCTCCAGGCTGCATATTCTGTGCACATATTGACTTAAAGTATTTCTGAGGCATCATGCGAGCCATTTGCTCCGTAGTCTCTTCCTCGTATTTCGCACGAAAGCGCTCCGTGACCGTGGCTTCGTCCACACCAGCTGCATCCGCTGCCAAGCAACTTATACCAACGAACCCTGCATCATTCAGTTCAAGAAATTGGGAAGGACTAAAGGAAGCGTCTACTGCTAGCTCATGGACAGCCACACTCTTAGCACTGACACTCGCTCGGCTGATACTACGCAGCCGCTGAGAACTTGCATCGCTCAGGACGAGTGGAGCGAAGTATCTCAACTGATGCAAATTCGGAAATTGTCCAGGCAGTCGCACAAGAGAAATATATTCACGGCCATCAGCTTCGTCTTTTTTGTCGTGCAAACCGCAAAAGTTCAATGCCCAAATGAGTGCTAGTGGGTCAGCGGGATCGTCGCCGGGGGCTGGCAAATAGTAAAAGGGTAGACTTGCCTTGCCTGTCCACCGCCCAGCCTTGCGGTCAATCTCCATCGTTGGTGCTTGGTCAAAAGCCATTTTTGTGTCCATGTTTTCATCCCCTTGATGCGCGTAGCCCGTTAAACAGTAGTGCCCATGGGGCCCCAGCAGTATCTCAATATACTCACACTCCTCGGGATGTTGATTGTCGATACCGCTGGCGATGAATATGGCTACACACTCATGTTGGCCTAACATCTCATGCCTCAAACCTATATCTTCTACCTCTTCTCCATACTCCGATGATGAACCGAAAGTAGCATCTTCTGGCCTCGGCTCCGGGTCTCCGAAATATGGCGCGTCCACCAGGATTTGCAGATCACCAGATACTACGCACATTTTCAGCTTATACTCAGCTCCCACACGCTCCGCACCTGTCCACGTCCGCTGCGTTGCATAAGCTTGCGACATGGAGGAGCAGCACAGGAAGTACAAGAGAGAGAAGGCCTCTCCTTTGAAGAAGACGTGACGTTTCGGGTTGTGAGATTTCTGCTCGAACTATACGAAGCAGGGCGGTTCGCCTCGTTGTTAACGTGTGGTCGTGCACTACAACTACAACTTGATACGACGTTGTTTCCTTGTTTTACTTTTTGCTTTGCCTGGAACACTCCAAAAATTCTCGAAGAGAGCTCGCTGCAAGTGTAGTTTACTTCGACGGTGCGGTGGTTCGGTCACGCAAACATTCGGTCGTCTTTCTTGGCACTGCATCGTTTGTAGAGCAAGCATTTGCTTTTTTGACGCACGAACACTCAAGCGGACCAAACAATGTCTCTCTTAAAACAAATCGATGACCGGGGCGCGGTTCTGGAATGGAGTCCGTTCGCTGACCGCGCCAACATGGTGGCGCTGGCAACGAAAGACTCTGCTGGGGCGGGGTTCGGCGAGTACGGCGGAGAGTTGGAGATTCACGAGCTGGATTTTGCCGCCACGGGTACTAAGACGAAGCCGGCTCTAGGTTCCGTCAAGGCGAGGTGAGTCTGTTTAAGTTTTAATCTTTCTTTTTAACTGTGCAAGCGACGTGCGTTCGCAGTACATTGAACAGGTCCGCCATGCAACCGTAGCTCACCTAATTCCTCCTTCTTTCCTCCTCGACAGCTCACGCTTCTCTTCATTGGCTTGGAGCAACATGGGCGTGCAAGCGAATAACTACCCTTCTGGTATCGTTGCTGGCGGTATGGCAGATGGCAATCTGAATGTTTGGGATGCTGAGCGCATCATGCGCAATGACGGCACGGATCCCTTGGTGGTTTGCTCTGAGGGTCAGCATACAGGAGCTGTGACGGGTCTGCAGTTCAACCCACATGCAGGCTGGGGACACAGTCTGGCTTCTGGTGGTGCCGATGGTGACGTGCTCGTCATGTCGCTTGAGAACCCAGAGGCGCCGCAGACGTACTCCACTTCTGACACTTCGAAACACCAGGGTGAAGTGACTCAAGTGGCATGGAACACAGGCACACATTACATTTTGGCTTCTTCAGACAATCGCGGTTCTTGCTGTGTGTGGGATATGAAACAGCGTAAGCTCTGGTGTGAGATCAAGGACCCTGCGGGTGGCCCCATTGCTGACATTGCATGGGGCCCTGATGGTGGAACGAACATCATCACAGCGAGTGGTGATGATCGCAACCCTGTATTAAAGTACTGGGATTTGCGTTCTAGTACAAGCATGCCACGTGCCACTCTCAAAGGTCACACTGAAGGTATTCTGTCTGTGAGCTGGTGTCCTTCAGACCCTTTCCTGCTCATGTCGTGTGGAAAGGACAACAAAACGATTATTTGGGACTTGATGCACTTGCAACCAGTCTATGAATTTCCTAGTGATACGGGCAGTCTGACCGGAAATGATGGTTCACAGGACCAACACGGCGCGGGCGCGGGCCTTTTCGGTGGTGTGGGTCAGTCCAGTAACTCCAAGCGGTACCAGGCCACATGGTCGCCGAGTTTGCCTGCTGTGGCCGCTACGTGTTCTTTTGATCGTCGTGTGCAATTCCACAGCCTTACCGGCTTCAAGTCTAAAGAAGGGCGTGCTCCCAAGTGGTTGCGCAAGCCCGCTGGAGCCACATTTGGTTTCGGTGGCAAACTCGTGACCTTCGGCAATCTTACGCCTGGTGCTGGACCTGGTGTACCTGGTGCCAAACCTGACGGAAAGGTCAAGTTATGGCAAGTTCTGGAGGACCAGGCGCTCACTGAGCGTTGTGATGCTTTCCACAAGCACACTAGTGTGGGTACCCCTGAGGCGTACAAGGAGTTGTGTACCGAGCTAGCAGGTAGTGCACTGTCCGAGTTAGATAAGGAGGTTTGGGGCCTGATGAAGGATATTTGCTTCGACAATCACTCCCGTGAGCAGTTGCGGATGCATTTGGGGTTCGATGGTGATGCTATTGCAGCAGCAGCTGAAAAATACATTGCAGGGCGCAAGGATGCTGATCCAAACACTCCCGTATCTCCTGAAGCTATGACTGCTTCATTGTCAAGCCCTGTGTCCACTGGTGGCGACAGTAGTGACCCCTTTGCTACTGCACCACCGCCTGCGCCAGCATCTGTGAAAACGTTAGTAGACTTGACTATAGAAACGTCCCCAGAAGTGCAGGCAGTAGCTACTGAAATGGCTCAGGCGGCCATTGCAGGCAAAGCTGCCGAGCCTATGATCCGTCAAGCTGTTGTGGTAGGCAATTTCGCGCTGGCTGTCGAGTGCTGCATGCAATCAGGTCTTATGGCAGAGGCACTACTCTTGGCACAGTGTGGTGATCAAGCTCTTTGGCAAAAGACGCAGACTGCCTTCTTCACTACGCAAAAGAAGCGCTACCCATTCCTGAGCATCCTGCACTCCATCATAAACGCAGAGCTCGCAGACTATGTTGTTAAATCAGACCTTACTTCTTGGAGAGAGACGTTGGCAGTCATTGCCACATACGGCAAGAGTGAGGAATTCACCGGTATGTGCGAGACTCTTGCCGAGCGCTTGGAAAAGGAAGCAGCGGACCAGGATGCAGCTGTCCTTTGTTACATGTGTGCTGCCAACGTGCGGCGTACAGTGGAATTCTGGTTAGCAGAACTCGAAGCAGCTAACACATCGCTTGGTCGTCAGGACATAGCAGCACTGCAGCGCTTCGTGGAGAAGGTTACGGTATTCACACATGCAAACCCTGGAACTGACATTGGTGACCTTGTTGGTACGCACTTCGCCATCTACGCAGGGCTGTTGTCATCTCAGGGCAAGCTCAATGAGGCACCCAAGTACCTACAGTATGCGCAAGGAGCAGCCGTCTTGACAGATCGCTTGTACCATGGTGGCACCAAGCCAGCAGGTAGCAAACCCCCGTCTTTCCCTTTCGAAAAGACTGTAGTCAACTACTGTGCGACTGTGGTACCAGAAAGTGAGAAGGCCAAGCAAGCCGCTGCTGTTGCTGAGCAGCAACAACAGCAAGCTGTCAACCCATCGCTGTTTGGGCAAGGGGCTGTAAGCGGAGTCACATCAATGGTCGGATCTGCTGCGTCTCCGGCAGCAGCAGAGCCAGCCGCGGCCGCAAATCAGCTCCCTACCGGCTGGCAACAACATATTGACCCGAACAGTGGTCGCACTTACTACATTAGCCCTGCTGGTCAGTCCCAGTGGGAAGCTCCACCGTCAGTGGTGCAGGCAGCGCCTAAAAAGGCCGTCACACCCACAAAGACGGCAGCATCCATCCCGCGCCCGATGCCCGTTGCACAGCCTGTTGCGGCTGCACAACCAATTGCACAGATGGGTATGGGCTATGGTGCTCAAACAGCTCAGCCCATTGCTCAATCTGCTGCTCAGCCTGCGCCTGTACCTGCACCTGCGCCTGCACCTGCACCTGCACCTGCACCTGTTGTCGATCCTGTAGACGCTGCCTCTGTTATCGCGCTCGCGGCGCTCATCGAGCAACTCATTGGTGTTGCCACACCGCCGGAGAAGCGCCAGTTGAATATGGTGAAAAACAACTTTAAAAATCTGGAGACAAAAGCGGCAAACAATGAGGTGTCCAAGGAAATCATGGCCAAGGTGGATGCTCTCTTGGCATGCATGACCGCGCGCGATATTGCTGGCGCGTCCGCCATTCAGGCAGACCTGGCAGGTACGGCGTGGACTTTGCATGGCACCTGGATTAAGGCCATCAAAATGATGCTTCCTATCCTCAGCAAGCATTAAATAACACAACTTTATTCTCCTGGAGTTAAGTTGTTGGTGATGGATCGAAAAACAGTCAATAAAATATCTAACAAAAAGTCTCTACAAAAGTCTCTGGCACTATTTGCCTGTTTCCTCGTTGACATGACGTGTTCGCACATCAGCTGCACGGTCGAATTCTTTCGATACGAGCAAATCCTCCACAAGTGCTTCCATGTGCTCTTGCGACCATTCTGTGACCTCGAATTGCTCATGTAATACTTCAATTGTGCGGTCCTCAAATATACGCGGTGATTCCAGGTGGCGATGCAACTTATCTAAAAACTGGCCGTGTGGACGATCTGCCCGGTATACAGGACGTTTCTTAGGCATTAATAAATAGTTCATGTTTGTTTCAGCAAAGTCCCAGAGAAAAGATGTGTGATGTACCCATCGGTCTTTGGTAATGGTCTGCGCATTGCCACCTATTTTCAGCTCGCCCAATATATAATCGTTCTCATGCAGTCGGAAAGATGCCGTGTCTGCTGTATCATGGAATACAGGCCCATAAATACCAGCAGTCCAGCTCATAATATCACGTGGGTAGGGCATTGTTGGGACATCAGTTGTATTCATTATAAAGCTTGCAAAAAGGGTCGATTCATCTACAATAACGGTGCCACCACCTGAATATCGCCGAATGAGATCGATCTTCTTGCCTTGCTCTCTGCCGCTGTTGACCTTAGGCAAATCTACGAGCTCCAGCATCTTCCCTCCAAAACCCAATACAATCGTAAGCTCACGCATCTCACTGTTGAGCAAGAACCAATTCTGCTTCGTGCGGCGCAGCAGCACCTCCTCTGCGCGCAGTTGCGCCAATATGGGCATGCTGCGACAACGCACGACATTTAATCCCGCCATTCGCTTGATACGCTTTATTTGGCTCCTCAAACCCTTTTTTTGCTTGATTCCTGGATATGTAGATGATCTTCCACTTCTTTGTTGCAACTTGCTCGCTAAGTGAAGGCGCACATTGTCTTTGCCTTTGAGAAGCAGGCAATCGATCGATTTGTCCTCATTTTCTGGAGACGGATTTGATTTTTCCAATCCATCGCGAGAAAAACAGAGGGTTGAGGGCTTGGACCGTTGTTGTGTTTTGTTTGTGCAAACGCGCTGCTCTCGATTTCCTCCTGAGCGCATTTTTCTCTCTTGTGTTGAACGAGACGCAAGTCAGCTCCAGCTGCTCGAGATCGTGTGTGCAGAGCCATGGCGCCACCTCCTGGTATGGGCGGTCCGGGCTGGAACGAACCACCAGACATTGATGCTAAAGCGCGTGAGTGGAACAAGCACAATACAAAGCGATTTCGTGCGAAGCAGCGCGCTGGTGGGCCTGTTGAGACCATGAAGGACGAGCTACCGCCAGAGCACATTCGCAAGATCATGCGTGATCATGGAGACATGACTTCGAAGAAGTTTCGCTATGACAAACGCGTGTACCTAGGTGCCCTTAAATACGTGCCTCATGCCGTGTACAAGTTGTTGGAGAATATGCCTATGCCGTGGGAGCAGGCTCGAAATGTCAAGGTGTTGTATCATATCACTGGTGCTATCAGCTTTGTGAATGAGATTCCACTCGTCATTGAGCCTATTTATACTGCACAGTGGGGAACAATGTGGGTTATGATGAGGCGTGAGAAGCGCGACAGACGGCGCTTTAAGCGCATGCGCTTCCCTCCATTTGATGACGAAGAGCCACCTTTGGATTATGCAGATAATATTCTTGATGTGGAGCCGTTGGAGGCGATTCAGATGGAGTTGGATGAGGAGGATGATGAAGAAGTGTATGAATGGTTCTATACGCATAAGCCTTTGTTGGGAACTGATCATGTGAATGGCCCATCTTACAAGACATGGCGAATGACGGTGAAGCAAATGGGTACACTGCACCGTTTGGCAGGACAGCTCTTGAGCGATTTCATTGACAAAAATTACTTTTACTTGTTTGACAAAAAATCCTTCTTTACAGCCAAGGCACTGAATATGGCTATCCCTGGTGGACCTAAATTTGAGCCATTGTATACGGATGTAAATAGTGTGGAAGAGGAAGATTGGAACGAGTTCAATGATGTCAACAAGATCATCATTCGGCATCAGATACGAAGTGAGTACATGATTGCATTTCCTTATGTATACAACTCCAGACCACGTGGTGTGCATATGGCTCCATACCACTATCCCACACTGTATTACATAAAGGCGGAAGATCCAGATCTACCCGCGTTTTATTTTGACCCAATTATCAATCCTGTGTCAACTTTCCAACCTCGTTTGAAGCCACGGCGTTCTTCATATTTTGATGATGAGGACGATGAATTGCCGGAATTGGATGTATCTAGTGAGTTTAAGCCTTTATTATATGACAGTCCATTATATGGTGAAGACACCGCCATGGGTATTGGACTCTATTGGGCAGCAGAACCTTTTAGTTCTCGTTCTGGGCGTACGCGACGTGCTTACGATATTCCCTTGATTGACAAGTGGTTTCATGAACGTTGCCCTCAAGAGTATCCAGTCAAGGTCCGTGTTAGTTATCAGAAGCTACTCAAAAACTGGGTTCTCAACAAGCTACATTCTGAGAAACCCAAGCCCAAGCCTCAGCCTGGTAAACAAATTCTCTTTAAAGCATTGAAAAACACTAAATTTTTTCAGCAGACTGAGTTGGATTGGGTGGAAGTCGGACTACAAGTGTGCCGTCAAGGCCACAATATGCTCAACTTACTTATTCGTCGCAAGGGTGTAGAATACCTCCACTTGGATTACAATTTCAATCTCAAGCCTGTCAAGACATTGACAACCAAAGAGCGCAAAAAATCCCGCTTTGGCAATGCTTTTCACTTGTGTCGTGAGATTCTGCGTCTCACAAAGATCATTGTAGACTCTCATGTGCAGTATCGCTTGGGTCATGTGGATGCCTTCCAGCTTGCAGACGGCTTGCAATACACCTTCGCACATGTGGGGCAGCTCACAGGCATTTACCGCTACAAATACAAAGTCATGAAGCAAGTTCGAGCTTGCAAGGATCTCAAGCATTTAATTTACTACCGATTCAATGTAGTTGTCGGCAAGGGCCCTGGTGTGGGAATCTGGGCACCAGCATGGCGTGTTTGGCTATTCTTCCTTCGCGGTACTATTCCTCTGCTAGAGCGCTGGCTTGGCAATTTGCTTGCACGTCAATTCGAAGGACGTGTTTCTCGTGGCACTAAGAGCGTCACAAAGCAACGCGTAGAATCGCACTATGACTTAGAGCTGCGCGCAGCCGTCATGCACGACATTCTGGACATGATGCCAGCGGGTATGAAAGGGAACAAGGCAAAGCTTATTCTTGCACACCTTTCTGAGGCATGGAGAGCGTACGTGAAATTTCGCGTCTTGTGCATTCTATGGTATACTCGTATCAATTTCCTCTTTCACGGCATTTACTAACCATTTCTTTTCTTAATTCGTTTTTATTCGTCACTTGTAGGTTCAAGGCAAATGTTCCATGGAAAGTCCCAGGTATGCCGCCAGCTGTTGAGGCAATGATTTTGCGTTACGTCAAGTCTAAAGCAGACTGGTGGACAAACATGGCACACTACAACCGTGAGCGCATTAAGCGTGGTACTGGTGTTGATAAAACGGTCCAGAAGAAGAACCTCGGTCGCTTAACGCGCTTATGGTTGAAGAGTGAGCAGGAGCGCCAGCACAACTATCTCAAAGATGGGCCTTACGTGAGTAGCCAAGAAGGTGTGGCCATGTTCACGACAACCTTCAACTGGCTCGAAAGCCGCAAGTTCTCGCCTATTCCCTTCCCACCCTTGTCATACAAGCACGATACCAAGCTGCTCATCCTCGCATTGGAGCGTCTCAAAGAGAATTTCATGTCTGGAAACAAATTGTCGGGGACACAAAGAGAAGAGCTCGGCTTAGTAGAGATGGCCTATGACAACCCGCATGAGGCTCTGAGTCGCATCAAGCGTCATTTACTCACTCAGCGTACCTTTAAGGAGGTTGCTGTGGAGTTCCAGGATTTGTACTCTCATCTCATTCCTGTGTATCAGGTAGAGCCGCTTGAAAAGATCACTGATGCTTATTTAGACCAGTACATTTGGTATGAAAGTGACAAACGCAATTTGTTTCCAGCTTGGGTCAAGCCTGCTGACTCTGAACCTGCACCACTCCTCGCCTATAAGTGGGCCCAAGGTATCAACAACCTTAAAGACATCTGGAAGACGAGCGAGGGCGAATGTGTGGTGCTTATGGAAAGCATGCTAGATAGTGTTTATGAGAAGATTGATCTCACACTGCTCAACCGTCTGTTGCGGCTTATCGTGGACCATCATATTGCCGACTACATGACCTCGAAGAACAACGTAGTTTTGTCTTTCAAAGACATGATGCACACTAACTCGTACGGTCTTGTTCGTGGTTTGCACTTTTCTTCATTTGTATACCAGTATTATGGATTGGTCTTGGATTTGTTGTTGCTCGGCCTAACTCGAGCTTCGGCTATGGCAGGCCCACCAGAAGTACCCAATGAGCTATTTTCTTTTAAGAATGTCGCTGTGGAAACAGGACACCCAGTGCGTCTCTATATGCGCTACTGTGACAAGATCTACATGGTGCTCAAATTTGATGTTGAAGAGTCTCGAGACATGATACAGCGATACTTAACTGAGCATCCAGATCCTAATAATGAGAACATTGTTGGATACAACAACAAGAAGTGCTGGCCACGCGACCAACGTATGCGTTTGATGAAACATGATGTCAACTTAGGTCGAGCTGTGTTCTGGGAGATCAAAAACCGCATGCCACGCTCGCTAGCCCAGATGAATTGGGAAAGTAGCTTCGTCAGTGTATACTCCAAGGATAACCCGAACTTGTTGTTTGACCTTTGTGGCTTTGAGGTGCGTATCAAACCTAAGTGTCGTATGCATCTAGAACAAGCAGTGCACAAGGATGGCGTCTGGAATCTACAAAACGATGCGACGAAGGAGATGACTGCACAAGCCTATCTCCGCGTTGAAGAGGTGGCGTGCAAGCAGTTCGAGAACCGTGTGCGACAGATTCTCATGTCAAGTGGCTCTACCACCTTCACGAAGATTGCAAACAAGTGGAACACCGCGCTCATTGGACTTGTGACTTATTACCGCGAGGCTATCATCAACACCCAGGAACTGCTCGACATCATCGTCAAATGTGAGAACAAGATCCAGACGCGCATCAAGATTGGATTGAATTCTAAAATGCCGAGTCGGTTTCCGCCTGTAACTTTCTATTGTCCGAAAGAGCTTGGTGGGCTTGGTATGCTGTCGATGGGACATGTGCTGATTCCACAGAGTGATCTACGCTTTTCAAAGCAAACGGATGTCGGCGTAACTCACTTCCGTGCAGGTATGACCCATGATGAGGATCAGATCATTCCGAACCTCATGCGCTATATCCAACCGTGGGAGAGTGAGTTTGCTGACTCTCAGCGTGTATGGGCTGAATATGCACTCAAGCGCGAAGAGGCTTTATCGCAAAATCGTCGTCTAACGTTAGAGGATCTAGAAGATAGCTGGGATCGTGGTATTCCACGTATCAACACTATCTTCCAAAAAGATCGTCATACGCTTGCTTATGACAAGGGCTGGCGTGTGCGCACAGAGTGGAAGTGTTATCAACAACTACGAAACAATCCATTCTGGTGGACACACAACAAGCACGATGGCAAGCTCTGGAACCTAAACAACTACCGTACTGATATGATTCAAGCTCTTGGTGGTGTCGAAGGTATTTTGGAGCATACCCTGTTCAAGGGTACTTTCTTCCCTACCTGGGAGGGTCTGTTCTGGGAGAAGAGTACGGGTTTTGAAGAGAACATGAAAGGTCGCAGCAACCTCACCAACGCGCAAAAGAGCGGTCTAACACAGATTCCTAATCGTCGCTTCACCTTGTGGTGGTCACCTACTATCAATCGGGCGAATGTTTATATTGGTTTCCAAGTGCAATTGGATCTCACTGGTATCTTTATGCATGGCAAGATTCCAACACTCAAGATCAGTTATATTCAGATATTCCGTGCGCATTTGTGGCAAAAGATTCATGAATCACTTGTGATGGACATAGCTCAATGTTTTGACATGGAGCTAGATGCATTAGAAATTGAAACTGTACAGAAAGAGACTATTCACCCGAGGAAGAGTTACAAGATGAACAGTAGCACGGCTGACATTTTGCTATTCGCGGCAAATAAGTGGAATGTATCCAAGCCCTCGCTACTCTGGGATACCAAGGATTCTTACGACAGCACTGCAAGTGCGCGTTATTGGATCGATGTGCAGCTCCGCTGGGGTGACTTTGATTCTCATGACATTGAGCGCTACACTCGTGCCAAATTTTTGGACTATACTACGGATAACATGTCCATGTACCCGTCACCTACTGGTGTGCTAGTTTCCTTTGATTTGGCATACAACATGTTCGCTGGTTATGGCAATTGGTTCCCTGGCTCAAAGCCACTTCTACAGCAGGTTATGCAGAAGTTATTACGTGATAATCCGGCACTCTATGTGTTACGCGAGCGCATTCGCAAGGGTCTACAGTTATATAGTTCTGAGCCGACAGAGCCATATTTATCCAGCCAGAACTATACTGAACTATTTTCCAATCAGATCATTTGGTTCTTGGATGATACCAATGTTCATCGTGTGACTATTCACAAGACTCATAATGGCAACCTTGTGACCAAGCCCATTAATGGAGCTGTGTTCATCTTTAACCCCCGTACTGGCCAGGTCTTCATCAAAATTATCCATACATCGGTATGGGCTGAGCAGAAGCGTCTGGGCCAGCTAGCTAAGTGGAAGACAGCAGAAGAAGTGGCTGCGCTTATCCGCTCATTACCCCTGGAAGAGCAGCCGCAGCAGATAATCGTCACCCGGAAAGGTATGCTTGATCCCTTGGAAGTCCACTGTTTAGACTTCCCCAACATTGTCATCAAGGGTTCTGAGTTGTCGTTGCCTTTCCAAGCTTGTCTCAAAGTGGAGAAATTTGGAGACCAAATTTTGAAGGCTACGGAACCGAAGATGCTGCTGTACAACATTTTTGATGACTGGCTCAAGACCATCTCTTCGTATACTGCATTCTCGCGTTTGATTCTGATACTGCGATCGCTGCATGTCAACCCTGACCGCACTAAGATCATATTACGCCCTGATTCAAGCGTGTTCACACAGCCCAACCATGTGTGGCCTACGCTCACAGACAAGGCATGGGTCGGCGTGGAGATCCAGCTCAAAGACCTGATTCTGCAAGACTATGGCAAGAAGAATAATGTTAATGTGGCATCTCTCACACAGAGCGAAGTGCGTGATATTATTCTTGGTATGGAGATCCAGCCTCCTTCTGTTGCACGCCAGCAGATGGCTGAAGTTGAGAAGGCTGCACGTGAACAGTCGCAACTGACTGCTGTCACTTCAAAGACACAAAATACTGCTGGTGAGGCTATGGTAGTCACCACAACTACACAGTATGAGCAACAAGCTTTCAACACACGTACAGACTGGCGCATCCGTGCCATTTCTGCCACCAATCTCTATTTGCGCACCAATCACATATACGTATCATCTGAAGATATCAAAGAAGAGGGTTACACCTACGTGCTTCCAAAAAATCTGCTGAGCAAGTTCATCACGATTTCAGATCTTCGTACACAGGTAGCAGTTTATCTGTATGGCGTGTCCCCACCAGACAATGACCTTGTCAAAGAGGTGAGATGTGCTGTGCTTGTGCCACAGGTTGGCAGTCATAAGGGTGTCACGTTGCCTTCCCGTCTGCCAGATCACGAAATGCTCGATGATTTGGAGCCACTTGGCTGGCTACACACACAGCCATCGGAACTACCACAGTTGCCACCTGCCGATGTCATCACACACGCCAAGATCATGGACGAACACAAGTCTTGGGACGGTGATAAGACCATCGTCATGACATGCGCCTTCACACCTGGTTCGTGCAGTCTGTCTGCACACAAGCTGACACAAAAGGGCTTGGAGTGGGGCAAGGAGAATGCAGCCACGGCCGCTGTGGGTGGGGATATAGCACCAGGCTATTCGACGGAGTGCTACGAGCAGGTTCAAATGCTACTATCAGATCGCATCCAAGGCTTCTTCCTCGTACCTGATGATGATATCTGGAACTTCAACTTCATGGGAGTAAAACATAGTCATAGCATGGACTACCACATCAAGCTGGCCATCCCGCGCGAATTCTACCATGAACACCATCGCCCAGCGCACTTCCTCACCTTCTCGTCAATGGAAGATGGCGCCACTGATACGGCTCAAGCTGATATTGATGATAATTTCAATTAGTACGGCTCAAGCTGATATTGACGATAATTTCAATTAGTCTGTTATTTTATTGTATATGAAACACCATGTTCGCAAATTTGTTCCATCATTATTGATTCTCTAAGCCGTCTTCTCACATGCGGCGAATCTTTTCGCAAAGGTAACAATATCAGGATTAGCTGCAAGGACTTCCACAGGGAGGTCGTCCAGCTCAAGCAACTCATTGAAGGCCTCCGCATCTCCGATAAACTCGATTTCATCACCAGTTCGAACAAAAACCTGCGGATACTTGCCTCGGAGCCCAGAGATGCCGAAGAGCTTGTCGCGTTGCTCCTTCTGTTCAGGCAAATAGCCATCTACCGTGTCGAAGGTCAAACCCTTCCCCTTCAGTGCAGTGAGCATGTTACGCTGCGCCACCTCCTGAACTGGGTTTCCAGTCAAGGATGAAGTCAGAACCAAAACCTTGGACATTTCTCGTTGCAATACTACGCCTGTTGAAGAGGAACGCAATGATGAGAGGGATAGATTGAGAAGTCCAAGGAAGTCGGGTCATTGAGTGCAGCTACATCTGGAATCTAACAATGGAAGCAACCGCAACAGCAGAAGCAGCAGAGAATTATCGCACTTGAACATGTCGTGGTAGATGCCGTACCTAAGATTCGTGCACTCGATGCTCCTTATCCTCATCGAACGCGAAGGAAGATCACACCAAAAATCAACGATTGTCACGTTTCCATAGAGAGGGGGGGAAGAATCTTGTGCATTATGCGTTGTATGGGCTATTATCGGTATATGTAACAGGACACAGGACGCAAACAAAACACAACTGATCTTTCTTTCGATGGGTAAGGGTAAGAAAAGGGCGAAAAGCCCCGCACCAGCGAGGAAAATGGGCAGGCCACGCTCTGATGGCTTCGTGACGATTGGTGGCGTCTTGCGGCCAGCTGCAGGGATTAATCCAGCTCGTTTTGCTGCTGCTTCTATTAAATATGCTGCTACCGCTGCCATGGGAGAGATGGCACCACCTACTGTGCAGACTGGCCGGGAGTGGAGGCGGAGACACGAGCATGTAGATGAGTGCGTGTACCACTGCGCGTTGACGGAGCCTCAACCAATGATCGTGCTCTGTGATCACGAGCAGGTTGCTTCATTGGCATCCGCTATGAAGAACCTTTTCCCACCGCATGGGACTGTCAATGCCATGCAAGTGGCTTCGGTGTCCATCAAGCTGCAACGCGGTGCCATCAAAAAGAGTCTCGCGAAGACTATCTTTCCGAAGCGAGGTCTCATTATCGCTTCACGTGAAGCAGCTATGCTGACGAAGTCTTGCTTGCCACAAGGTGTTCTCTGCAAGACTGTTGTGCACGTCAGTCCAACGCTTCCGACGGCAGGAGAAGTCTCCATCCGAGGCGAGTTGGGCGGAGTAGAAAGTGGTAGTGAAGTAAATAATATTTTTGTGACCCAAGCCAATGATGCTAATGGTGGTTTTACTACTATTGCACCAACGACCGAACGTCCAGCTGTATTTGAGGCGCGTAAGGGCTGGATGCCAATCTTGCAGTCTCGGTGTTCAGCTGCTCGTAAACTAGCAAAGGCACAAAGCGAAGGCAGCACCCTTTGGAGTCGTGGGGATAGAGACGCACGTACGCTGGAACGTGCCACAATTTCTAGTTCGCAAGTCAAACCAGAGATGTCCACGGAAACTGCTGCGTTGGCTGGCCGTGTGGAGGGTTTGCGAGCCAAGCTGAAGGTCGCAATGAGCACTTCGTTACCAGGAAAACTCATTAACGACAATTTTAATTCCGGCAGTGACCCTGTTGCTATTGCTGCTACTGCTGTCACTGCTACTGCTGCTTTTGGTTCAACTTCTAATGCTGGAATTAGGTCTACATTGGAATCGAAGAAGTCACGTCGTAGCAAGATGCAGCTCCTAGGCATGGTTCATGTGTCTTCGCAAGAGGAAAAAAAGTTCCAAGCACAAACAGGGCGAACACTCGCTGCGACACGTTGGCTTGATGAAACATCTGGAACTATTATATGTGCCCAATGTAGTCCCTCAGATCGTGTGAATTGGAAGTCTGTTCGCTTTGGAGCGAGTAAAGATAGTATTTCTTGTACTGTCCGTGATGTCGTTGACGGTTTTCGCAAATTTGTCAATGAGAAGTATGGACGGAAGTTACCGAAAAAGTCCTGTGAAGAACGACAAATAGTTCAGAAGTTACCGCAGAGGACACAGGATACACTCCTTGATGGACGGATCACAGCCATAGGTTGGCGTCCAAGTCCATTTGGGGATGAAGAATGGGGCGGCAAATTCGGCAAATGCTGCGCACATAATGAGGTGGTGATGTTTTACATGAGACCATTCGCACCACAAGAAGTTTTGAACACGCATGTATGCTCAAGGATATCACCTGCACCAGGTAATGAAGGATACGATGGATGCTTGGAGTTTCTCATGGCCCAATGCGCATTCTTCAAAAGAGCCACGACTGTTTGGGATGATGCCTACTTCTACCATATAAATGTGAAGGGTATTGTGTCTAAGTTTGAAAAGGCGAAGCTTTTGAGTTGTTCAGAAGCATACTTACGCTTTCTCGTACCAAACCTGCGTTCATGGACTATTGCTAATTCAGGCGCAAATAGCATACCAGACAATGTGGCAGCAATCAAGTTGGTGCGGGCTATTGGCAACGGAAGTATCCAGGTTCATTTGCAGCAGAATGGCTGTGGCATCCTCAGTAAAAAGGCTGCATCGATTATATCATCTTATTTATTAATAGGGGCGAAAGAAAAGAAACAGGAATAATTAGTGTTGACATACATAAAATACAAGTTGTTTCTAGGGTTATTTCGGTTAAAGCTTTTCTTCTGCCAAGCCATTGCTTTCTTCTAATTTATGTTTGCGCTGTTTTCTGCCTTGTGATCCAGGACGGCGACTACCACGCGATCCTCCTTTAGAACCACCAAGAGAACTAGCTAGACTCATGGCGTCCACATCCATGCGGTGTACTTGCGCACCTAGCTTACATTCGATGTTACCAATTTTGAAAGACTTTTCAAATGGAACATAGTCTTCAAGTGTACATAAATCAGTGGCACTGACATCGATTGACGCCATGAGAGGATCCTGCCCATTTGCAGCACTATGCAATACATCAACAACAATGTTCTTTCCTTCCATATCAGTTGTACTCATTGTGACATCCTTAAGAATAATATTCTGTGGTTGGAAGGAGATGCATGTTGAATCAGCATCCACTTTCATAGCAGTTTCTTCATGAGATTTTCCATTCCAGTGCTTGACAACGACAGATGTGCCCATCAGCTCTTCTGTTGTTTCAAACATGGGTAAGGTTAAGGAATCGATATGCAACATTGTAATCATTGACCTGATTTCATTGGTGACCACAGTACCCTCGTCGTCCTTTCTCACGTCTTCAACAGGTACCAAAGCTTGAAGAGTATTCCCCTTTTTAGCAGCTTGTGCTAAGTACTCCGAAATACCAACTTTGATAGAAGGTGCAGCGCTATAATCTTGCTCGATTGACTTTGATATCAAATCCAAAAAGGCCGATGTATCAGTTTGCAAATCACTTACTTTGTCCAATAATTCTTTCTCAGTTGTAGTAATTGCGTCAAAGAGATTACTACGCATAACCTCCATATCAGTTTCGCCCATGTCTAGACACATAGCCTTGTGCATTGGGATCCATGTTATCTCGTTAGCAATGATTTTGTGACGGACATAATACTCTAAACCATCATCATCATCTTTGTCTTGCTCCCATAAGAAGAAGATGAAGTTGAGATAATTCCACATGTGATGATCTTCTTTGATATGCAGCTTGAAACCATCTGGACTATTGGCAGCTCTATCAAAAGTCTGTCTATGTACGCTGCAAACAAAGCAGGTTTCGGTTGTGTCGTAGTTTCTATCATTTTTCTCTGAACGAAGTCCAGAAAAAGTGTCAATGATAATACCGAAAATGATGTTAAGCATAGCAATCGTCACAATTAGAAAGAAAGTGTAATGCAGCAAGAGACCATTTCCAATATCATGGTATTGAATATCTCCGATTCCACCACCTTGTCTAAATCCATAACCGAAGACATATTTGTAGCAACCCCATAATGTAACACAATCCATTTCATCACTCCCACCTGGTGTACCATCATCGTCAGATGTGATGCGATAAGGCATGAATTGAAAAATAAAAAAGGTGTAAATGTAAATGGTGAATGCACCAAGAATGAATGCAATACCAAGCTGCTTGCGAGGAATCACAACAGATGCTAAAATGTCAGCAGTAGTAGGATTCTTTACAATGAGATCAAGCAACAAAAACGTTATGAACATGTCATGGTAGAATGAACCAAGACAAGCAAATAGGAAGTACCAACAATAGTACAAAGTCATGGGGTCAAGTGCAGTATATAAAGCGATCTCCCATTTGCTCTTTATATCTGGATCTTCAGAAAGTCCCCATGCAATAACAGGAGAACGCACAACTAGCGTAAGTATAATGGTAAAGAAAGACGTTGCCAGCTGCAAATAATTCAGTATATTGACTGCACTTCGAACATTAGTAGGTATGAAAGGTGCTTTTGGATCGGTGATATATGGATCATCAGCGAAGTCAAGAACGTCCACTTCATCATCTAGTTCTGTATCTCCTTCTGGAGTTGTATAATAAGCACAGAACAAAGCATTGATGACAAGAGAAATACAAAAAGAAATCCAAGTTGCAGTATTGTGAACTGCAGGTGAGAAGACGCTGGCAACACCTAACTCTGTGAGATATTCTTGATGTTTGATTTCTCTGTATAGATTCTGAGCACGGTTCAAGAAGTCTAATAATTTGTTCTCCGGGTTGGAACGGTCTACTTCTTGAACTAACTGATCCTTAGAAGACTTGGCTAAAAGGTTGCAGACATCCGGTACGTGGAAGAAGCGACGATTAAGAACACCGTTCCAACTGATTTCTACACTGGCTGTGGATTCACTGTTCATTTCAAAGCCATCCTCATCCATTTCAACGCGTAGACTTGGTTTGTAATCGCACAACATCTGCAGAAGAACTACACACTCTGTCTGTAATGACAACTGATCCTCATTTGGACCATCTTCTTCATCTTCATCACTATTCGCCTCTTCAACAGTAAAAGGAGAAGCCAGCGTCTGGAAAATATCAATGTGAATAACACTGAGAATGCGAACGGTTACTTGGTCTTTAGGCATCTGGCCTTCCAATAACGCACTAATAGTATCTACACAAGTCTTCTTAAGTTCAATCTCTTGGTCTTCAACACAGTCATTAACAATTTTAGAACGCATGATTCGGTTAATGATTTCCAAAATCTCCGTATTCAATGCAAAATACTTTTGGTTACCCACACATGGGCCTTGAATGATCTCTACAATCGTCGCACCGACACGAATACCAGCGTCAGTAGATGTTCGACAAGGTAAACGACTGATCGCATTGAGATAATTAACAAAATCATCCAAAAGGTTGACTTGCACCAAATTATGGGGCTGTTCACGCATTATTTCTTGGTTTGGCCCATAATGGCCTTCACTCAATAGCTGCAGCATGCGTACAATGCGAATATCCTCTGGTGGTTCCGGTTCTTCATCTTCTTCCAGAATAATGATCTCATTCCACTGATGCCATGCAATGAGTTTCTGAAGTGTTGCACGAGTTTGCTTGAAGAACATTTCCGAGTTGTTCTTAGTAAGATAACTATAGACTGTATCTTGCACTTCTCTGGCACCACCTTCCTTGAAAAGCATACCCACCATAAGCTTGATAACTTCGCTCTGCAATGTCTCATCAACTCCAGGCGCAATAAGTTCCAAGCAGAGTCCTGTCACACCATTCTCATTGAGAAGTGTTACGTACGGTCCAGCCTTTTCATCCTCCTCATCTCCACCGTCATCATCTCTGTCATCGATGGACATTTCCATCTTGTTCTCGACCTGAATCCGAAAAGATTTGATCATCCAAATGGTTGTGGCAGTACATTCAGAGTTTAACGTCTTGCCGGCACCTCCGTCATCGCTGATCAAGTTGGCGCGAACGTGTGCAATAAGTTTCTGAATGAATGGTTCAAATCGCAGATCTTCTTTTGATGAACGATCGATGACACTTTCCAAATTCTCGTAGATGTCAATGAAGCCATTGATTTGGCTGCTAATTGATTCTTGAACAGACTCATCCTTTTCTAAAAGTTCACAAAACTCCTGATACTTCTCAAGTACTTCTGCTTCATGTTGTTCATCAGGATCTTTTTCTTCTTCCTCGATTCCATCAGATTCAAGGTGAATAGGGACAATATTCGTCACAATAATATTCGTGGCACTACGGTTTAGAGCTTGCAGTGCATCATACATGCACTGCTTCTCACGCGTCTGTATACGTGGCGTGTCGAGGTCATAAACATCGAAAATAGAGTTGAATAATGTGAGAATAATGTCATTGACACGATTCATAGGCAAAGATACGCGGTCAGGATTGGATGTTCCATCCTCCATACGCATTTTGGTGACATCGAAGTTCTTCGCAAAGAACGATTCGATGATCATGATAGTCACCATTATATACTCTACACGATGACGACTCACCTCTTGGACTTCCCAACCCAGCTTTTCCACTGCACGGATTTCATCTTTGGCGAAGCTGAGGGTAGCAATATAAGATTCGAGGAGGTTCCACATGTAACGTGATTCACAAAGACCAGGCATGGCCATCTCAACATCAATAATGGCGTTAAGCAAATATTCACTGAGACGAATCTTAGCAATTAGGATGCTATCCGGGTCCAGGATGGCCTCAATGATATCTTTTAAAGGAAAGATACTTTGCACCTTTGCCTCAACATTAGAAATATTGATCTTTCCAGATGTGCAATTTGAAAGTAATTCCAAAAAAGTAAGATGATAAGCCAATAATGGAGGTAATGTATCAATATCTACATCACGGTTATCTTTAAATGGCTGCATGAGAAGGCGCTTCTCCATGTAATCTTCATGCTCGATAGGTACAATGAAACATGAGGTCTGCTCGAGGCGTTCTGGATTGCATAATGTACGAATGATTTCGAATTGATTCTTCGGGATATTCTTTTCACCAACATGTGTGATAGATTTTGCTAATGACAAGTAATGATGTGACTTACCCTCGTTGCAAACTTTATCTGCCATTTCTTCCAAGTAGGCATGTGGTACAAGTTTCATAAGAATTTCATTGTTGATAAATATGGCCTTTACCACTTTATGAGACTTAATACCATCATCCAATGTATCCAAGAAAAAACGCAGATTATCGTAAACGATTACTTGATTGGAAGCATTGCCAAGT
>JACLAB010012612.1_pt1 | contig 30289 bp, 31 predicted proteins | sample 8027921 | NCBI WGS metagenome assembly JACLAB01 (sample SAMN15725117, study PRJNA655200) | protist metagenome | isolation source: fluorescence activated cell sorting (FACS) single amplified genomes of... | place: USA: West Boothbay Harbor, Gulf of Maine | collected 2000-07-19 | reverse complement strand
CTGCTGGTAATATACGAAGTTGAATAATGCCATCTTTCCACATTTCTTTAAAATTTTCTAAATATGGATCGTCTTCAGCTACAACTGTAGTATGATCAAACATATGATCCATCCATGCTTTAGGATTCATACCATCAATAGTACCTTTAGCACGCTTCATACCTCCAAAATCCCACACCCAGTTACGCTCGTCTAACTCACCTTCAAACCATACTCTAAATGATACTCCATATCCATGTAAAAATCTACAATGGGTACCTTCTGCTCTCCATTGACGAAACACACAACTGAATCCGTCAAATAATTTTGTTGATTGATATTTTCTCATATTAATTCTTAATTTAAATAAAAAACACCCTCTCTTTTAGGAGAGGGTGTGTACTAATGTTACGCATTAGCCATTTGACGCCTACGGGAAATGTTATACATAGCATTAGCTAATGTATCATTTACGTTTCTTTCACCACGTACAACGTAGTTAATAAAACGTGTTGTAAAACCTGTAGTTTCGGCTAATCTTTTAGTGTCGCCGTTGCGTTTACGAGCATTGTAAAATGCTAACTTTTCTGTTCTGTTTAATCTTCTCATAACTTTTTGATTTGATGTAAATATAAAATTTTAATTTTGACTTCCCAAATTTCCTTTTTCTACTTCACTAGCAACATATAATGCGTTAGCATAGTAGACACCTAATTTTTCAATAACTTCTTGTGCAGCTACAGCATCTATAGCAAACATTTCTCTATTTCCTGATACTCTATATTGAGCTAAGTACTCGTGAATTTCTTTTTCTAAATATATAGAACCATAACATCTAAATTTATAAACGGGAATCCAAGGTGTAGGAACACCTGTTGCTAAGTTTATTTGTTTGGCCCGTTCTTCAACTGTATTAGTAGTCATTCCTATTTTAACCATCCCTGGCATTGATTTATTTACCAAAACGTATATCCATTCTTCTTTACGAACAGCACCAGAAGGATCTACTATAGGTTCAAATAAATAAACTAAATCATACCACCCAAACTTATTATTTTCTTCACTATACGGAAATAAAGGATCTGTACTTGGTACTCTAGTATAGTGTGTAGCAGTATGCCAAAGATAATCTGGTACTCTAATATATAGATGGGCTAAATGAGGTTCTATATATATTTGTTTTATCATTTATTATGATTTGAAAGTACTTCTTCAACATACTTTACTACTGTTTCCCAACTTACAGGACCTGTTTCGTCAGCATATTCACAAGGATCAGGACAACCTAACTTAATAAATGCTTCTACTCGTTCTACTGATGATGCTGATTTATAATCACTATACCATACTCCTTCATGTTGTATAGGTTTATATGATGTGTTAGTGCGTTTATATACTTCATCAAAATTTAAACCTAATCTAGTACAACAATCTAATCCATCAGCTAAAATAGTAAATTTATCTCCATATAAATAAGGAGTGTATATTTTTACTTTTTCACTACCCCAATTACCTAATTTAAATGCTTCAAAATCAGCATCTCTAAATTCTTGTCTACAATCTAAATAAATAACATGATCACCAGCATGAATACCCATTGCAATAGCACAATTAGTATTATTTTTATCTGCAATTGATAATGCAACTGCTTGAATAATAGAACTAAAAATCTTATTACGATTAGGTACTACTGTTGCTTTCATATTTTCTTCAGCATAATGTCCTTCAGGTACTTCATCTCCACCAGTTACTAATGCTGAATTTAATAATTGACTTAAACCATCAAGTTTAATTACTTGATGTTTAATCATCGGATAAGCATCTTTAGTTTTACCTTCTACTAATCTATTAAAATTTAAATACTTTACTAAATCTTTAGCACGCTCTAATTCAACATTATGTTTTTGACCATAATCAAAACTTAAACAAGTAACATCAAATCCTTCTTGTAGTAGATGTAACAATAAAGTAGAAGAATCCATTCCTCCACTTAAACTCAAAACTGCATATTTCATATTAAAATGGTAATTTTTCTTTTTTAAAACAATCATCTAAAAACTCTCTAGTATAGAGCATTACTTTACCTTTGTACTTAGAATTAGAAACTTCTCTTGTTCTAACTGGTTGGTTTGTAGATTGTGCGTAACTATTTACTTCTCTGCCTAATTCAGGACCTGCTGCTTTACCTAAATAATCGTAAAGCGATAAAAATTCATCTTTATTCATAACTTATTTTTTTGTAGCCCGTAGGGGAATCGAACCCCTCTTACCAGGATGAAAACCTGACGTCCTAACCGATAGACGAACGGGCCATTTGTGGACCGTATAGGATTTGAACCTATGGCCTTCGCATTATGAGTGCGCTGCTCTAACCAACTGAGCTAAGGGTCCATTTATATTTAAAATACACTTATTATATTACCTTCTTTTGAATATAGTCTAGTAATGTTATATTTAGTAGCAGCTAAATAATTAACTGATACTTCCATAGCCTTTTGAATCATTCCTTGACCAAATACATTCATAGGATCTAACATATGTTGTATTAGTGTCGGATTAGGTTTATTAATAGCTTCCATATATTCACTCATTAAACTAATTGCTTCGTTTATTTGAATAGGTTGTCCTAAATAATATTTTATTATAATTTCTTTCATATTTAATATGCGCAGGTAGAAGGATTCGAACCCTCATCAACGGTTTTGGAGACCGGTATGCTACCATTGCACCATACCTACCTATTTTTACTTTACAAATTCCTTAAACTTATTTATGTTAAAAGTAATATTTCCTATATGCCCTTCCAAATCATCTTCAAAAAATTCTTCAATCTTATTTTTAGGTTTTGTAAATAAACCATATGATTCATATGTTACACCTAATACCCCATTTATAATAGGAGAAGATGTATCAACTGATTTAATAAAATCAAAATATGGATCTTTATAATACAAGAATTCTTGTGGTAAACTTGCTCCTAATAAATGTACATAATGACTATCTTTTATAAAATTATGTTTTTTCATTTCTGAAATAAGTTTAACACGACCTAACATTTGATTAACTAATTTATTAGGGTGAGATATCATACTTTGATATGCTTCTGATGAATGATTAAAGGCAAAATGAGTATATCCTAAATCAATACATGCTTCATATAGATTTTTAATAGCAGCAACCATAGTACCTTGCATTACTACCATCAAATTAACTTCTTCTGGTAATTCATGTTTAATAACATTCATCCAATACTTAGCATTTCTATATGTTGTATCAGCATCGTTCCATGAATCAGGTACTACAAAAATATCTGGTTTAATTAAATTAATTTTTTCAATTAAATCATCAGCTGTATGAGTTACACCTTCAAACAATCCATTATCCATGATAATAAATCGTTCTGGATCTTGTAGTTTTCCTTCAATATAAAAATTTCTATATTGTTGGTATTTGTCTAATAAATGAGGTAAACAATAGTCGTAGTCATTAAAATGCTTACTACGTTCTAGTAACGATAAAGGAACTTCATGAGATATTTTCATTATTTTGATCTTTTAAAATTTCTCTCAATATAATATCTAACTCGTTAAAAAGCCCTGCCGTTTGTACAGCAATCTCTTCAGAAGATAGATCAGCTTTTTTATCATTCAATTCTTTAAGTTTATCACTTAGTTGTTTTAAAGTTTCTAATTCCATAAAAGTATTATGTTTAATATGTTTTGGTGTATAAGGACAATGTCTACATTTATTTCCACAGCAAAATTTGCGTTGAACGTGAAATAGGGCAGTAAAAACCACCCTATCTCCGTCTTTATAGTAATCTATATGTTCTATTAAGCTATCTCGCATGCTCCTCCAGCACAAGCTGCTTGGTCCATTAACGCAGTCATATCATCCATTTCAATTACCTTAGATAAATCTACAGCATGTAATGATTTAACAGCTTCGTTAAACTCTTCTTCTGTAATGGTAGAAAATGGAGGTTGCGTGTAACTTCCCAAATCTTCAGGTAAGAATGATAATGCTGTAAAGTATTCTTTATTTTCCCATAACCACTCACCTACAGTACCCCATTCTTCTTGTTTAATGTTTACAGTAGCAGATACGTTATGCATATTAGATCCCTTTTTATGTCCTGGTTTAATCCATTCTCTATTGAACAACTTAATGCGTTCTAATAATTCTAAAGCAGTTTCTCTAGGACGAGTAATAGCATTTTGAGGAGCACGTTGAGGTACAGTTACAATTGCTTGAATATGTGGTTTAAAGAAATCATCTTCTAATAATTCTGGGTGATGAATTGCTAAGTGAGTGTATAAAGCTTCATTTTTACCAATACGAATTCTTCTTAAATAGAAATCATCGTGCCAAGCATGAATACCACTTGAAGTACCTAATACTAATGATGTAGTACCACTTGGTTTTACTGTAGTAATACGAGCTGCTTTATTAATACCAATCAATCCAGCAACACGAGCGTTTTCTTCCACAGCTACTTTAGCAGCTTCTTTTAAACTGTAATTTAATACAGCTCCTGAAGCGATACCTGTCATACCAATACCTAATAATGCTTCTTTTTCAGTTGTTTTTTTCCAAATATCTCTTAAGTAATGGAAGTCTGTGTATGATGCTTGTAAAGTACCAATGAATGCTGCTGCTTTAACGCGAGAATTTAAATCGTCTTGTGATTCAACAGTAGAGGCGTTGACTTCACATAAGTTACAAAATTGATTAGGTTTTAAATTAATCTCAGCACACGGATTTGTACCAGCATCTTTGTCATTTGAGAAAATAAATCCTGGTTCTCCACTATTACTTAATTCAATTTTCTTCCATAATTCAAGGAATGTATCTTTTTCAATCTTAGAGTTGATTAATACAGCAGTATTATTTGCTCTACCTCTTTGAGGATTTTCTTCCCACCAATTACCAAATTTACAAGTCAACATATTTTCATCATCTAGGTTAAATAAAGCAATTAATGCTGCTCTACGAATACCTCCTGATAATACTGCATCTGCTAAATGACAAATAATATCATGACATTCTAATGATGTTAATTTTTCACCATCATTTTTTCTATCTAAAATAGCTTGAACGTGAATTAAAGCAATTTTTAATGGTTCAGGACCAGGTGCTTTACCGCCTACTGTAATTAGCTGAGAACCTTTAGGACGAATATCTCTAAAATCAAATAAAGGTGATGGACCACCACGTAAATAGGCTTTCATTAATACTTTAACGGCATCAGCCCAACCTTCAATACTATCACCTACTAAATAACGTTTTGTTTTTAATGGTTTTCTTACTTCAGGTAATTTATCAATATGGTGTTGTTGTACTGAGTATCCTACTCCACATCCTGATAATAATAGAAACATAATTTCTGAGAATGCTGCTAAATCATCAATAGGTAAGTACGAGCAGTTAAATACACGTGAATTATTGATTTCAATTGGTTTACCAGCAAACTGCATTGAGCGCATTGATGGTAAGATTTTTTTATCATAGACAAACTTATAAGCATTTTCAATTTCGTCGCTTAATTGAGGGAATTTTTTTAAATGCATTTGTTTGTTTCTATCTACTAATTCACTCCATGTCTCTCTTCTTTGTAGTTCGGGAATAAATTTTGCATACTTCATATGAATTGTTAAATCACTAAGTATACTTTGTTCAATGTTCATTTTTAGATAAGTTAATTGTTAGGAAAATTGGTTAATTAAATTTAATATAGATTGTTTTGGCATAACTCCAGTGAATCTGTGTACTTCTTGTCCATTTTTTTCTAAAATAACTGTAGGTACACCAGATACATTGTTTTGTGCTGCGGATTCTCTGTTTTGATCCACGTCGATTGTGATAAATTGTACTCCATTTACTTCTGATTGTATTTCATTCATAATAGGAGATAAAGCCTTGCATGGTCCACACCATGTTGCGGTATAACGTTTTAATGTAAGCATATTTTTTATTTTTTGGGTCTATAAATATATTATTCTTGTTGATAAGATAAAAACTTGTTGCGAAGAAGGTACTTATCTTCTGTTCCCACTTCTGAGAAATCATTTACCTTTTTATTTTTACCTTTTAATTCAGGTGTGTCATCATCATCTAATGGCTGGTCGTATATATCTATATACCCTGTAGATGTGTTTATTTTAGAACCAAATGTTAATCCATCAGCACCGTAACGATTTTTAATAAAATGCCAATTTCCGGTACCATTTACTTTGTCTTTTCTATTTCTTGCTAGTGATACAATGATATCACCAATCATAATTTTATCATATGAACCAGCTGCGTTTTTAGCTTGTAAAATACCTTCATCCGCACCTGTTCTATTAGCTTGTGATGGTGATACAATAGGAATACCTAATTCTTTAGCTAAACCTTTAGCATCTGTGTAAACATCATCAATTTCATCCTTACGTTCTTTTCTACCTTTAGTACGTAATAAATCTAAATAGTCAAGAATGATTAAATCTGGTTTGAATTCATTTTGGTGTTCAAGTTGTTGTAAATGAGATTCAATTGTATCTAATGATGCTCTTTTAGGTGCATATTCTTTAATTACAATTTTACCTTTTACATTTGAAATAGCACTTTCAACTTCTGCTCTATGTTCATCTAATTTATCTACAGGTATTCCTGAAAATACAGCATCATAACGTTTTCCTACATATCCTTCTGATAATTCTAGTGTATAATGTACTACGTTGTATCCTAAAGCAGCGGCATACGCTCCCATAGCTATCACGCCCCAAGATTTACCTCCACCTGGATTACCAAATACTAATACTAGATCTCCTTTACCATAACCACCTTGTGTTAATTCGTTGAATATCTTCCAAGGAAATGGTATTGCTCTTCTATCATCATCTCTATAACGGGCTTCAACATCTTTATCATATTCATGACCTATATTTTTGTCTTCGCCTGCTTTTAGAGCTCTATTAATTAACTGTTTAATACCATCATAATCACCTAGATTAAGCAAATCAACTGATGTCATAATTGCTTTTTTCATTTGTTGGTTTTGGCAGAAACTAGAAAACTCTGTTTCTACCCATTCCAAATCATTTGAATCTGCTGATTTGTAAGCTTCACGAATAGCATCAATAAGAGATATACGTAATACTTCATTATCTATCTTTTTTATCTCAATTGAAAGTGTTTCAATAGTAGGATAAGTATGATAACGTTCAAAATATTTAATTATATAGTCAACGATCCACTTATGTGACGGACTTTCGAAATATTCACTATCTAATAAATCAGATATATTAAGTAAGAAATCGCGTTGTGTTAACAAGGCTCCTAGTACTTTAATTTGAAATACTGTTCCGTAGCTGTTTAATTTATTTAATGTTGCGATAATTACCTCCTTTTATTTGTATAAATTTACTAAAAATTATTTAGCCCTCCAAAAACTTGATTAATCCAGTTGGCTGTATTTGGTATACTTTCTCCTAACTCATCTAAAGTATACATTTGCATAAAAGCATAGCTATTAAGTGTATATGAATTATTAAAGCTATTTTTTATTTCTTCCTTATTATCATCAGAAATAGGAATGGTTTGTAAATCCATTAATTGTCTGTTGATATCAAGTTGACTAGATCTTTCTACAACTGAAGAATACAAAGTATGTTTATTTGCTTTTTCGGATGAATATTGTATTAGTTCTTCTAGGCTTATTCTTCTAGATTCTGTTAAAATAGGGAATAATTTAAGTAATTTTTTAGGACCTAACCCTGATACTCCTGGTAAGTTATCAGATGAATCACCCATTAATATTTTATAATTAATAAAGTTTAAATGATTAATACCATATTCTTCTTCTACGTCACTAGGTTTATACATTTTCTTCTTAATAGGTGAATAAATTTGTGTTTTATCGCTTGTTAACTGTAAGAAATCTTTGTCTGCGGACATTATAGTGACTTCTTTGGTTAATGCGAAATTCTCAAATTTCATCGCCAAATAACCGATAACATCATCGGCTTCTATACCGTCTATACAAATAACAGATAAAGGAAGACATTGTAAATATTGTATAAGTCTACTCATTTGATTATTAATAGCTTCGTTTTCTTCTTCTTTGCTACTAAAAATAGAGTAGTTAGTCATACGACTTTTATTTCTGTTTGCTTTGTATTCAGGATATAAATTTCTTTTATTATTTGAACCTCCTACACCATCAAACACAATGATTACCCTAGTTGGGTCAATCATTTTTATAGCATAACCTAATGATTTAAGAAAACCAGTTAAACCACCAATATGGGCTCCACCTGGATTAATATGGTTGATCATAGTAAACGACCTTAAAAAAGTATTAAGGCCGTCTACGATCAATATAGAATCTTGAGCATTACGAGGATTGTTATTTATGCCTGATAAAATTTCTGCATACTTATTCTTCATTATCTACTTCAATCATTGGTGATATTTTACTACTTTCTTCCCACTCACTATTGTCTTCAATAATTTGTAAGGTATCAATATCTACTTTCTCACCAAACCATTCGTGAGCATGAAGTTTTTTATATTCTTTTTCTGCATCTTTATCATCTGGTATAAACCCGTGGGGAGTTACAATAACTGTTGATGTTGTTGCTATACCACAATCAGCATGAATTTTATCAATAGAAATTTTAGTACGTTTAGCAAATTCTACTTTTTTACCCTTATGTTGAGCAAATATTTTAGATGTACCACTATTAGTTACGTTACCAAAAGTAGCAACGATTGTAGCATCCCAATACATAGCATTACCTCCTTTATTAGTCATCTTTGGTTGAGACATAGGAGTTAAAGCTGGTTGTACACCTGTTTTATTAATAACAAAGAATGTATTTGTATAAGGATATTTTTCTTTACGAGACAATGGGAATTGTTGATTGATAAAATTACCAAATTGAGTAGCCATAGCTCCAGCGTTCCACATAGGATTATTATTACCTTGTTTAACACTCATTTCACATGGAATTGAACCTACAGAATCCCATAAAAACAACAAATCATAAGGTAATTTACCTTGTTTTTGTTCGTTTAAAAGATCAGCAATAAAACCAGATACATCTTCAATTGTATTTAATGAAGCTCTATCAACGTATAAGAAAAAACCAGTATAATTTACTTCACCTGTTTCTTCATCTACTATTTCATTTAAATCAAAACCCATAGTTTTAGCATGGTTGAAATCCCATTTCATTTCTGTAATGATAAAAACAGGTAGTATGTTCATCTTTTGAGCAGCAACTGCTGTTTCAATTAATAATGTTGTTTTACCTGTATCAGATCCACCACGAGCTATAAACACGTGTCCCATAGGAACTCCTTGAATAGATAAAGCATCTTTCATTGCTGGAGAGAAAGGAATCCATCTTTGTTTCTTAAACTTAGATGATTGATCTAAGTATTTTGATTTTTTGAATGATTCTATATCAAACGGCTTTTTCAAACCGTCTGATATAGCATTCGTTAAGCTATCTTTTTTTGCCATAATTAATCATTAAATAAGCTATCAAATTTATCTGCGTTACTTGTTTTTGCAGGTGCTTCTAATTTATAAGAAGAAGTAGAGGTAGCTGGTTCTTTTTCCCAAGGTAAATCAGATTCTTCTTCTTCATCTTCTTCAGCAACGGATGCAACTGGTGTTTCAGTTTCTTCAGCTGTTTCTTCTGGGTTTAACCATTTATTTAAGATTTCTTGTAATTCATCAAAGGTATAATGCTTGTTGATAGTTAAAATATCAGGTTGTTCTTCTAATGCTTTTTCTACTAAGGCTGCATCCTCTGAAATAGGTGTAGTTTTTGGTTTTACACGAATGTTACATTTAACTGCTTTTCTGTTTGCTACTGTATCTTCAACAGCATCAATTGTAAAGTCACGTCCGTCAGCAATGTCTGTGTAATCACCATAATCTTCATCAGCAGCGATACCTAATAATTGTTCATAGGTCAATTTACCAAATTCCCATAAACGAGCACCTTTGTCTTCCTCACCACGTACAAGTACTGGGGCGAAATAACGTAATTTTGGTTCTACTTTTTTAGCTAACTGCCAATCTTCTTTGTCTGATGATTTGCGTAATTTTTTAGCAAATTCAACAATAGGATCTTTTTCATTCCAGTTTACTAATGCTAGAATAGGTCCTTTAGAAAACCCATAATGGAAGTAAACTTCACGGAACGGATTTGATTTGTCAAATTTAGATGGTAAAATACGAACTTGGTATTTACCAGGTTTTGGTTTCCAGAATATTTTCGTGTAATCTGTTTTTTCACGTGGCTTACCCTTACTTTGTGAATTAGCCAATTTTTGTTTGATTAATGATAAATCCATAATATAACTTTTATTGTATTTAAATGTATAACTTTTATTTTGACTACCCAAACCTATGAGAGCCTTCTTGCGAAGGCTCTTCATTTTATTTTTATTAATATTAGAATGATGGCATATTTGGTTTTAACGCCTTAAATTCGTTATTGAAATAATCATCGAAAGGTTTAATGCTATTAGTTCCTTGACCTGAGCTATTATAAAAACTGTATATAACTTCTAACGTAGTAGGATATAACTCTCCAATCTTCATACCACTTGCAATATTTGATTTTACTAAATAAATAGCATATCCGGTTTTATATTTAGGATCTTTTATTTCTTGACCGTTATTAGCATCAGCCCAATCATAATGTGACGAACCGTGAACTTCAACTATAACAATATACCATTCGCTAGATTTAGTATTACCTGTTCCGCTCTTACCTAATGTATCCTCTGGGTTGGCATATTTACTTAAATCAATTTTATTTTTATTGTAGTCGCTTAACACATTAGTTAGATAGGTCAATTCCTTCGAACCTTTCGATGGCATTGGAATTATCTTAACAACTTCAGTTGGTGTAATACCATTAGCTCCATACGCAAATGAATCTGGGTAATTTTGTCCAAATACCGCTCCGTAATTTTTATCTTTGTTTGAATAATCATGATATAAAACTCTACTAGCAGTTCCGCGGCCTCCCGATTGGTTACCAGCCCACACATATGTTTTTTCTTTAGTATTGGCTGGACTATCAAAAGACTTTTTACCCATTGTATTTAAAATTTCAGGTTTCATTATATAACGAGCATCTTTACCTATGTTATATGAATCATCTTGATTACAAGATACTAAACCGGTAATAGCAATAGTACACGCTATCATAACATTACTCTTAATACTTTCTTCCATAGGTGGGTTTAAAAACTTACCATTACGAAGTGTAACAATTTTAGTTTTACCTGTTTTTTCATCAATAATCTTAACATTAACCGTCTTTTCCGTATCTACATCTATATCTTCCAACGCTTTTATTACTTTGTCGGCAAGAGGTGCGTTTTGTTCTTCACGGATATTATTAAGTTCTTCTTTAATAATCTTTCTTAATTGAGATTTATTCATTTTTTTTTATTAAATATTATTATTTATATGCAATAAATTAATTTATAAATTTATAAAATTCGTCTTCTATATCATTAGGACTAAATGATGTACTATCACCATAATAATCCATTGTATATTTAGAAATAATATTAATAGCTTCTTCTATAAAATCTTTGACTATATCATTAGGACTCATAGAAGTACTATCTCCATAATATCCTGGGTTAAATTGATCAATAGTATCATCAAGAAGAATATTCATTTCATTATTAAATTCAGAATAATTTTTGTCATCTTCATCGGGACCATATCCACCAGCATTATCATCCACCCATTGTTTAATTTTATTTTCTAATGAATTTTCATTCAATTGTCCTTCTTTAATTAATCCAGCTAATTGCTGCATTCTGCGGATTTCGTTAATTTGTTGTTTCATTTTTTTTTAATTATATTAATAAATATTAGTTTTGATTGAATTCTACGATTTTATATATAACTGTGTCTAATTTTCTTAAATCAGGACCATTAGTTAACAATATACTATTTTTATATTCCGGCCACTTAATGATAAATCGTGTATCTAATACACCACCATTTAATGATTTGATTAATGTATTTAATGCATTGATAGTGTACAATGTATTACTTTCTTTTTTACGATGCAATAAAATTGTATTAACCATAGGAGACGAGGTTATATTGTTTGTATCAATATTATAAGTACAAATCAATTCTTCACTTTGAGGAGATTCTAAAATAAATATTTTATTATACAAGATAGTATAACGTCTAAAGATTTCATCTAGTGTTTTATCTAGCTCGTTTTGTGTAACAAATGTACAGAATAATTTTTGACCCATGTTTTCGTTATGTATTGATATTGCATTATCAATAAATATGTTAGAGTCGTTAATAAATGATATCTTTTGCATTATATTTTTTGTAAATTATGATATGTTTTACCTTGTTTAATGTTTACTGGGTATTTTAGTATTTTGTTGATATGGATTAATGTTTCTTTTCCATCTGATCTAGCAAAATCAAATAAAAACGCATCATAAGTGTATAATACTAATTTAGTTTGTTTATCTTCTAAATATTCTAATATAGATTTTAACATTTCTACATTGCTTGTTGTTTCTTTACTTTGAACTATATAATTAAATAATTTAGTTTGTGATGTACTAGAATCAGATTTAAATACTTTATTATGAGTTATAAATTCTCCACCATATTGTATTTGATCCCACATAGCATCTATATACCATATTATTTCTTTAAAAAATGGTTTATCTCTATATTCTTTCCATACACCACCATACATTTGTTTAAATGTTAATTCTTTAGCTTCATCAGCAGTTACGCCTAATACTTCACCTAGGTATTCATATGTGGTTTTATCTGTAGGAAATTCAAAATTAATCATATCTCCTATTAAACGTGGATGGTAACCCTGAAAATCAAATTCAACAAATATATCATTTGATGGTCTGTAACATAATCGTTCACCATTTGTTTTGTTAAGTGCCGCAAAGTTAATATGGTTATATGAATTTGATGGACGACCTGTAGTAGTATACAAATTATAATGTGAATATATTTTACCTTTTGATATACTAAATTCAGGATTCTTTAAATCATCGCCATAACAATCAATAAAACAACCTTTATCTATTTTAATACCATTTTGTTCTATTTTAAAGAATACTTCTGTTAAATCTGTATTATTATATCTATAAACCGGATCCTTTTTATCATATTTTTTAATAGTATGATGTACCAAATCAAATAAATTTTCTAGATACTCATAATGTTTACTTAAAGGAATTAGCGAGTTTACGTTGTATAACGCATAGTGTTTTCTATAATACCACTCCACGCAAACGTTGGTAGGTAATTTATCTAATGCAATATTTTCGATAAAATTTACATCAAATAATTTGTCGGGATGATTAAAATAGTAAAGGGCTTTTTTCTTATTTAAGACAAATATCTTGTCAGTATTATTGTTAACCCAATCAAGTGCTTGTTGTTGACTTAATGAAAACGATTCACTATGGTCTATGCAAATTAAATAACCTTTATGGTCAGATAATGGTCTAATGTAAATTAGACATAGTGAACTTAATGTTGGGTGATAATTATTATTTTGTGTTACAAATTCAACAAAACAATCTTTGAAAGGACCTAATTTATCTAATTGATCTTCTTTTTCTAATATATAAAAACTCATAACCTTTTATTTGACTAAAGATAATAAATTTTCTTTGACTTCAAAAAGAGTTATCTAAATAAGAAAGAAGTTATGCCCGGAAACGTTATTTCTGCTTTATTAATTTCAGGTGAATCTAAATATACTGAATTTCCAGGTAATACTAATGTTTGATAAATAGGGTTATTTCTGATTTGATCAAAGTTAATTTTATTTACTTCTTTAATTAATATAGGATTTACATTAGTTTGTTTAACAAAATATCTGTCTGTGTCTGTACTACTACCTAAAGGAATACTACTTACTGATTGATTAGTGTTTAATAAATCTGTAAAATTTTTACTTATTTTTGAAGGTAAAGATGCAGGTAAATTATTTGATATTTTTAATTTTTCTATTTCAGTAGATGTAATTTTTCTTAATTCGTTTGAATTATTATTTACTGTTTTTCCTACAAAATATCTACCATTACCTTCCCAATAATATCCAGAATATACTCTGTTACTAATTATTTCTATAAACTCTCCTCCTGAGGTATATAAATTTTCTTTTAATTGATTTTTAGGATATCTCATATTATTTTAGTAAATCTTGTATCCAATTTGTTGAGTTAACAGAAGCTAAAGCTCTTGTATATACTTGAAGAGTTTCTGCGTTTGGAGTTTTATCATTTCCATTTTGAGTTAAAATTATCTCGTAAGGATTATTTTTGTAGTTTACTTCTTGTTTTAGAGCAGCACCAAATTGTTTATATAATTTTCCTACTACTAATATTTTTACAGAATTTTCTGTTTTATTAACTAATTCAGGATTAGCTACAATATCAATATTTTCTCCTGCTTTCTTTAAATTATTTTGCATAGCAATATAATTACTTTTAAAAGTAATTTGAGTTAAACCTCTACCTCTATATGCAAATCCATCTCCTGGCTTACTATTTCCAAAACGACCTCCATATAAAAATTCTCCTGCTGATGTTTCATTTGCAAATATTTTAGCTATTTCAGCATCTGTTTTTCCTTTTAATTTACCAGGAAATACAGCTTTAGCTCTACTAACACTGTATTTAAGATCTTCTGATTTTTCTGGGCTTAAACCACTTTCAGCCTGAGCTACAGTTAAGATAGCTGTTAGCCTTTGAGGATCAGTTATTCCTTTGCTTTTAGCATAACTTATTATTTGTTCAACTAATGGTTTTTTAGATATAGATATAGGAGTACCTTTATTTATTTGATTATTATTAACACTAACAGTTCCTGTACTAGCATTTATTTCAACATCAGCTCCAGCTTCAGCTAATTTTAAAACTTCTTCTAAATCAAAACTAGGATTATCACTTTCTTCTAATATAACAGTTTGAGCATCTATATTAGTAACCCAATCAGAATTAGAAATTTTATGTCCTATTTTAGTAACAATATATCCTAATTTTCTTCCTACTTCTCCTTTTCCTGGTATTATTTCTCCTTTATATCCTAAAGGAAGTAATTCTGGGGGTAATCTAAATAAATGTCCTATTACTAGTCCTCCAATACCATCTAACTCTAGTGATACTACTGTAGGGATTATAGATCTAAAAGAAGCATCTGTTTTAGTTAATGCCTTAAAGTTATCAATTAAATCTTTTAAAGCACCTTTATATTTCCCAGAAGCATCTACACTATATACTCTATCTTTTGTTTCACTTCCAGCATCATCTGTAGCTATCCATCCTAAATCTTTAGCATATTTAGTTAAACTTTTTACAGCATCTATTAATGCTATTGTTCTACTATTTGCTTGACTGTTTGAAGGAAGAGTAGGAGGAGCAGTATTAGACATTAATCTATTTGTAATACCTCTATTCCATCCTACTAAAGTTTCATTATCTAATCCCATAGTTCCACCACCATTTTGAGCACTAATAGCTACAATACTACTTTGTTCTTTAAATATTCGGGAACTTATTTTATATGATCTTACATTATTAAATAATCCATCTAACCCAACACCAATTCCTGTTGGTTGTTTACTTAAAAATGTAAAAGCTGTATTATATACATCTTCGGTTGTTCTTTCATCAACATAGTTAATATCTATTATTCTAGCTATACCATCTGTAGGGTCTGTGTGTATTTCAAAATTATTTAGATTACCTATAGAAGATTGAATTTGACTCATTATTTTCTTTAAGAAATCGTATAAATTAATATCATTTTTTCCTTTAAGATCATTTGCTTCTAAACTACCATCTAAAGATAATGAAAGTATATTGTTTAAATTAACATATATATTTCCTATAGAGCCAAAAGTACCATTTGGTGTACTAACAAAATATTGTTTTTGTAATTTATTTAAAAATGATAACGATTCAAAATCAGCTTCATTTAAAGAAGGATCATTAAGTTTTATCTTATCTATTATAGCAGTTTTAGCTGGTGTAGATACTGCACTTTCTGCTTTAAATTTAACCCAATCATCTCCTACCCCAAATGCATTTTGAATAATAGGAGTACCTTTTACAAAAGGAGTACCATCTGGGTTTAATTGATGTCCTCCTGGAAGCTGTGAGCTTATAAGATAATCAATAGCATATAAAAACGAATAGCCTGATATAAAATCTATAGCTTTATTTTTATCCTCAAATTCACCATCTTCTGGTACTATTAAAGGTGTATCACTATATGGAGCTAAAATTTGGTATTTGTACTTAATACTAGTAATTACTGAAGAAGTACCTGTACCTGTAAAGGAATTATTAGTATTTCCGGTTGTTGTAATTTTTTCTATTACTGTAGTGTCAATACGTTTATATTTATAATCTTCCCAAGCGTTTGCTAAATATTTAGCTACTAAATCTAAATCAGTACTAAAGTTATTTAACAACCCATATTCTTTAGCTTTTAATAAGTATAATTCTAAATATAATCCTACAGCATCCGTTTTATCATTTATTCCAATGTTTGGATCATTATTTAACTCATTTAATTTATTTAATAAAGCTGGTATAGTTGCTTTAGCTGCTGCTAATAATTTTCTTTTATTAGGATCTGATTCTATTGGTAATATAGAGGCGGGTGCATTAGTAACAATAGAAAGTTTAGAAACTGATTTAAAATTATCATTTCTAATTAAACATACTCTAGGATCTACTGAAATTTGAAGTGGGTGAGCTAAACATAATAAATCTTTTTCAGGATTTTCTGTATCGTATGTTCTGTGTTTTAAAGTTAAAGGAACAATAGATATTTTACTGTTTTGATCTGCAGGGATAGCCCATTTGTTTAAAACTTTAATAAATGATTCTAAATCAATATAAATTTGTTTATTGGGATCTACAAGAGAGTTTTTAGTATCTTCTTGTTGTGCTCCACTATTTATATCTATTTGAAAAAAACTTATACTACCATTAGGGTTACCTGTTACTTTTCCTGATTGGTTTTTATCAAAATAAAACCAACTATACCCTTCTGTATTAGTAGATACGTGGTTATAAGCATAATATATTAGTTCTCCAACAATACCAGCAATTATGTTAGTTTCATATAATGACTGGAGTTCATCACGTCTATCATCTGGTAGATATGATCTTTGTGTTGATGGGTCTATACCAGGAAATAATAAACCTCTTTGCAATTCAACAGATGTTAAGAAATTTGTAGCGTAATTTATTTTAAGAGATTCTAAAATTTCTCCTGTAGATATTATTTCTGTTCTACAATCATATCCTCCATCAGGACGAATAGACCAATCATAGTTTTTTATATAACCTAAAATACCTTCATAATTAGCGTCATGTTTTTTAGAATTTTGATATACTTCTCTTAATCTATCTTGGAGAGAAATATTTTTAGGTCTATCACTAAATATATCGTAAGGTTGAATATTAGTTTGAATATTTCCTTTATTATCCAAATAAGGTAACCATCCCCATTCCAATAATAATAAAAATCCAGGACGCATATACAATAATTCAAATAATTCTAATTGTTTAATATCCCAACAATTAAAAGTTACATTTGCTATCCTTACAGAACCATAAGCTGATTTGGAAGAAATATCTACTCCTGTAATACCAGGCATTGGTCTTAAACCATATAAATTTGCTTGGTTACCTAATCCACTTGTAATATTACTATACGCGTTATTGTTAAAAGTATTACCTACTCCTGCTCGTAAATTGTATATGTCAATAGGTTTCTTTGTTTTAGGATCAATACTATTAGTATAACTCAATACACCACCTTGTAATATATTATTTTTAGCTGCTGTACTATCTCCTCCTATATCAACACCAGATACCATTCTTACCCAGGCTGCTCTACCATTGATATAGATAATGTCAGACGGAGTACGCTTTAAAAAAGCATTTCCTCTAACTTCTAATTGTTTTCTAACAGTTGGTGTAAAGCTATCTTTAAATATTGACATAACATTATCTTGCTTGGTTAAAATTATTATATTGAGTCATAATATCACCTATATTAATAGGTATTCTTAATTGAGTACCAGGTTCAGGCATCAAAAATCCTTTAGTTGCGTTATTATTGGCCATTGCTATAACCCACCATAAAGTTGAATCACGATAATAAGAAAAAGCCAGATTATCAAGTCTATCTCCTATAGTTGTTATAACATATATATCATTTTCTGATACAGGTATGTTAGGATAAAATTTACCTTTATAGTAAGGTCTATTATCTGACGTTTTTAATGTTACTGGGTTACTATATCTGTCCATTTTTATTTAGGATTTACAAGTCTTGATTTATCTCCTGCTATAGGTTTTGGGTTTTTTTCAGCTAATTTTGTTCCTCTAACTAATGATTGTCCTTTAGAATTCAATATAGGATCTACTAAATTTATAGTAAAACTGTCTGTAACACTATCTTGAATAGTATAGTTTTTATTGTTAGGATTATTAGGATCAGTTAATAATTTTTCTCTTCCTGGTATTGCAATAAATTTCTTATCTCCAACTTGTGTATCTGGTAAATATCCAAAGAATCCTACGGCTTTACTATTTCCTCCTACTGTAGCACTTGGTTCGTATTGAGGTAATGTTTGGTGTACAATATTAAATTGGAAACTTGCGTCAATATACATTGCTAATCTAGCTTCTGGTGTTATATCCCATGTAGCATCATTAGGTATACTGTAGTTTAAGCTATTCATTGTAGCATATTCACCTACTAAATAATTACCAACATTTAATCTTATTAAAACACCGCCTAAGGCGTTAGTTTTACCACTTCTGTTATCATAAGTACCAGCTGTTGTTGAAGCTAATTGACCTAAAGCTCTATGTTTTTCAAATAATTGTGTTCTATTAAAACAAGGTATTTTAAGATTAAAAGATACTGATCTTTTAAATTTAGAGTATATATAAAATGGTTCTGAGCGACCTATATAATTTATATCAGTCCATGTAGCATCAAATGTATCTCTATAATCACTTATGTATGCCGAAAATGCAAATCTTTCTTCATTTAATGTAAATGGATCTACAGCTCTAAACATTACTGTTAATATATCTGAGTCGTATCTATCAAATATTTCTGTATTACTGTATTTTGCTTTACTTCCTTGATCTCCAATTTCTTTATTTCCATAATATCTAAAATCAGAAGCTTTTCTATTTGGTACTGTTGTATCTGGAGCAACAGTTGTAAATATTTTTCTATCATTAGAAAAAGGATGTTTAGGTACACCAGAATAATCAGATGATTCATAATTTTTTGCATCTGAAAATGACATACTTTGAGCTATAGTAGTTACTTTATTAGTTGCTTTAAATAATTGAGAATATTTTCTAGCTACTGGTGAAACTCCCTCATAATTTATAGCTGTATAGTCATTTGAGCTTAATTTTCTGTTTTTATTAACGGGAAGTTCAATAGAAGAAGATTGAACATTATTATTAATATAGTCAGTTACTCCTGATAAGTATCTATTTTGTCCTAGTGTAAAACTTTCAAAATTGTTTACTCTTGTATTTGCGGCAGCATATTTCTTTGAATCGTATAATGCTACATTTATTTGTGAAATAGCGTCATTGGTATTTTGAAAACGTCTTATAAGCGTTTTACCAATACCATATGTTGAACCAGGTCCTGTTATATAGTCATCAATAGGAGTATTTAAATCCTGAGAGAAATTAGCAGCCTTTATAAAACTAGTCACTATGTTAAAAGGATCAGCTCCTTCAATTGTATTAGTAAAATTACTTTTAACTATTGAAGTTGTTTTTTCTTCTTTATATAACTCTAAAGGATCAGCAATTTCTAATTTTTCTCTTAATTTTACTAATCTATTGCTATTAGATGAGCCGAAAATATCATTATTAGCACGAACTATAGCTTCATACTTTTGATTGTCATCCATTACAGGGCCTAAACCATGTCTATTAAAATGAACTCCAAAAGCATTAACAGGGATTTGTGCTAATGTGTTTATTCCTAAATTATATATGCGAGTAGGTTGAATTAAACCACTAGTCCCCAATGATAAAGTATTACCAACATTAGTTATTAATGATAAATTTTTAGGAACTTCCAATCTTGGATTAGATAACTGCAAACCTACTTGTTTTGCAATCCATAGTGGATTATCTAATAACCATTTACCTACACGAACAGTGTCTATAATACTAGCTTTAGCGGCTCCATCAAAACCACCTCTAATAAAACCAGCATCCTTACCTAATAGATTAGTTGTAGTAATATTATGAGGTAAAATTACTTTTTGTGTGTTTATATCAGTTACAATGTAAGGCTGACCACTAGCTCCTCCGCCAAAGGCGTCGAAACCATACTTAAGTGATTTTAACTCAGTTTCATTTACTAACTCTCTTAAAGCCATTTTGTAAGATTAATAACGTCCTTCAGCAGGGCCCTTTTGTTTGTATTGCTGTCCGTTAGGAGATTTGTAGATTTGACTTACTACTGATCCACCAGGTCCTATTTGTGACGCTCTTGCTTGGCTATTAAAAGGTGCATCTCTATCTAATTCATCTAAAGTAGATTGTGGTTTAGGGTGAGATATTCCTCCATATGCCCAGCTGTTAAAATCTCTAATTCTTACATCAGGGTTACCATTTAATGAATATTCAAGGTGTAATTTACTTGAATACGGGTTTAAATTTCCTGTTCCATCTGGATATCCCCAAGCCGGTGAATTTGGTTCTGCTGTAAAGCCTTTTCCTACTAAACTTAAATTACTATTAGGTAATTGATCAATTATGGTTGGCATAGTTTATTTAATTAATTGTTTATTATAAATATTGATATTTTAAGCTAGATTATAAGAGCTTTGAGCTGTTACGGTAGCTAATGTTGTTCCATCTGCTTTTAATACAGGAGAGAAATTCTTTTGAACAAATACTGTTTTTAAATCATTAAGAGCGTTTACTACTGGTGACATGTCAGGACTTAAATTAATTCCTCCTTTACCTGTAGATATCACATCATCTCCTTTAAATAAATTAGTACCAGCTACTATAGTGTCATTATTATTTAATGCTACATTACCTGTTGGTGTTATTAATGTTCTAGCACCGTAGCCAACCATATCATCAGCTTTCTTTGTTGGTGTTTTTGCTGTTATTTCATTACTTATATTACCAGCTAACCCAATTCCAGCACCTACTAATGCTCCTACTGGTCCACCTACTGCAAATCCGGCAGCGGCTCCTGTTAATATAGGTCCTAAGGGACCTAATGATACTATTATTTTACTTACTAAATCAAGACTCTTTGCTAAATATTCTAATAATTGTCCAAAAGGTCCTGCTACTAAATTTCCAACTATATCTTGTAGTTTTTCTATAGCTGTATTAAATTTAGTTTGAATATCTTGTCTCTTTTGTGCATCTATGGCTTCATCTTTTGTTATTTGGGCTAATGATTTACCACTTTCTTCAGCTAATTTTTGTTGTCTAAGCTGATTTGCTAATTCATCTGAACTTAAACCAATAGCAGCTGCAAATGATTTCTGAGCTAAAACATTCATATTTTGGAACTTTTCAAGGGTCATTCCTTGATTATTAAGTTCCTGCATTACTGTTACTTGATCACCCATTAATGCTGCTGCTCTAGCTCTTTCTAAATTTAGAGCTTGACCAGTTAATAATTCTGCTTTTAATTCATTCTCAATAGATGATTCAAAATCTAATAAAGATTCACCTTGACGTTTAGTTTGTTCTAAAGTAGTACCTAAAGCTTTTGCTTGAGATACGGCGTTAACAATATATTCAGGATTATTTTTTAAATTAGCGGCTAATTGCCCTGATACTTTAGCGGCTTCAGCCATAGTAGCTTTAAAAGGGATACCTACTTTAAGTTGATTACGCATATTAACGAAGGCACCCACCATTGATTTATTTACATCTTCAGATGATTTTCCTGTTAACACAGATAATTTATATATTCCTGCTGCTTCGTCTGCTTGTAATCCAAACTGTTTAGTTAACATTATTTGGGTTTCTAAAGCATCCGCAGAATACTCAGATACAAATCCAGTTTGTTCATTTAACTGGTTCATTGCTTCAGATGCATTCTTTAAAGTAACATTTAAATTACTAGAATTTTGAGCAACCATTAATAAACTAGTAGCAACTCTGTCAGCTTGAGCAGCACCGTATCCAAAATTTTTACCTATATTAACTGATATTTTATTATAATTAATAGCCGCTTCCAATATCATTTTGAATATACCCTGTAATGTAAACATATCTTTAATTTGTTTTACATTAAATTGTTCATTTGCGGCATTTAGTACTTCTTTTCCTTTGGCTATCATATTAGCCTTTTTAAGTAACTCTACTTCTTTCTTTTGAGCTTCTATTGCAGCTTCATAAGCTATTTTACTAGCTGCTAAAGCTTTAGCTTGTTCTTTAGCTTCATCAGTTAGTTTTTTAGCAGCAACTAATTGTTTTTCTTTAGCTTTTAAATCATCTTTAGCATCTTTTTCAGATTGTTTAGCATCAGATAATAATAAAGCCGCTCTACGTTTGAGATTAGTTAATCTTGCTGCTTCATTTCTATCTCCTCTTCCTTGTGCTGCTATAATTTGTTCTTGGTATGTTCTTATAGATGATTGAAGATTAGCTACTCTACTTGCTTTTTGTCCTAATGCTTCTTCAGCAGCTATTTGTTCTTGAGTAAGTTTAGCTTGTTGTGCTCTAAGAGTTCTAGCTATATCTAATTGTTTACTATATTCAACTCCTAATTTATTTAACTCTCCGTTTTTATTTAATTGGTCTTGAGTTAATATTTTTATTTGTTTTTGAATATCTTTAGATTTAGCTTCACCATTTATTCTTAAATTAATTGATTTTTCAATATTAGAAGCAACATTAGATAAAGATTTAGATATATCTAATGCTTCTTTTTGATTAGAAGTTAAAATTCCTGTAGATTTTTCTATTCGTTTATAAGTATCAGCTAAGGCTTTAGCAGCCTCATTGACTTTATTAATATTATCTAAACTATCTTTATTCTCTTTATCAGTTGGTGTTGCCATATATAATAAATATTAAAAGCACCTATTTTTTAGGTGCCTTTGATACATAATCTGGTTTAATAGGTACGTTTGGTTTTGCTAGTTCTTTACTATTTTTATTAGTTAACATATTACTTTGCTTTTCTTGTTCTTCTCTTATTTTATCGTAATGATCTTTTATTTTATTAAAAGTAAATGTACGTAACCAAATAGGCATTTCATATACAGTATTCCAATCATATCCGCCATTTCCATGAAACACTATTTCATGGATTTGGCTGAATAATTTTAGTCTATACTCTTGAGTCAGGCCAAAAAAAGTTAAGAGAAATAGGAATATCTATGCCCTCCCCAACATAGTTTTCATCTTCTGGCATAAATACCATGTTAATATTAGGCATTATTTTATTGTAGTACTCACGTAAAGCACGTGCATCTCTAGCAATTAAGTAATTATCTACAAAATCACGAATATCTTTTTGATCTCGTTTACCATTAATTGAAGTAATCATGTACTTTAAACGAGTTGTAATATCATAAGATAATGTAGGATTTATTTTCTTTAACCCTTTAATTTCAGCCTCAATTCGTTTTTCATCACCATGTGTTAATAATCTAAATGTTATTTGATTATCTGAATGAGGTAATGTAAACATAAATTCATTTGAACCTGGAGTAAATAATGACTCATCTAATGGTTTATCTTCTAATTTTGATAAATCTACTGATGCTTCTATTTCTTGTCCTTTTGAATTTTTGTAGGTAAACGGGTAGTCTTTACCATAACCTAGCACGCGAGCTGCTATCATAATTGCGTTTTTATCGCCGACAAATAAACTGTCATAGTCTACCGGTGTTACGATAAGAGCTTGCAGTAACTTGTCGATAACAACGCCTTGTTCAATATAGTTAGCATTAGTAAGAATATCTTCTTCTTTTGCTGTCATATATTTCATTTCAACTTTACCACTAGATAGTGGATTTTCTTTTGGGTACAGTAAACCTTTAGAAGGTAAATCTACGGTTTCTGTTGGGAGTTTTGGTTTTGTAACAATATTTTCCATTGTGTAACTATATTTTTATATAAATATAACGATAAAAAAAGGTTTGGCAAAAGCCAAACCAATTTTGGGTGTATACTCCGGGAAAAAGTAATTTTAGAAGTTTAATACGCAGTAATCCATAGCGATTGTTACATCAAGATTAATAGCGCCATCATTTGCCCAATCATAATCACCAAAAGTAGCACTTTTAACGTATGCTCCTTTGATAACCCATTCGCTAATAATATCACCTACTGGACCTAATATGTCTAATGTAATATCTTTTTTATAAAAATCTGAGTATCCATCACGTCCTGTTACAGATTCGTGTGATAAACGTACCCATTCCATTACTGCTTGAGCACCTGATGGTGTAATTGGGTCATACAATGATAAAGACATATCTTGCCATCTAACTTTACCTTTGATTTTACGGTAAACGTTAATATGATCTAATACTACTTCTCCGGCATCTAATGCTGGTGCTTTAGCACCTTTAATTAAATAAGCTGGAATACCATCTATATACATGATAAAGCGATTTTGAACTTTTGGTTCAAAAGCGGTAAACATGATTTCATTTGCGTTTAATACTGCCATTTTATGTTTTAATTATTATCTATTAATAAATATCATATAACTTAAAAATATAGAGAGACTTTTACATCTCTCTATACCATTATTTTATTATCCAGGGAATGTAGCTCCAGTTGGCTGTAAGTTAAAGTTTAAGATGATGAATTCAGCTGTTTTAGTTGGTTGAATGTAAATTTGACCTACTAATTGGTTTCTATCAATTACATCTGGTGTGTTATTTGATGTATCCATTACAACTTTGTAAGCATATAAACCTTGACGTTGTACTACTGAGTCTAAATATGGATTAACTTGTGATAAGAATCTATTACGAGTTACTGTTGTATTTTGTTCGAATACTAATGTACGAGATACATTTCCAATAAATCCTTTTAATGCGATTAATAAACGTCTTACGTTTACTCTATCTAAAGATGTTGGTTTGCGTTGTAATGTCTTTTGACCCCAAACACATACTCCAGTTCCTGGGAATGTTGCTAATGGATTTACGTTAGCGCTATATAATGTATCACGATCTGTTTGTTGTAATCTACGTTCAGCTCTAATTACTGATGGAATACCACCTCTATTTAAACCTGCTGGAGCAAACCATTCAGCACCTACTTGGTCGTTAAATGCTAATACACCACCAATTACAGTTGTTGGAGGAACCCATGTTACTTTACCTAATACGCTTGAATAAACTTGAACCCAAGGATAATATGTTGCTGCGTAATTACTTGATTGACCAGCTGCATTTTGTGCTGCTATACCTATTGCTGTATTATATACTCCTGCACTTGTAATAGCAATAGCATCTCCTCTACCTTCTGCTGTTGAAATAAAAGTTGATACTGCAGAACAATCTAATCCTACTCCAGGAGCCATCAATACATTAAATTGATATTCGTCTTTATTTGATAATAAAGCAAATGCTGTATTGTAATCGGCTGGTGCAAATCCTTGGATATTTGTAGTAGTAATATTTTCATTCATTAATTTTGTTGCTGTTGTATCTGCTACTCCACCACTAAATGAACCACCATATGAACCACTTCCTACAACTGGTAAACTACTACTATATTGTGCTGCTTTATAATTTCCATTATTATCATATGAGTCTACTTGAACTGCTGATACTGATGCTACACGAACATATTGAGATACGTTATTGTAACTACCTTGATAATTTACATATGCTGGGCTAGTACCTACTGCTGCTGTGTATACTGGTTTTAAATCACCTATTACACGAGCTATATAATTAGGTAACTGAGGGTCTAAACTTACATTAGCCCATGTTTCTAAAATGTTTTTCTGAGCATCATTATCATCACCACGACGAATTAATAATGTAAATGTACCACTTCCTGTATTTACTGATGATACTTCCCAACGAACGTTTAATGATGAACCACTTGCTAATGCTCCGCTAGTTAAACTTGAAGTATTATTCATTTGATCACCCCAAGCTAATGTTTCAAGAGTAAATGCAGTTCCTTGAGTAAATGTGTCTGCACCACCACTTAAAGTAAATAAAGTAGAAAATGTTGAAGCAGATCCTGTAGATAATGTAATACCATTAGCGTAAGCTCCAAGTGCTGATCCTGAAAGAATTACTGTAGCTGAATTTGCTGATGCTACTAATAAATTGATACTAGAACTAGCTGAAGAGCCAGATAAAGCTCCATTTATTGCTGTTGTTAAATTAGTAGCACTAGCTGCTGCTGTAGAACCAGTACTAAAAAAATACGTATTTCCTGCTACATTATTTTGAGGGACTGGATTTCCTTGAGCAATAAATCTATAAGTACTACTACCATATGTAATTCTAACTTCAGTATTATCTGTAAAAGCAGCTGCTAAAAGTCCACTACCAGTAGCATATATACTACCTACGGATGTTTGATTAGTTACATTTGACGTTGCGTAAGTACCAATACCTGCTGTACCACTAACAATACGTGTAACTAATAATGATTGACCTCCGTTTTGGAAGTATTCTCTAGCAGCCTGTGATGTGAAATATTCATAGTAGTAACTACCACTTTTGAATTTATCACCAAATAGTGACAAATATTGATTATACGTAGTAACATATGTAGGAACAAGAGGACGACCACTTACTGTAGGACCTACAATAGCGGCACCTAATGCTGGTGGCTGTTGAGTGTATAAACTCTGATCGGATTCGATTTGGAATACACCGGGTGAAATAATTTGTTCTGCCATTTTATATAATTTTATGTTTTATTATTAGATTGATCTATTAATAAATATCCATAATTTTATATAAAACGCAGAACGTATTTTAGAGAGGAATAATTTCTCCGGTTTCAATATTTATATTGCCGGTCCCGTATTTTTCTTGAAGAGCATCAATTAGTTCTTTTTCAACTTCACTAATTTTATCTAAATCACTTACAATATTTGATTTTTCTTCTTCAAATACTTTTAGTTGTTTGTTAAGTGATATGATTTGACTTTCAATACTTCCTAATTCAAGTATAGTTTTATTATACTTTGTTTGTAAATCTTTAATAGATTTTACTTCTTCTGGTGATAGTTGTTTATTTTCTGACATAACTTTTATTTTATCCATTGTTGTTTAGGGCAAGCTTCTGGTCCTGGTCTAGAACTAAATATTTTTTTAGATAATGGACATTTACATACTCCACAAATATATGTATCAAACATACTTACGAATGTTTTTTCAGGACAAGAATTACAAATCTCAATTCTAGACTCAGCTATTAATTTACGCTCAGGACTAGGATTTTCTGATTCAATCCATGCTTCTGCTATTTCTAGTAGTTTAAGCATTTTTAGCTTTTTTCTTTTTAGGGTAGTATCTTTTCTTAGTTGTTTTCTTAACTTTTACTTCCTCAACAATAGGTACAATAGGTTCTTCTACTGCTAGTTCTTCTGGTACAGGAGTGATTTCAGGTTCTTCTACTACTGGTTCCATTACTACAGGTTCTTCTACTACTGGTTCCATTACTACTGGTTCTTCTACTACTGGTTCTACAAATGGTGATGGATTAATTTCCATTTCGGTTTCTGTTACTTGACTTTGGTAGCCAAAAAATTTTCTGATTGTGTTAAATAAACTCATATTATAATTATTTGTATATAAATATATAAAACTTCCTCCAAAAACCAAACTTGTTTTTAAACTCTGTCGTAAGTAGCTGATTGATTCATACTATTTGCATCTTTTACATTATCAATAACAACAGTCTCTAATGCATTAATAAGTTGTAAATAAGGATTAGTAATAGATGCATCATATGTTAATGAATCTTTAGTTAAATTTGAATAATGCATTACATTCACATATAGTTGTGAATCAATAAATACTTCTAAATTAATTTTGTTTGCATATTCTAAATGTGGTATTAACATTAGAGTTGGGTTTTCATATATTAACCCTGATTGTGGATTTTTAAATAATCCTGTTACTTTAATTGCCATATTATATTTGATTTTTAATTAATCTTGGGAAAATTCTAGCACTATAATTACTTGAATCAGCATTAGTAGCTTTTACTCTTACGCGAGATCCAACTATATCTGCTACTATTGTTATATTATTAACAACATCTGTACCAAATGAAGTTGAGTTTATAACTAGTAATGAGCTGTTGGTAACCATAGTATCATTACTAACTATTACATTATATAATGTAAAATTAGATGAATCTTTCTCAATATGAATATCTAAAGATCCTCCTAAATAAATAGTGCCATCATACTCAAGTAGTACTGTTGTATTATTTGCAAGTACAGTTACTGTAGCTAATTTTGATACAAATAATGTATCTGATGATATTACTCCGGATACGCTTTGATCACCAGTAAAATTATTTCCTGTTGCTAAATTAGCTTTTGCATTTAAACTACTTTCTACACTTGATGTAAAAGCATTAAATGACGAAGTAGTTACGAATGAACCTGTTTTAGCATTGAGTGAGTTTATATAAGTATTAATTGAACTTGTATAAGCGTTAATTGAACTTGTATAAGCGTTAAATGATGAAGTAGTTACAAAAGTACTAGCATCTGGTATACCTTGACCATTTATGAGTAAAGAACCACTAATATTTAATGAGCCACTTAATTCTATACTATTTGAATTAAATAAAATTAAATCACTCCTATTAGAATCACTTGTACCATTACCAATAATAAATAAAGAATTAGTATTGTTTTGTTTGTTATATTTTCCTACAACATTTTGACCAGAACCTGATGCAATTGTTCCTATACCTGCTGTATGAGAATAATTTCCAAATGCTATTGAACTTGAACCTTCAGCATGTGATCCTTCTCCACGAGCAATAGTTCTATATCCTTCTGTATGAGAATAATCTCCTGAAGCTGTTGTATTGTATCCTTCAGCGTGTGATGCAAGACCAGAAGCTAATGAACTATCACCTTCAGCATGTGCGCTTCTCTGATCAGCAACTGTATACTCACCTTCTGCGTGAGAATATATTCCATTAGCTTTAGTAATATATCCTTCTGCGTGCGAATATTCTGCATTAGCTCGTGTATACCCACCTTCTGCATGTGATGATTTTCCATTAGCTCTTGTGCCTTCTCCAATTGCTCTTGAATTTTCACCGGCTGCTATTGTATAGTATCCTTCAGCATGTGAATTATTACCAGATGCCCTAGTTTGATATCCTTCTGCATGTGCTGCAAAACCAGATGCGTAAGTTTCATTTCCTTCTGCACGAGAAAAGTTACCACTTGCGGTTGTTCGTAAACCTATTGCTTGTGATGAAAACCCATTACTTAAATATACTCCATCGTCTCTACATATAGTAAATGTACCTTCTGTATGTGAATGTTGTGTTTCTGCTCTTGTATAAAATCCTTCTGCATGTGAATAAGCTCCTAATGCTACTGTACCTTCTCCTTCTGCATGTGAGTAAGCTCCTGATGCTATTGTTTTATATCCTTCAGCATGAGAGTAAACTCCTATTGCTATTGTTTCTTGACCTTCAGCGTGTGAGTAAGCTCCTGATGCTATTGTTTTATATCCTGTAGCAAATGAGTAATCACCGCTAGCTGTTGTAAGATATCCTTCAGCGTGTGATGCGTAACCAGAAGCTAATGAACTATCACCTTCTGCATGAGAGTAAGTACCAGATGCTATTGTTTTATATCCTTCAGCGTGTGAAGCACCACCAACTGCTGTTGTGCTTGTACCCTCTGCGTGTGAACTATTTCCAAATGCAAAAGTATAACCACCTTCAGCGTGTGAGTAATTACCAGATGCTGTTGTAGCAAACCCATGAGCTACTGATGACACGCCAGTCGCTTGTACAGTTCCAATTAAAAGACTACCTGTTATTGTTTGGCTACCATTAAATTGGTTTGAACCAGTAGTTGCAAATGAACCCGTATCTACTGGGCCTGATCCTGCTGGTCCTTGAGGTCCAGCAGCAATTGTTTCTATAACCTTAGTTACAGGCTGTAAAACGTTAACAGATGTTGTATCTGTTTGAATCACTACTGTGTTATATTTTGTATTATCTATTATTACGTTTTGCA
>JACLAB010012906.1_pt1 | contig 30351 bp, 13 predicted proteins | sample 8027921 | NCBI WGS metagenome assembly JACLAB01 (sample SAMN15725117, study PRJNA655200) | protist metagenome | isolation source: fluorescence activated cell sorting (FACS) single amplified genomes of... | place: USA: West Boothbay Harbor, Gulf of Maine | collected 2000-07-19 | reverse complement strand
GACGCGCCATGTTGCCATCCTTGGATTCCAAGAAGAGCGCCGTCGCGCGACCCTTCTTCCCGGCGCGACCAGTACGACCAATTCTGTGCGTGTAGTCGTCAATGTCTGACGGCAAATCAAAGTTGATGACGTGCGTAACGTGCGGAATATCCAAACCGCGCGCCGCGACGTCGGTGGCGACGAGAATCGGCGTGCGTCCGGCGCGGAAGCTCTTAAGCGCCGCTTCGCGCTCTTGCTGCGTGCGGTCGCCGTGGATACTCGTAGCCGGCTTTCCATGCTGAAACAAGTAATCCTCCAATTGATCCGCAGCACGCTTGGTCTCGACGAATACCAAGGTCAAACCTGGCACGGCTTCCACCAAGTCGAGGAGCATCTCAGACTTGTCGTGATACGAGTTCACGCGCTCCACGCTTTGCGTAATCAACGAGTGCGAAGAGCCAACGCGACCGACGGTGAGGAAAATGTAGTCGTCCAAGAAATCGGCAGCCATGCGCTGGATTTCCTTGGGGAACGTGGCAGAGAACAACATCGTTTGACGTTCTCCGCAACGCGGCATGTCGCGCTCGTCAACAATTTGACGAATTTGCGGTTCAAAACCCATATCCAACATACGGTCAGCCTCATCCAATGCGAGGTATGCAATTTTACTCAATGAAATTTTCGCCCGATCGATGAGATCAATCAATCGTCCGGGTGTGGCAATCAACAAATCGCACCCACGTTCCATGGCGCGAAACTGTTCCACGGCTGGGGCGCCGCCATAAATCACGCAAGACGCGACGCCAGTCTGGTACGCAAATTTTCTCGATTCTTCGTGAATTTGGCTCGCCAATTCACGAGTGGGCGAGAGTACGAGCGCCAACGGATAGGTCTTTCTGTTCATGTGGCCACCTTGCAAGCCGCGCTTCAAAATGCCGGCGATGATGGGAAAGCAAAACGCCGCGGTTTTACCCGAACCAGTCTGCGCGCACGCCATCAAGTCGCGTCCAGCGAGGGACACCGGAATGGAATACTTTTGCACCGGTGTAGGATTCTTAAACTTACACCGCTTGATGTTGGCGTTTATGCTCGCACCGAGGTCCAACGTCGTAAACGACGTAATCGGCTCTGGGATGTCGCGCCCGCTCGTCTCCACTGGAATATCTTCGTACATGTCGAAATCTAAACCCGAGTTCTCACCCGTAAAAATCTTCGTCGCCTCTGCATCGGGGTCGTTTCTCCCCGCCTCCGCTTCTTCCTGTTCTTGACGCGCGAGCGACCGCAGACGTTGCACCCTCAGGAGCGCGAGTTTATCACGCTGTTGCGCAGCGAGTTGAAGAAGTTTAATGAATTCTTTATGAATAGAGAGGAAGAGATTGTCATGAAGGAAGGGTCGTTTGATGCGTTAAAGGCGCAGAACGAGGCACGCATCGCGAGTGTGAGCGCGGCGGGGGGATACGACGCCGAATGCTTGACGAGCGACTCGGTGCTGTGTCAAAAGTTTGCCAACTTTCACGGCGAGCTCGTGTTGCTCGAGCACTGGACGAATCTCAATTACGCGGCGTTGGTGAAGATTTTGAAGAAGCACGACAAACGATCGAACATTTCCTTACGTTCGCCGTTTCTCATGAATGTTCTTCAGCAACCATTCTATAGCACAGAGGTTCTCACCGCGATGATTGGGCGCGCCGAGGACAACTTTCGAAGCATTGAGCAACGCGTGCGTCAGCATTTGGGACACCAAGTGCCGTTGACGGAGCTTGGTTCGCCCACCATGCCCCAACTTCGCGTATCTTCCGACGGCAGTGATTTAAGCGACGAGGGTGGCGACTACTCCATAGAACACACCAAAGCCGCGCTCAACTGTTGGCAAGACTTGGACAAGAGCGAGGCGATTCAAAACCCGTTGGGCGTCGCCCGACGCGCGTGATTCGTCGACGCACGCTGTACATTTCGCCCGCGCACACGCGTCATTCATTCTTTCATTCACGTTTGTTGTTTGTTGTTGTAACCGTCATTTTCAAGCCTCTGCGCTTCTCTCATCAGTCTCATTCGTTCTGTCACCGTCAGCAACGTCCCGTCTCGTCATTCACGACACCTCGCGCGCGCGGTCCTCGGCGTGTTGGACGCCACACACCCGCGCACGCGACCGCGCCGCGCGACGACACGTAGGACGACGACGACGACGTAAATAATTCCATCGTCCTCCGAACGACGAACGACGTGCGAACGACGCCCATCCGCGTCGTCGACGACGCATTCATTCCAGTCCCGTCATTGCCGTCACGACATGTCCCACACCGCGGTCTCGTCCACATCGCCGCACGCGTCGCCGCACGCGTCGCACGCGAATGCGAATGCGGTGGTGGTGATCGTGCTCGACCCTCCGCGCGCGCCCATGCCGGCGCGCGTTCGCGAGAGGTTGCGTGCGGGGGCTTTCAAACCCACGCGCGCGCGAGACGCCCGACACCAGGTGCGACGCGCTCGACCTCGCTCGACCTCGCTCGACCTCGACGACGTCGAGAGTCCACCGCTCGGGTGAACAAGGATAGGGTCGTGTGCCAATTGCGACGTCTCACTGTTGGGGATCTGTCCATGCGCATCGCGTAAAGTTGCGTAAAGTGCTGTGGCGGTTGTGGGCGCGAAAAAGTGAAATTCAGCGTATGAATGACTGACAATACACATCGATACGCATAGGCGGCGGAACGACGACGTGAGTATGCGTTATGGCGACGAGCGAAACACGCATCGTGTGCAAAGTGCGCGATATCGGTGGAGATTCGCGTGGGGGCGATTGTGAGACAACAAAGCGCGCGGGTGGTGCAACGCGCGTGGCGCGCGGCGGCGGCGACGCGGGACGCGGCGCGGGCGTTTGTACGACTTGGATTGAGTGATTCGATGACAACAGCGACGACGTTTTCGTCGTTTTCTTCGCTTATCGTGTCGAAGACTGCGCGTGAGGTGACGCGAGAGTGGCTGGTTCGAGTGGAGGAGATGACGCGCGACGCGCCACTCGATGTGACGACGCTCGCGTGCTTGCAAGCGCTCTCTCCGCGGGCATGCGCGTCCGGCGCGTGCGAAAAGTTTCCGGTGCGATTGATGCTGAGTGCGTACATGGTTGTGCGCTATCCCGATGTCGTTCTAGGCGGTGCCGCGCCAAATGTTGAGAACGCGCCGGAAGAGGAGGTTGAGCTCAAGCGCTCGGCTGAATTGTTTACGTCGTGCATGACCTCCGTCGCCACGAGATGCGCTGAAACAGCGCGCTTACATTGCACTGAAACAACCGCACTCGCGCAATCGTGGAGTCATTTTGTGGAAAAGTTTACTCGTTGGAAAGTTCTTGATGCGTGCGCGCTCGAAAACGAGCTTGTTCGCATCGGCGTAGCGATGACGGCGTCAATGATTCGCGTGTGTGGATGTAACGCGGCGAGCGATGATTTAGACGTCGAACGACGCGCCGTCAGGGAGGCACAAGCGCGCGACGTGGAGCTGCTACGAAGTAAAATTGCAACGCTCACCGGGGACGTGGGCGTCATGAAATTTGACGAGATGATAACCGCCGTCCACGAACGAGCCGAGGAAGCAGAGGCGTTCGCGCGCGCCGCCGACGTGGACCGCGTCGTCGGCGAGTACGCATCCCATGAACCGGCGTTGGCGGTGGATACGCTTGAGAATCGTCGACGCGCCAGAGAGGCAACGTCTGCAGAAATGCGTGAAGCGATTCATAGAGACAAGTGTTTGGCAGCGAAACAATACGAGCAAGATTGCGTGGTTGATGTACAGTGCGACAAAATGTTTCATGAATTGTTAATCGATCCGTCGTGGACACCCGGCGAGGTTGGCGTGGATGAAGACGACGGAGGCGTGTATCAATCGGTGAAAAAGGCTGTGCACGACGCGTTTTGGGATAGCTTATATCAGTCCCTCGTACAAACCCCAGTGGATTTGGATTTACTCAACGCTCAAGTGTATGAATTTAGAGTGCGCGTTTTAGACGCCGCCGTAAACGTCGGCGTCGACGAGCATACGCTCGCAAACATTCGACGACACGTACTCGCCATGGATGCCATCGTCTTAAATGACGTCATCGCCACTATGCGCGAAGAGCCTGAAAAGGCTATCACAGCCTTACGTACGATGCTTTTGGCTGGTTACTCGGCGTTACAATGTCTCGTCGAAGATGACCAGGACGCGAGTGCCACCATCGCGGAGCGCTACGACGCGTTGCTCAAAAGCTTGGATGAAACAACAAAGCTTGACGGTGATGATTCGCACGACGTCGGTACGTCGATTGCTCATGCAGTCGTCTCGGCGTTGTCTTTCCTCTTACCCGTATGCGAGGAAATATGTGTCAAAAGTGTGTGCGACATGCTGGACGTCATTCGCCCATCCGCGCGCTCTGAACACGGTCCGTTGTTTGCCCGGGAAAAGTTTATGCGAAGACACGGCATTGAAAGTGAGCATCTGACGTGCACAGAGTTGTCAGTCGCGCTACCATCGACGCGAACTTGGATTGCAAACGTCTCATCTCAACGAGTGAATCATATGGATGCAGAGTTGACGCCAATTCTCAGCGCGCTCGCAAACTCCGTCAAACTTCGAAGCGGATTTGAACACACATCGTCGACGCCGTCGACGACGACAAAAGTGATTCCCACGCGCGTGTGCTCAATGGATGGCGTGGTTCGACTCGCTTTCGTGGCAACAATTACCGCGCGTGGGATGAATTCTTGGCCCGAGACGCTCTTGTTTGATCAAGAACGACTGTTTGAGTTGCAAAATGATTTTCAGTTGCTTCACGTGCTTGCGGCGTGCGCGGTGCTATGCAAGCAGCTCGATCCGGGAGTAAAGGATATCGAAACGCTCATCACTCGGTGTTCTGCGCATCTTCGCCACGAGCAAGGACGGTTGTCTGACGTTGCCAAAGAAATCAAACGCATCAGTCCGTCCACCATTGTCGATACTGAAGATACCATCGTGTCTATGTTGCGACGCCTCACTGAGTGCGGAGACGCCGACGACCGCACGGCTTCGGCTTCAGAATTGTCATCAGTGAACTCCATGTCCACCATAATTTTCGATAGCTTGCGCGCTGCGCTTTCTATTCGATTATTACTTGGCTTTGACGACGATAAAGTCACTCGTCTCGTGCACACCAAGCTCGCTAAAATTAGTTCCATTGCGCTGAAAATGCGCGTGGACGAGCTCGCGCGTAAACTGTGGCACGTATGCTCCGTCAGCATGAAAATTCACGCCCCGTTTTACCACACGTTTGCACACGAACTCATCTTGCGTGATGAAGATGAAATCTAACGTTCATGCCGCATCAAAAGCTTACGTTTGTATTATTTATTACAGTGTACATACATGTGCGTGCGCTCTCGCGTCCCGCGAAGTCGAAAAAAGTAGAGCCCACCCAAACCCCTTCCTCGTGCCTCAATCCACGACGCCCTAAACATGTCTCTCGGACGCACAATTTCACAAATCTTAGCCAGCGACGCGTTGCACTACGCCATCATCCCGGTGATTATCATCGTCGGCATGAATACGTCGCCGAAACCGAGCCTGTTACAGCTCTTGACGCCGATTTAAGGACGCGCGCCCGATCGCGGCGATTTCAAGGAGTTTCGTGGAGTAGTTCGTAGCATTAGCGTCATACAGTACATGATATCAACAATAAACGAGATATAGCAGTATTACAAATGTTGTGCGTGCGTGCGTACGCGCGTGCTTATTTCTTTTCGCGCAAGCGACGCTCAAAGTCTCGCGCTTCAAAATCATCCGCGCCACCCGTTTCAGAGGAGAACACGGTGTCGCTCACGACGCGTTGTTGCGCCGCGTTCGCCGCACCGGCGAGCTTAGCGGCGAGTCTCGGTTCGGGGCTGGCCACACGACGCGCCGCGAGTAAACGAGCGTTGTTTCGCTCATCAATAGCCTTATTCTTCGACTGGTTACGCAAATAGCGCAAGCCGGGCACGAGAAAGAAGAGGACGCCGTACGCTTGCAACCACGGAAGCAAGCCAGCAAAAGAACGCGCGAGGGCGATGTAATCGGGCGTGCGGTACATCAAACTCGGGTCGTTGATCATGTTGGACAGCACGATGACACCAACAAAGTTTGCGACGCCGAGCAAACCAGCTTGGATGCGCTGAGACGGTTCGGCGAGCGAAAACGCCCATCGCTCCTCCTGCACTAACGCTTCGCTCTCACCTCGATCTCTAAACGCCGCCGATGCGCGACCGCCAACGGTGGTTTCCATGCTGGGAAATCGGTAAATGATCGATCCAGTCACAGAGTTCACCTCTGGTGTGCCTTGGAATCGCGTCAACGCTGGCAACACAAAGGATTCGTCTTCATAACCGGCGGCGTCTAAATACGGCGCGAGTTGCTCCGCCGTCACCACGCCCTTGTTCTTCTTAATCACTCGCCCGATGAGCTCCCATCGTCGCTTTTCAAACATCAAGTTTGGGTCACCGTCGCCGAAAACGAACGAAAACACACTCTCGAAAAAGTTCATTTCTCTGTCGCGTCTTCTCGGGCGGCGATAGTAGTACGGATCCCAGTACCAAAACAAGTCAAACGGAGAAATGTAAAATCTCGGCCCCATGAACGACCCACCACCTCGTCGTTCGCCTCGATCGTCGCTGCTCTTCGCTGACAACAATGCGAAGATTGCGGTGTATACAATCATCACGCTCGCCACGAGAGATGTCCCAAACGCCACGCGAAACAAGTACGACGCCGCGCTCTTCGCCCCGCTCGCGAGCGGTTCCACGCGCATCTTAAACGACTTGGCGCTAATCGCCCCTCTCGCGGACTTTGGAAACACATATGACAAATCACCCGCGGAAGAAACCTCTAACGTCGCGCCCGTATCCACGGCTAACGCATTAAGTGCCCGTTGAGTCTCAAACACGCTCGCCCCGCTCGCGGCGGATATATCCCCCACCGTGCCTTTATACCCAACCCGCTCAATCGCTTGAAGCGTACGATCGCGTAAATCACTCGGTAAATCATCCGACTCCACTCGTCCAAACGGCGACGCATTCATCGGGCTATCTGGATCATCCTCGGCGATATCTAACGCGTACTCATCTTCTCGTCCCTTCCACGCGCGCGTCCGCGTCCGCGTCCGCGTCGGCAAACACGTCGCCGCCCCACCGCGACGCCCCACCGCGACGCCACCGCGAACGACACCCACGCGCGCACGCGCGTCTGTCGTCCCCGTCGTTTCAACACACCTCTGCACCCGCGCGCGCGCGACGACGACGACGCCACGCGCGCTACCCTTCGCGCCCTCACCCATCGTCGTCATCGTTCGTCCCCGGTGCGCGCGCGCGAACGCCCGGTGCGTCGACGACGTCATCGGCGACATCGTCGTCGTCGTCGTCGATAGCATCGTCCACCCAGTCGCCCACCCAGTCGTCGGCGTCAGTCGCGTTTTGGCGTCATCCGATGGTGCGTTTCAAGTCAAAAAAAAAACTTTCGTCGTCGTCGTCGTCGTCGTCAAGTGGAGTCGTGAGAACGCGCGCGACACGCGAGGACGAGGACGGGGTGACGGCGCGGTATGTCACGCAAAGGCGGATGGGTGGATGACGACGATTACTACGACGATTACGAGGACGACGACGACGAGTACGACGAGTACGACGAGGATGAGGACGTGGAGGTTGATGGACCAAAAACGACGACGACGACGACGACGACGACGACGATGAGTACAAAGACGTCGCGCGTGATGGGACACGCGCCGAGAGAAAAACCAATCGCGGGTGAACGTCACGCGCGACGAGGCGTAGGAGCGACGACGACGACGATGAAGACGCGACCCGCGGCGCCGGGCGGAGCCGTCGAGGCGAAACGCGCGTTCGCGTTTGATACGTTGTCACCAGATCAGGCGGCGATGAGTGCTCGAGGTCGTAAGAGTGCGGTTGGTGGAGCGCGAGATGTGAATAATGTCGAGACGCGTGAGGGCGCGACGGCGAGCGCGGCGCTGGCGGAGGAGTTGGCGGTGAAGGTTCGCGTGGGCGGGGAGGATGCGTCGTCGACGTTTCGCTCGTACGAGGCGTCTCGAGAAGAATGTGCGGCGTACGCATCGAATTCTGGGGATGTACACGTGGTTATTCTAGGACACGTTGATGCGGGGAAATCGACGCTCAGTGGACGGCTTTTGTACGCTCTAAAAGCTATAGATGATCGAGTCGTGCATAAGAATGCGCGCGACTCCAAGGCGAGCGGCAAGGCGTCGTTCGCTTGGGCGTGGGTCATGGATAGTCGTCCAGAAGAACGTGAACGGGGTGTGACGATAGACGTGAGTGTTAAACGGTGTGTCTTGGATGATGATCGACAGCTCGTGGTTTTGGACGCTCCTGGTCACCGTGACTTTGTGCCGAGCGCGATTTCAGGCGCTGCGCAAGCCGACGCGGGCGTGCTTGTCATCGATGGCGCCATTGGTGGTTTTGAGAATGGTTTCGATGCTGCGGCCGGGCATAGCGGGCAAACACGTGAGCACGCTCGGTTGGCAAAATCCCTGGGATTGAATACGCTACTCGTCGTCGTGAACAAGATGGATTGCGTGTCGTATGACAGAGAACGCTTTCAGCACATCGTCGACGTTCTCACGCACTTCCTCGTGGACGACGTGGGATTCACCAATGAGCAATTGATATTCATACCGGTATCGGGTATAGATGGAGCGAACATCGCGCCTGATCGGAGTGATTCGCCTGAAGCGCTTACGTCTTGGTATAAAGGACCAGCGCTCATCGAAGCGCTGCGGGCGATACGACTTCCGTCGCGCGGTGAACCAAAACCTCTTCGTATGCCCATCGCGGACATTATTACCGACATACGCTCACTAGGAAGTGCAGCATGTGGAGGGAAAATCGAGGCGGGGAGCTTGAGCAGAGGACAAAAAGTAATCATAGCTCCAGCAAACGTCACGGCGACAGTCAAGTGCATTGAAATTGATGGTTTAGCAGTCGACTTTGCGCCAGTGGGAACGTCTGTTGATGTTGGTTTCAGCAACTTGGACCCGCAGCACCTGCAAGTCGGCAGTGTCTTGTGCCATGAATCGTACCCAATAGCGTCAACGACGGAGATTGAAGTACGCGTGCTCACGACTGATGTTTTGCGCATTCCAATTCTTCGCGGATCCAAAGTTGTGCTGCATTCACACATGCTCGCGTGTGACGCCACGGTTGACGCTCTCGTCGCACAGGTTGACACGCTGACTGGGAATATCATCAAGGAAAATCCACGCTGTATCACGCGAGACCAAAGTGCGATTCTACGAATTAAGACGTCAAAGTCTGTGTGCGTGGAACCCACAAGCGTATCGCCGACGTTGAGTCGCGTAACGCTTCGCTCGGTTGGTAAAACAATCGCACTTGGCGCAGTGACTGCAATTTGGCGGTGAACGTGCAATAAACAAATATCTAGAAGTACTACTAGCAGTATTAGGTTGCATCAAGAATGTCATAGTTTGAAATCTATGAAAACGAGCTCGTCATCTTCGCCGCTCTCCGTCACTTCTGTGACAGATAATTCGCGCATCAAAAATGCACCGTATTGGTCGCAAAGTATGGATTTGAATTTCGCACGGTTTTGTGGCGCGCGCAGTGGCGGATCTCCGAGCAAGAAACGACCACCTCCTTGTTTGACGAGTCGCGGCACGAGCTCAGCCACTGGCCCGACGGCTGCTTCCTCGTAAAGCACGTCGCATGCAAGCAATGTGTCAAATTTCTCCTGATCTGCGCGTATGACGTTCCAATCAAACTCCTCGACATACACGCGGTCGCCGAAACCATTTGCCTCGATAGATAACAGCGCGCACTCCATTGCGAGTCGTTCTCTGTCGTATAACGCCACCTTCTTTGCGCCGCACGCGCACGCCGCCAGCCCAGCGAGTCCTAATCCCGCGCCTAAATCACACACAGCCTTGTCTCGCACTAACGCCGGCGCACGTGCAATGTATCGCGATACAGCACGCGCCGATGGCCACAAAACTGCCCAATAAGGATCAGCATCATTCATCATGCGCTCGACGTAGTATTCAACCACCTCATCCTCATCCCTCGGGCGCACCACTTTCACCGTTACCTGTCGCTCATGATCGACGACGACGTCTTCGGTGACGAGAGTAAATAACTTTTCAATCGGCGTGCGATCGCTCGCGAGCGATGCCGTCATCACCGTCGACGCACCGCGTCGTCCACAACCAACCGGCGGCGGCGCGCGCCTTCTCCCCAATCCCGACGACGTGCACGACCGCGCGTCGCATCGCGTCCACGTCCGCGCGCACGACGCGAGCGCGGTGACGGTCATCGCGAACCCGCCCCTGTCGCTCGCGTCCGAGGCGCGCGCGCGTGCGTGTGCGGCGAGAACGCCACGGTCAGTCGTCGTCACTGTGTCGTCGTAACTGTGTCGAAAAAATGCTGACGAGGCGCACGCGACGTCACACACTCGCGCGCGCACGCACGACGCACGCACGAGGACTGACGACGATCGACGACGAGCATGAGCAGCACACACGCCGTGAGACATTCCACCCTCGGTTTGAACACCGCATTGATCGCGTTCGGCGTGGCCACGGGGTATTCGTTGACGCGCGTGTTACCAAACACCAAGTCGTATTCGTCGTGGCATCGCATGCAAGACCCGGGGACGAGTCCGCAGCCGACGTTTTCGAATTCGGTGTACGACACGGTGCAACAATACGAAGGTGATCATCCTTTAACGCTTTGGGAGCAGAAGATTCGAAGCGATGAACGCACGAAGCACCACTAGGTGACATGATTGTTGTACGAATTGCTGTGTAATGACCAACTGTTTTTGTGTTTGTAACCGTCTGTGTTTATTTAATCACGAGCTTGGCGATAGGAGCTAATCCACGCGCGAGATCGTTCTCGGGAAACGCATCAAGCGAAGGGTCTTCTAAAAATCTAAACGCCCGTCGAAAATCCTCAGGTGAAGACGCGATCGGTGCTTCCCAATGCGCGGGTACGATGGAGGTGAAATCCCAGCGCGACGACACCGCGTCCACCCACGCTCGAACGCGCGGAGGATTCTGCGCGTATAATAGCGTGCGCACTACGGGTGGGACAAGTAATCGTCCCGCTAATGCTTTGAAATTATCGTGCCATCCCTCGGTCCATACCACTGTGCCGGGATTCGCCGGGTCGAGCTCTTCGTGTTCTGGGAAAAAATAATTCACCAACAACGCCGTCTTCTCAAAGCCAGTCTGCCGCGCCTCGGGGGTATCCTCGGGAATCGGATCGGCAGTCGACCTCTGAGACACGACCAAGAGCTTATCCACAGAATTTGCCGCTGGTGGTTCAAGTGGCACGCGTGCTACGGCGTCAGTGACGATTAAGGTCTTCGTAGCCTTGTGGAAGAAGGCTGTCTCGTAAATTGTTTGCGATTTTCTCCCGACGTCAAACGTTCCAGCCTCAAGCGTTTCAAACGCGATTTCGTTCGTCCACGGCACAACTTTCGCGCGCGGGTCTAAGTCGTTCCCTTTTAAAACGTAATCCACGTTCTTGCCAAATACTACGTCGTCTCCAATGTCCGAAAATGGGAATGAAAACTGCCCGGGCGCGGCGTACAGCGACGCGTCGCTCCATCGTTTGAGCGCATCCTTGGTGAATATCTTGTGTTCCAACGCATACGTAGGCACGACGACGTACTTCACTGCGCTCGGCGAGCTCACGCTCGCGCACGATTCCACCATTTCGAAGAATTCTCGAGTGGGCGCGAGCGGGGCGTGCACCCACAATGAGCCATCATCTAATCTCGCCACGACGCATCGTATCGTCGTTTCGAGCGGCCCGAGCTCGATGTTTTGCTCCAACGCCCAAAGCTTATCCAGCACCAATTCTCGCTTCACCGTGACTTTTGTGCCTTGACCGATAAACGGTCGAAACAACGTGGGAAATGTCTGCTTGAACTCTCGCGCGGCGCTATTCGTCGCAATCGTATCCGCCCGCGCGTCTCGAGCGCGCGTCGCCCACGTCGCCGCGAGCGCCGCGCCGCTCGTCACCACCCATCGTCTCGACAACCCGCCATCAATCGCGACGGATAAAGACGACGACGACGTCGTCGAATATTGCTCGTCTTCACGCGCATCTACTCGCACAACGCGCGTCACACCCCGTCGTCGTCGACGTTCGCGCGCAGCCAGAAAAGATGATGATACAGTCCACGCCGATGCAGTCGATGATGAACACCTCGTCCTCGTCGTCGTCCTCGTCGTCCTCTGCGCGTGCGCGCGCGCGGCGATGCCCATCGACCCCGTCGTCATCGATGCCGAACGCACGCACGACGCGCACGACACGACACGACACGGCGCGCGCGCGTGTGCGGCACGCGACCGACGCCCACGGGCGCCTCGCACCCTCGTACACGTAGTGTGCGTGCACGACATCCATCAACCACACACACACACGATATATCATCATATGGACGACCGTAGCATATACAACGAAATCAATACCCTATATATCTGCCGTGTCACTCATATCTCATTTCACACATATATTGGTCATCTCATCACTTCACTACACACTTCATGCATCTTATCTACAACGATGGGCGCTCGGCGATTTTCCCGCGCGTTTCGTTTTCCGACACCGCGCAGCTGTCGATGGTGCGGCGTGTCGACACACTCGCGCACGCGACGTCCGTGAGGACGACGACGCGACGTACGCGCGAACACCCGAGTGCGCGTGGTGGATTGTGAGGAAATTCTCCCATCCATATCGAGGCGAGACGAGGCGCGATCGACACCGCGCACTCGGTGAACGACACGAGCGATCGTTCGAGTCGCCATCGTGATTGCGACGACAATCCAACGTCCCCCTGCGACGTTGTGATTTCCCGATCGCGCGCGCGTGAAGGCGTTGAACGATCGAACGAGGCGAGGTAAAGAACAGTAACGATACATTTGTTCTTAAGCACTCGAGGGTCATGGCGGGTAAGGCACCAAAGGAAGGACGCGGGAGCGCCAAGTCGACGCCGGTGAAGGCGAAGACGATGAAGGCGAGCGCGTCGCGGAGCGACGTCACCGCGTCGGCGCCAAACTCTCCGGGTATGCGAGGGACACCCAAGCGTGCGACGGCTACGGCGGCTAATATGAAGATGAAGAAGATGGCAGTCAAGAACGAAGACGAGGATGATGCGTTCGACGGGGAAGATGAAGACTTTCTCACAGATCTCCCGGGGAGCAAGGCGACGACTCCGAAAAAGACGCACAAGGCGCGAGCGCGCTCGGCGCCGACGACGCCGATGAGTCAGAGGTACGTATAGTCTACTACCGTGAAATATTGTTTGTTTTGCATGATTTCACGATTTCATGCGTTGCTTGGTGGTTTTGGATAGGATTTTGTTCTTGATTGCGAAATCGCGTATCTTTGCGCCGCGAAAGGGCACGGGCGACGATTCTCGCCGATGATCAACTCGCGCACCCTTGACGCTTACTCGCGAGAGTTGCTTGACTTTGAACGACATAAAAGATATGAAACTAACCATTTACGTTCTTGTTGCGCTTGAAATAGATCTGGTGGTACCCCGCGTAAGCGTAAGGGGGGAGATACGGGTAGCGAAGGCGTGAGCGCCGGGAGCGGGTACTCCAAGGTGCAGCTCGCGGAGAACTTGCCAGTGATTGCGGATATCCCTGGCATGTTCACGGACCTCGTGTCGCGTGTTCCGGGTATGGAGACGTTCTTAAATACCATGACTCGCCCGCTTCGCGTGGCAACCATGTGCTCTGGTACGGAGTCTCCTCTGCTCGCGTTGGACAAGATTGCCGACGCCACCGAGTTGCTCTTCGGCAACCGCTTGAAGGTTGACCACGTGTTCTCATGCGAGATCGAGCCTTTCAAGCAAGCGTACATCGAACGTAACTTTGCTCCGCCGATCCTTTTCCGTGATATTCGCGAGTTGGGAGGCGACAAGGCGACGACTGCGTACGGCGCTGAAGTGCCGGTGCCGCACGATGTCGACATGCTCGTCGCTGGTACGTCTTGCGTTGATTACTCCAACTTGAACAACGAGCGTAAGGGCTTGGAAGCGCAAGGAGAGTCTGGTCAAACGTTCCGTGGGATGATGAACTGGATTCGCAAGAGTCAGCCGAAAATTATCATCTTGGAAAACGTATGCAACGCTCCGTGGGAAGAAGTCGCGAAGAAGTTTAACTCTGAGGGTTACCACGCGCAGTTCATGCGCGTGGATACCAAACGTTTCTACATTCCGCACACGCGCACTCGTGTTTACTTGTTCGCGTGCAAGGCTGATGATGAAACGCTCGTTGAACAATGGAAGCAACTTGTCAAGTCGCTCGAGCGCCCGGCTTCGGCGACGCTTGAAGCGTTCCTCTTTGATAGCGACGATCCTCGCGTCCACGAAGGTCGACGCATGTTGGCGCGTCCTGGTGAAGATTCGACTCGTGCGAACACTGACTGGGGACGATGCGAATCTCGTCACCAACGCGCTCGTTTGGAAGAAGGCTTGGGCCAACGACGACCGTTTACGCACTGGGATGGCGGCTGCACTCTGCCAGACTTTGCGTGGAACGACTGGGGTAAGGCGCAAACGGACCGCGTGCTCGACTTGATGGATATCGATTACTTGCGTCTCGCAATGAACAACATTGATTCCATGCACAAGACTTTGGTTTGGAACCTGTCTCAAAACGTTGATCGTACGACTGGGAGCGTCGCGCCTGGTATCTGCCCGTGCTTGACGCCTTCAATGGTGCCCTTCGTCACCAACCGTGGAGGCCCGTTGGTTGGTATTGAAGCTTTGAGTTTGCAAGGTATTCCCGTCGATGATTTGTTGTTGACTCGTGAGACCGAGAACCAAATGAGTGATTTGGCTGGTAACGCGATGACGACGACTGTTGTTGGCGCCTGTATGTTGGCTGCCATGACGCTCATGACAACCGAGTTGGCTGAATCCAAACCGAAGACGGCTCGCCGTGCGTTGGTTCTTGAAGAAGGTTCTTCAGACAGCGCTGCCACCACGATGCAGGCAAAGGGGTTGACTGTCGTGCAAGCGGCGGCTGCGGCGAAAGCTGAAATTGTTGGTCAAGACAAGTTGGTCAAGCGCCCGCTCGATCTCGGCATGAAGCCCATTGCGATGAAGGAACTTCTTGACAAGGCGAGCAGATCTGCTCGTCTGTGCGTGTGTGAAGGTGAAACTGGAACAACTCCGAGTGATGAGTTGGTCCTTTGCGGTGACTGCGCGCATACTTGTTGTGTCAAGTGCTGCGGTCGCCCGGAGCACAACTACGCGAAGCACGTCGTCAAGCGCATGTTGCCGGAAGACTTCAAGGAGCAGCTCAAGAACTCTCTCCCGATGCACATGAAACTCGACATGTCCAAAGAAATTTCCAAGTTCACCAAACCGTCGAGTGTGATTAACGAAGACTGGACTGTGTGGATGGAAGCGATGAAGACAATTAGCAACGCTGATTTGTTGTTCCGTGGCATGAAGCGCACCAACGTGTGGCGTGTCTTCTATGCTTGCGCTTCGGAAGATCAAGTTCGATTCGAATTGCGTATCTCTGGTAAGACTGCCGAATGGCTCGTGCACGTCGACCCGTCTATTAAGAAGGGAATGCCGCACGAAATGTTCCTTCGCCCCTTGATGCGCATGCAGCTCGACGCCACGGCAAAGAGCGTCTTGGATGGTTCTTGGGAAGTCTTTACGCCCGAGCGAGCAAGCTTTGACATCACTGTGCGTGGCCAGGGTGAACTCGATGACTCTTGGCAAATCAAGCTCGGTATGCAAACGGAAAGCACGAGAGAAGGCGTGACAACCCCGCATACTTGGGCGCAAAAGCGCTGGACTCAGTACAAGGTTGAAGTCAGCGCGAAGGATGCAAAGCAACTCGACCGCGACGTCAGCGGTACGTATCAATTGTATGACAAGTGTGACGCCGCCCAAAGCTCTCTGCACAAGCGCTTAGGTGGTGAAAAGAACGGTCGTGACATGTACTTCTTCTTGGATCCTCGCCGTAACCAGCGTGGCGACTGCGATTACTTTGTGTTTGCCGACAACCACCGTCGTTTGATGTATGGCGAAGATCGCGTTGCAACTGCGGATGTGGGTGAAGAAGTTCAAACGGAACGATTGGACGATTTCGGTAATGTGATGGCTTACGAAACGAAGATTGTGCCGTGGCGCCCGAGCGAGCGCGTTGAGCAAACGTTGAAGTGCTTGACCTTCGGTACTTGGACTCCAGTCACCAACAAGGTTGCGCTCACTCCCGTTGCGGCTCAAGGCGCGGTTGTGTTGACGCCTCCGTTGAACGCGGTGCCTTCTCAAGGCAAGGACACTTGCGCTAAAGCTGTGGCTATTATGCGATGCACTGTTCCTTTGGCTGACGTCGACGCCGCTTTCTGGCCTCAAAATGACTACACGACGTTGCGTTTGGACAAGTCTCACGCCACCTTTCAACGACTTGAATGGTTCACGTCGCGCATGGATTTGCCGAAGGTTGTCGAAGATTGGAACAAGATGAGTGAAAAGGATCACGGTGTGACGTGCGCGGACTTCGCTTGCCCTCGTTGCGCTCCTGCTCCGCCGACGCTTCAATGGAGTCGTCAGGTGGGATCCCAAAAGATCCAAGCTCGCGAAGATCCTCAGCAAGCGGCAAAGTATGAGCAAGCGCTCAAGTGCCGTCCGGCACCCTTCGTCGTGCAGTGGACCAGAGAGAAGATGCTCGGTAACTTGATGATTGCCGCTAACCCTGCTACTCTTGTGCACCGAGCACTTTCGCTCGTTGCCCCAGCGGGCGTGCGAGGTATCAAGTGCGACGCTCCTGAATTGTCATGGAGAATTGTGCGCCACGACGACCGCCCAGTTGACACTTCTGGTGAGTTTGAGTTGAAGTCTAACCGACATGACAAGCAAGTCGCACAGCCGCCGAACTGGAGCAAGAAGTACCCGCTTCGCCCAGAACAGTTGCGCTCTCTTGGATGGATGGTTGCTCAAGAAACGACAACCGTGCCGTTTGTTGAAGAGGAAGTTTGTGAAAATGTCCTCCCGGCTCTCGGTCTTCGTATGGATGGTATGGCGCAAGTTTCTAAGGTCATTCGCGGCGGTATCGTTGCCGATCAAGTTGGCTACGGGAAAACTGCCATTTCTATTGGTGTCATCTTGGCCAATCAGCTCAAGTTTCCGACGCCGCAACAAGCCAAGGTTGCTGCGCCTGTCACTGCGATTCCGACCAAGGCGACGCTCGTCATTGCTCCTTCGCAGTTGCTCCGACAGTGGCCGAGAGAGGTTGAAAAGTTCAGCGCTCGCGGTGCTTTGAAGACTGTTGTCCTCAAAACCATGTCTGATATTGCATCGTTGACCGCTCGCGACGTCATGGAGGCCGATGTCGTGATCGTCGCGACGACGTTGTTCCGTTCTTCTCTCTACTTTGAGCGCCTTGCGCAACTTGCGGGCCGACCGTCGTTACCTGATCCAAAGTCTACCAGCCAAGGCCGTCACTTCGCGAGCGTGTACAAGGACACTGTGTCTAGTCTCGAAGAACAAGTCAAGCGTTTGACGAACAAGGATATGGGTATCGCTGAAGTTGCCAAGCACGTTCGACGTGGAAACGCCAAGCTCAGCGATGTCGCCGTCGCCGCCGCTCCGAAGCGTTTGAAGGGTGCGAAGCTCATCGAAGCCACTGTTAAGGCGGGTGGTGAAGGTTTCCAGTTCATCGAAGCCATGCACAACGAAAAGCAAGGTGCTCTTGACAAGGAGAATGATCAAAAGACCATCAATGCCAAGTCCGTGAGCGTGCCGGTGACGCCCACGAAGCCCAAGGCAACGCCAACGAAGAAGACGCCAACGAAGAAGACCCCGACGAAGAAGACCCCGACGAAGAAGACGCCAATTAATTCTCCGACTGGTCGCACGTCTGCTCGCAACACTCCGCGTAAGTCTTACGCTGAAGACAGCGACTTTGAAACTGACGATGACATTTCTGACTGGGACGAGGAAGACGACGCCAGCGTGAGCGAAGATTTCGTTCGTGAAAAGGCGACGCCGAAGCGTAAGCGAGTGGTGAAGCGCACGGAAAGTGGTGAAATCGACAGTGACAAGGATCACTGGGGTTTGGAGAGCGCGCAAGCGCAGTACGACTGGCGTGATATTAAGTCCGTCCCCGTCGAACTCTTCCACTGGCGCCGCGTCATCGTCGATGAATTCACGTACTTGAAGCCTTCCGACAAGTGCGTCGTCATGGGCCTTCAGGCTGAATCCCGTTGGTGCTTGTCCGGTACGCCGCCTGTTGGTGAGTTTGCTGACATCAAGGGCACGGCTGCTTTGCTTGGGATCAACCTTGGCACTGACGAGACGCCGCGTTTCAGCAAGTCTGAGATCACCAAGGTGGAAACTTTCCAGTTCTTCAAAGAAAAGCCGACGGGTCAGTGGCACAAACGGCGCTGGGAGGTGGCGCAAGGCTTTTTGAATCGCTTTGTTCGCCAAAACATTGCTGAAATCGATGAGATCAAGTTTAAGGAGGATGTTATGGATGTTCAGCTGCGACCAGCGGAGCGCGCCATCTACCTCGAGCTTGATCACTACTTGCAATCGATGGACATGAAGGCGAAGAAGAAGAAGCGCGGTGGTGCTGAAGGCGACCGTGACGCTCGTCTTGCTGCAGTTCTCGGAAACTCGTCTTCTGCCGAAGAAGCACTTCTCAAGCGCGTGTCTCACTTTGAATTGGATGATGAAGCCGGCACCGCGCTTCGCACCTGCCAAGACATCGTCAACGTTCGTACGAGCCAGCGTGAAGAGTGCTTGAACGAACTCGCTTTGGCCGTCTTGAAGGCTCGTGCTATGGCTGCTTACGTGTCTCAAATGGACGGATTCGACAAGGAAGAATTCCAAAATTCGCCCTTCGTTCGCTGGGAGCAAGGTGTTGTCGCGGATGGTATCGGTGATCCGACAGCGAATGAACTTCTCCGTTCCATTCTCGAAGAGCAAACTGTTGCCAAGGCTAACAAAGCGAGCCACTTGTTCCAACAACGTCCGCCTGTCGGCAGTCGTGTGGCTATCCAATGCTCTGACTCCAAGAAGTGGATTGAAGGTGAAATTCGCGGCTACAGTGGTCAGTTCAAGCAAAAGGCGATGATGTACTATGACGATGGCGAACGCAAGGAGGAAGATTTGACAAAGGTTCAATGGAAGGAGATCAAGGATGCGAACGCCACACCGAGCTCCACCATGAACACCGCAAAGTCAGCCATGTCTAAGAAGGACAAGAACAGCTCTGTCGATGACAAACTCTGGGAATTGCGTGAACACACGCATGGTTTGCGCAAGTTGCAAAAGGAGCTTGTCGGACGCGTTCGCTCGTTGCGTTTCTTCATGTCTGTTCGTGACTTGCAACAAGCCAAGGTTGATGAGGCCATCACTTGCCAAGTGTGCGAGCAAACCAAGACAGGTGCCAAGTCAAAGTGCACGAAGAAGCAAGCTGGTGTTTTGTCCACTTGCGGTCACATTGGTTGCTTGGATTGCTTGAAGTCGAATGCCGAGAACCAAGAGTGCGGTGTGATTGGCTGCGACTGCGCCACTCGCGACGCCTCTGTGGTTACCGCTGAGTCTCTTGGTACTGAAGTCGTCACCGCCAAGGGTAAGGCTGGCAAGCAATCTGATGGCGGTATTGGTGTGCACGGCTCAAAGATCATCGATCTCGTCGCGCATATCAAGTCTCTCCCCACCGACGAACGCGTTTTGGTCTTCGTTCAGTTCCCTGATTTGATGCAGCAAGTCAGCGCGGCTTTGAACGATGCCAACATTAAAACGCTCAAGTTGAAGGGCTCTGTGCACCAGCAAACTGCCGCACTTGACGAATTCCAAAAGGAAGACCTCAAGACTGGCGATGCTCGCGTGCTCTTGCTTCTCAGCCGCGACGAGTCTGCGTCTGGGGCCAACTTGACGACGGCGAACCACGCCATCTTCGTCCACCCTCTTCTCACGACGACTGCCTATGAATACATCGCGAGCGAAACGCAAGCGATTGGGCGCATCCGTCGCTATGGTCAACAACGTGAAGTGCGTATCTGGCGCTTCATCGTTCGTGACTCAATCGACGCCGACATTTTAACTATGCGCGCGGCGGCGTTGATGCAAAAGTAAGCGACGGTTTTCACGTCCTCTTTTGCGACAATGAACTAATATGAATGAAACGTTCACTAGGAACACGTGTTTATGCCGAAACCTGTAATATGGTTTGTATTAATGAGCTCTATACACTTTTACTATCTTGTTCTGACAAACCATGCGGTTTTCTTCACGTTGGTTGTCTCTCGTCGCATCGCCGCGTACGACGGTAAATTTTCACTCTCGCGCTCCTCGCCATCGCCAGTCAGCTGGTTTTCTCTAATTTTCGCCAGGCGCATTCGTTCGCGTTGTCCTGGATATCGAAGCAGCTTTTCTTGTTGTTCTCGTTTTTCGCTATCGAGCTTGAGCTTGGCTACTATCGAGCGTAATCGTTCTATCTCGGCGACTTTTTGTTCGAGTTTATCGGTTAAACGGGCGCGCTCGCTCCGTTCCTGCCTCAACCTCTGCCTCAACTCTTCAACCTCTCGCGCGTGGCTAAAATGCTCATCATCAACATCAACATCAATGTCATTGTGCGGAGCGACACGATTATTTTTCATCGTCGTCTTCGTCGTCATCGTTGTTTCCTTCAAAGATTCCCGCTCGCGCGCCGCCGCAGCGCGCCTTCGCGCCCAAAACAGCGCCATGTCCAAGTCAAACGCCACCGCGCGCGTACCACGTCCATCCCCATCTACCGTCGTCGTCGTTCTCGCCTTCGTTCTCAGTTCATCCTCGTCGTCTTCATCGCTCCCATCGTTTCCGTACACCTCACCCTCGTCAACGGCGTCGTCAAATTGCGCACATCTCTCGCGCCGCACCGCACTCGCGTGTGCGCTCGTCCTCGCCCGTCGTCTCGCATCGACCTCGTCCTGCGTGCACGCATACTTTGCAAACCTCGCCTCGGCGTCGACGTCCGACACCCACGGCGGTCGCGCCCCCATCGCGACGACGACGACGACGCGCTGTCGCGCGCGCAGCCGTTGGCCCGAGGTTCGGGCTGTCGCGCGAAAGATTGAAAAACGAATGGAATGGGCTGAGCCACAACGTTAGGGTTCAGGATTTCATACTGTTTACCCATACACACATCTGGCTCTCGTCGGCCCACAAAATGGTGTTGGCTGAGGCGCGATGGCGCGCGCGCGCGCGTCACACGTCGTCGTCGTGCGCGCGTCGCGTGGCGTCTCGCGAGAGATGTTATCCCAGCGCGATGCGTCGTGGAAGGCTGTCGTGCCCGAACACGGCGCCACGGCGGGGGAACGCGAACCCGGGGATGACCCCGACGCGCTGACGCGCGCGTTAGATGACGGTGGATTCTTAGGACGACGACGCGCGCGCGCCGAGACCGCGGCGAAGGAGGGCGAGGAGGCGGGTGTGAGTGATGAATACGTGACGGATATCGAAGATTTCGATGACGACGACGACGGCGATGAATACTATGACGACTTCGACGACGACGACGAGGACCATGGCGTCGGGCGCGCGGGAGACGCGAGCGCGGATGAGAGCGACGGCGAAGGATTGGGCGACGCCGAGCTCGGAAGATCGCGAGGGAATCGTCAGGATGTTAGCACAGCACCGTTATTGCGAAATACGGGCGCGACGACGTCATCTTCGGCGCGGCGTCAAAAGAGTAGTGGAACGAAGCGACAAAGTCGACGATTAGGTGGGGCGGGACGAGGCAAGAAGTCGACGGTGATTGCGCTGCGGCGTAAAGCTGAACGTCGCGCGTACAAACCAGTGACGTTTCCCTTGCTCATTCGATTGTTTGGTTTATACGTGACGTTTATGATATTGAATTTCGCATTCATCATCGTCACCGCACTAGGGGCGTTGATCAATCCGTTCCAAGAGGCAGTAATTGAGCTGAATGCGTTGGAAAATGTCGTTTGGTTATTTATTAGTTGCGCGAGCTTTGTAGCCATACCCTCGTGCGTGGCGCACGTTAGCGGATATCTTACCTGGCCACCCGTGTGGCTTGAGCAATTTCCCGAGCGTGGTAAATTGCTCGAGGAGCTTGGAGGGAAGATTTACTTTCGCTTCCACGTCGCGCGAGACACCAAGCCAGTCGCTGTGAAGCGGGCAGTGGACGTAGCGGTGGATATTCTATCACGCTCCATACCTAGCCCGCTATGGGAAGTTGAAGTAGTCACTATGAAAGAATTAGGTGTGTCCGCTACCGGGGTGAGTGAGTTGGTGGTGCCGGTTGATATGTACAACAGCGTGAATAGCTCGAGCACTTTGCTCGAATACGCTACGCGAGCCAGCACGGCGAGCTGGGGAGATTGGGTAGTGCACATGGGGTCCGACGCACTATTGAACGTACGCGCGGTTGACGCAGTGTTAGCTCACTGCGCCCGCGAGACTCGTTTGGCTGCGTTGTCGGGACGTGGCGAAACTCACGTGCGTCGGCTCGCTCAAGGAGCAGTCCTCCCCGGCATCACGCGCACGGCTAATTCCTTTGTTGATGGCGTTGAGAATGTATTCCAGTGGATTCCTGCCATGGCGGAATGTATTCGCGCGGGAGAATCGTATGGAGCGTTGCGTGTGATGTATGCGCGTCATTCGCGGGTTGTCGCTCCAATTCCGAACACGTACTTGGTCGTTCCCAACGAGCTCGAACTCGCCGTCGGTTTTGGGAACATGGACGTACACGATGGGTTTGAACTCACGTCTTTTGCGCTTCGATGTTCAAACAACGGAGTCAAATTTTCATGGCTCGATGCGGGCGTGCACGTGCCCATCGTGGCAAACATTTGGAAATTATTCAAAGTTCGGGCGAGGGATCATCACAGCGCGTTGGTGTTGATGCGCGACGAAGCCGCGCTTGATCACACGCATCGGGCCTCATTGTCGCTCGCATGCGTTAGCGCTGGGTTTTCAACGATTGCACCAGTCCTAACGGCGTTTTCTCCTTGGTTTTTGCATCGGAGCGGAGTGGACACTTTTGCTGTTTCGTGCGTCGTGGGCTTTATCACGGCGTGCGTCACGTTCAAATACGCCATCGGCTTTTACAAGAGTGCTTCCGCTATTGACCTCGCGAGAGGCTCTCCGGGATTGATTTTGTACAGCATACTGTTCATCATGACGATTGTACTCACGCCGGTGTTTTGCGTATTTGAATTCATCGCTCTGTGTACTTCAATTTTCTACAGCCCCAATTATTTTGGAGCTGAAAAGCACTCGATGCGAGCTCCCGTCGTCAAAATCATTTCAAACGACGACGACGACGATTGGCCAGAAAGAGGTCGAGTTCGTGAAGTACTTTTAGAGGACAAAGGTGCGTCATCATCTTCATCACCAGTAGAGGCGCCTGGATCGAGACACTGGCGTCGCGGTTCGGCCGGCAAGGATAATTAAACGTTGCTTATTGAAGTGTAACAAACAGATTTTAGTAGAGGAGTATTTTACTTTTACGTTTTCTTACAACATTATTATTTTCACAACAACAACAACAACACAATCACAAAGATTACAACAACGTGTCGTGAGCGCGAGCGGTCATAGCAGGTTATGACGCGTATGTCAAAGCAGAGAAGATGGACATTGGTGACACGCCGACTTCATCCATCGTCGCGCGCTTCTCCTTGACGTAGTCCGTGAGATTCAACTGACTCATCGATACGCCTATACTGCTCACGGGAGACGACGTATCAGCACGAAGCATGCTACCCATGACACGAGCTGCGGGAGTTACGGCAGCAGCAGTGGAAGACGAGTCCTCCATTATTTGAGCCAACGCAGACTCCTTCACCAAAGCGCTAGTGTCCACGACTTCGTACATGTAGTCGCCATAAAGCATGAGTGCAGCATCATGGCGAGCACGACTCCGATCGCCACAAGCATCATGTGCGCAAGCAACTCGGAAACCAGCATTAAATGCACCGAAGATTGAGTGTTGCACGCACACTGACGTAATCAACCCGGCGACGACGATGGTGTGCACTCCAGCGGCTTTCAACTCAGGCGCCAATTCAGGGGCGTGTATGAATGCACCAAAAGTGTCTTTATTCACGATAATTTCGCCCTCTATCGGAGTAGCAAAATCTTCTACGACGTCTGGATCAATCTCATACGCCCGACGTCCAGGATTCAAACGCTTGAATTGCGGAAGCCATGGGCACGCGTCTTGAGAATACGAAGCTTTGACGTGAACGACGCGCGCGTCATTTTCTCGCGCACATTTGAGAAGCTTACTGACGTTGCCCGGCAAATCGGGAAATGCTCTTTTGATTTCGGGCGCAAGCGACCAATACACGGGCTGCAAGTCAATCAACATCAAAGCCACACCCTTCCCAAACCGTATCGGGCCGTGCTCGTGTTCGGCGCGCAAGTGGCCCAAATCAGCCTCTGACGCGTACGATCGCGCCATACCAAGCGGACGATTTCCACTGTTTTTATTAGCAACAGGAATGCGTCGTCGCGCACTGGATAAACCTAGTCTTGAAATCGGCGGCTTACCGGCGGTCCGCGACGGCGAATGCGCGAGGCTTGGCACCTTTTCGTCTGCGTCGCCCATGGCGAACGACCGGGAAAATAATGTCGCGCGATTGAGTTCCGCCGCACTCATCACGCGCTTCACCATTTGAGGTACTGTTTGCGAGTGTTCTTCGCGCTCGAACATGATCGCCGCTCGGTTATCTTCGGGCGTTCCCACAAGCGAGCCTTCGCGCGGCGTCATCTCTTTGACTCGTTCGTCGTCGTCTTCGTCCGTGCCCAACGACCGCGAGAACATCGTAGCCCGGTTGAGCTCTGCCGCGCTCATCTCCCGACGCATCGTAGGTATGTTTTGATAATGATGTTCTCGACGCGCGTCGCACATCATCGCCGATCGGTTGTCTTCGGGCGTTCCACACCCCAAAAACTCGTCGTCACCGTCATCCACATCGGTCGACGCCAGAGGCACCATCGCGCGCGCGGGCATCGATCGCGCATCGTCGCCGTCGACGTCGCCGTCGTCGACGATGACGCGACGCGATGATACATTGGTCGTCGTCGTCGCGTCGTCGTCGTCGTCGTCTCGGAGTAGTCGAGATAACATCCTCCCGTCTTCGTCGTCGTCGTCGTCGTCGTCGTCGTCGTCGGCAGTGTGACGTTCGCGTCGCTTCGTGCACCGATATCCGTTTCTTTTCGCGACGTTTCGTTTGGGGGGGTCTGGAGCGGCGACGCGGGGTGACCTGTGGGGACGGCTACCTACCGTGGCGAGGCGAGGCGAAGAGATGCGCGCACAGCAGAGGTCTGCTAGTACTACATACGATGACTTACAGTATGTCGCTGCTATGACTATGACTACGGGCATCACCCAAGGAGTACACCACCTGATTCGCGCCTTCCACGTCGAGGTGCGCGACACGCGCGCGCGTTTTAAGCACCAAGTACTCGACCAGCTGTAACCGTTGCGTGACTAAGTCGCCCTTGGCATCTCTACGATGCGGAAACAGTTCGGGAAATACACAACACGGTACAATGGCGAATGGTTTGTTGTATTTCATCGCAAAATCCACGATAGCTTCGGTAGCCTCATCAGGGTGCATACCAATCACAACCGAGCACTCACGAAATGCGTTGAAATTTTCAGGTGCAAATTCCTGGCGAATTTGTTCGCACAACGGGGGAGTCTCGCTCGAAACCTTGAACTTTTTCAGATACTTGTGTTGCGACTTGTTCAGTTTACGCTCTCGCGGCTCTACAAGCGTAGATTTGATATTGCGTTTGGTGTGCAACTCAAACGAAACATCGCCGCGTCCACCCGCCACATCGAGTACGCCGCTGCCCCGACAGAGGACGTCTTCGCCAAAGGTCGAGCACAGAAATTCAGCGAATATTTGCGCCCGCATGGATTTGCTCGCCACGGTTTCGCCATGAGGATCACCATATGTCGATATCGCGATTTGTCTCCTATTTGCCTTGCGTGTAACAATCCAGTCCGCTCGGGCTTGACGGTCGTGCGCGTACACGCACGCATCCCCTTTGGCGCAGACGCCGTTATTAATGAAAAATTTACAAGGCGATGGCGTTACCATGCTCGGCGCCGCTGCTCCGCCTGCGCGTACGTGCTCGGCACGGTTGAAACATTTCCCGGGATTCTTTGTGTTCCAGCATTCCACTACTCGCACGACGTGCGTCATTTGTACGCTCCATTCGCCGTGCGCGTTGTCATCCTCTTTCCGACGGCTGAGCGAGCCTAGCACTTCCACGACGTTCCCGAGTTTCAACACGGTCTTTTGCGCCCGCGCGAGCGCGGCATCGTCGGTGAATGTACCGATGCCTGATTTCGCCACCGCTTCGACTAGGTCTATGGTCGGTAGACCCGTCGTCGCCGTCCCTTGTGCGCTCGTGCTCGCATCGTCGTCGCAGTTGCGACACGGAAACACGCCGTGAAGTGTCGTCCCGTTCTCATCCTTGGCTGATTCGCACGCGATATCGTAAAACGCCAATCTTTTGGACACCCGGCGTCGCCCTACGATCCGACCGACGACCCGCACATCCGTCGTCGTCACCGTCATCGACGGCGTCGGCGTGCGTCAAGGTGTGTGGAGGCATCACTCGCGCGCGTGCAAGCAGCCGGCGACAAAAGCAACACGACGTAGATACATGGATGACATATTGAACACCTACGCATCGTCTTCAGAAGATAACGACCACGGCGATGAGGCGTTCGTCGGGCCGTCGCGCCCGCCGCCGACGGAAGCTTTCATAGAACAAGAGACTGATGATGTCGAGGACATCGCGGGGCCCTCGCGTCCAACGACTGGAGATGAAACGCGTGATGACGACATTGCCGACGACGATGTTCGCATCGAGTGGTTGCGCAGTTTGTGCGAAGAGCCGTCACGAGAGGTACACGAGAAGGATTCGAAGTGTAGCGCACCAGAACGCTATGCGGCGCGCATTGAACTTCCGCCTGTGGCCACAGAGAGCGCAAACGCGAATGCGTCGCAAGAGAAGGTGATTGAAATCTTGCTTGATGCGCGTAGGCGAAAAGTCACGCCAGGTGATGTGATTTTCGCCTCTTCAGCGTTTACAAACCCAGATTTCTTGCAGAGGTGCGCCTTGGACGTTGGCTCTTCGCAGGCGCGCGGTACAGACGTGCGAATGCCTTTGATTAGTGCCAAACACGCTCTCGACTCGAGTGATTATTATCAAGCACTCGCAGCACAGCAACGTAAGGCGACAGAGAAGCACTTGGCTTCGAGGAATGGGATTTCGTTCACGTCAGCTGCTACCCAGGCTCCAGTAGAACAACACGTTTTGTCTTCGGCGTCGACTGTTGAAGCCGGGCAAAAGGCTGTGGCTGCAGCTGCAATCGCAAAAGCTCGCGTCGAAGCGCGCATAGCTTTGCAGAAAGCGGGAAAGTTACACTAAATGATAAGGAGAGGGCTTTAGAATTAGATTAGCTGTTTTAGTACACTGATTGCTGCGCTACGGGAGTCGTCCCCGAGCGCGATGTCACGCGAAACGTACATACATATTACAATAATGAATCGAGCTCTTCTAGCCATCGAGCCACCGCCTCGTGCCGGCGTAAAATCGACTCCGTGAAAGTCGATTGACTCTGAACTAGCGCGACAATAGCTTCGAGCGCGTCGCCACGCCAAATTCCTGCAGACTTAAGTGTCGCACTCAAGCTGTCGACTCGCCGCTCGCACCACGCAATCGCCGCATGCACATTCGATGGCGAAGGTTTCATGCTCAAAGCCGTTACCACGTCTTCAACGCTGGATGACCCTCGTTCGTCACGCTGCACATTCTCCACTTCAAACACCGCGTTTAAATCATCGACTGACAGGCCGACGATTTTTGCCACATCAGTTCTGGTGTTCTGCGAGTGCGCATTTTGTGTAAACGACTCCGATGATGATGCACGCGTCTCATGCACTATGGCGGCTGCACTGACTCGTACAAAAAGCACAGATAGCAGGCGCACTGCGTCCGCAAGAGCCAAAGCGGGAATGGCGTTAGCCGCAACGAATTCTCTGAGTTTTTCTAGCTCGTCTTCATGACGCGCGATTTCTCGACGCCTGCGCGCTTTTTCCACAACCAGTTGAGCCTTGGCGTCTTCTAGTTCACGCAGATTGCCGCCGTGAGGTGGTTCTTCGCCTTGGATTTCATGCTTTTCGGAGTGCTCTTGCGCTACAGGCGCAGGTGGTGACACATGTGTCAACCCGAGCCTGCTATTCTCGAAAACTTTTGAAAGCTCTGCAATCTTGAATTCCGCTTCCTTGATTCTCATAAGGAGCCGATCGCGCTCGACGACGTGCTCGTCTTGCATTCTGCGCATTATATCGCGATATCGCTGACACCGCTCGACGTGCGCTTTCTTCTCATCTGCACTAGGTACAGAACTCGAAAGCCACTCTTCTTCACGCTTACTTTGCTCAGCAATTTCAGCTTCAAGATTCAACAGTCGCGCCGTCATCACATCTGTAAAAGCCTGTGCAGTACACGCGTTGACGTCGTACATCTGTGCAATTTCATCCAGTTTCAAAGCATGCGCTGAAAAACGGTTCTCTATGCTCGCACTCAATTTTTCCAATTCACTTTGAACGAATGAGTGATCTTCACGGTGCGCGAGTTCTTTTTGTAGTCTCTCAATCTCAAGCTTACTTGCTTCAGCATCTTGTCGCGCAGCGGCGGCGACGACGGCTGCGACTCGCGCATCCTCGAATGCCGTTTCTTGATGCCTGATTTCCATCGATTCTTCTTCGACATGAACAACAAGCTTTTCACGCATCATTCGTAATTGTTCGCGTTCAACACCAAGTTGTTCAACGACATCATCGTAGCGTTGCTTTAACTTGAAAACGTTGTCTTCGGCGATTTCGACTCGTGCATTTGCCTCTGCTTCGCTCACCACGAGTGCGCGTCGTAACGCCTCAACGTCATTGCGTTCTATCTCAGATTGTTCTTTCAATCCAATGATTTCCGACTTCAAGAGTGAAATCGTGTCGCCAAGTTCACGCGCGCGATCCTGTTCATCGAGCAATTCCTTTTTAGCCTTGTCGCGAGCGACTGACATCGATTGCATCGCACTCGCCGCCGCTTCTCGAGCGCCGATGAGTTCACTGGACATGACTTCGAGTTCTTCTATGCGCGCCCGCGCGGCTCGAATTTCTTCATCCCGTTCAAATAATTCATCGTCAACGTCATGCGCATTGAGTGCGCCAGAGCTTCGTAACTCGCCCCGCAATAATAGTTCAACCAGTTTAGTATTTCTGGCTCTCGTCGCCGTCAACCTCGCTTCAAGTGATGCTAATGCTATTGACTTGAGCGACGCATGTGAGGTCTGAGACAGTGCCAGGATCGCACACACGTGATCAAACGCGGTTTTTATGGAGCTCGCACGGTGCTCCGTCTTGCCGATGTACCTCATGGCTAAAGAAAATGCAGATTCGTAGCTCAGCGCATCACACTCAAGACGAACGATTGTGCGCTGCGCCGCCAACACCGCTTCTATGACTTGTTCACTGGCGCCGTCACCATTTTGTAGACACGAGCGAATACTGTGACAGAAACTTGCTGATTTATCAATGTGCGCCGACGAATTGCTTACGCTCTGTATGATAGACTGTTTCAAGACGTCCAGTTTTTGAGACGTAGCGTCATCAAAGCGCTTGGCTTGTAAAAGAAGTGACTTTTCGCACGCCGCTAATTTGACTTCGATCTCTGCGCGCGAATGTTCTACTTCTTCCAATCGATAGAGTAACGCCAACTCAGCTTCCATATAAGAGCAGCACTCTTCACTTTTACTATCCAGTTGTGAAGTTAAGATTTCTTCGCGAATTTTTGACGCGTTACTAATATTTTCAAACATTTCTGCACGTCCCGTTTCAACGCTCAGGTCATGACGCAATCGCAGAGCTTCACCGGCGAGAATTTCACATTGACTTTCGAGCCGGGTGTTTTCACTCTCGAGCGCATAGCATTTTTCGCGCGTCTTGCCAATCTCACGCTGCCGCCATTCTTCATCCTTTGGCGCTCTGTCGTTTTCGAGAGCGGCGACGGTGTCGCGAAGAATCAGAATATCGTCTTCGCGATCTCGGAGTAGACTCTGCAAACGTGCCTTTTCTCTCGAAGCCGCGTCGGCGGCAATTTCAGAAGCGTCCAGAGTGGCTCGATTCAATGTAAGTTGCTCACGTAGGGAATTTTCTAACCGCTCAAGATCATTGACCTGCGCGCGGTTCGTCGTTCTGAGTTCCTTCACCTCAAGCTGCAGCGACTTCAGCCTCGATTCTATCGTAGTGACGATTCGAACGTCTTCTTTTTGTGCGT
>JACLAB010001090.1_pt1 | contig 30392 bp, 19 predicted proteins | sample 8027921 | NCBI WGS metagenome assembly JACLAB01 (sample SAMN15725117, study PRJNA655200) | protist metagenome | isolation source: fluorescence activated cell sorting (FACS) single amplified genomes of... | place: USA: West Boothbay Harbor, Gulf of Maine | collected 2000-07-19 | reverse complement strand
TACGCTTCTGGAGCTATAGCTAAGTGTAGAAAGAAAAAAGGATAGTAGTGGCAGTTAGAAAGACACAAGCAGGACTAAATCTTAAACGATGGTTTAAGGAAAAGTGGAAAGACGAAAAAGGAAATCCTTGTGGCTCTTCTAAGAATAAGGCTATTAAAAAGTGTAGACCTACTAAAAAAGTTTCCTCTAAAACTCCTGTAACGTGGAAAGGCGTTGGACCTAGAAAGTCTGCAGTAGTAGCTCAGAAAAAAGCTGTAGGCATGGGAGGGAAAACAAAAGCAATACGCAAAAGTAAAAAGTAATGGCTAAAGCGATACGTAAAACAACAACAGGTAAAGGTGCTAACTACAGATCTACAAAGTCTGGAGCTGGTATGACTAAAAAAGGGGTTGCTGCTTACAGGCGTGCAAATCCTGGTAGTAAACTTAAAACAGCCGTAACAGAAGATAAACCTACAGGAAAAAGAGCAGGAAGGAGAAAATCCTACTGTGCTAGATCTTTAGGTCAGTTAAAAAGAAGTAGTCAGAAGACTCAGAACGATCCTAACTCAAGGATACGCCAAGCAAGGCGAAGATGGAAATGCTAAGAAAAACAATGTAATAATGGGAGTAAAGATTAATGAGAGTACAAGTATAAGCTTTGATTTAAAAAGCTTAGGGGTAATGGCGGTAGGCTTGTCACTCATAATAGGAATGTGGTTTACGCTTCAAAACGATATAGCTGAAGCTAAGGAGTTACCTAAACCTTTAGATCCTGTAATTACAAGGATGGAGTTCGACATGAAGGATCAACTTATTAGGCAGACTATTATGTCTACCCAGGAAGACGTTCAAGAAATTAAAGATGATATTAAACTTATTAAAGAGAAGTTATATGAATAAAAGCCTTCTCTTAGTATTGTTTTTAATCCCGTTAAACCTAAAGGGTCAATCCTCTATAGGGGTTGAGAACTTTGACTGGGAAATAAGAAGAGGGGTTGTTGCGGTAGAGTTTTGGGCAGGATGGAATAGAGGCAACGAAATACTATTTATGCACGAGCTAACAAACTGTAGAGCTTACAGACATATAATAAAAAGGGACGCATCCTTACTAGAAAGATATAAAATAACCTCAGCACCTACCATTATAATATTTAAAAACGGTGAGGAGGAGTTTAGGTTTGCTCCTAACATAATGCTTAAAGTAACAGCAACAAAAAATCAAGTACAATCAGCAATAAACGAACTTTAATTAAACTAAAATGAAGCTAAGTAATAACTTTTCTCTATCAGAAGTAACTCGCAGTAGTACTGCTAAAAGAATAGGTATAGACAATGCACCGAATAAAGAACATCTTAACAACATTCAGGCTCTTATTAGAAAAATCGTGCAGCCTTTGCGAGATGCTATCGGTCCTATTCGCATTAGCTCTGGTTATCGTAGCCCTGAACTCAATCGTGCCATTGGTGGTAGTAACAAAAGCCAGCATTGTAAAGGTCAAGCATTGGATCTGCAGTTTTGGGAAGGAGGAGAAATGAATAATAAGAAGATTTACGACTGGATACTATCTAGTGGTATAGACTTCGATCAAATGATTAACGAGTTTGATTACTCTTGGATACATATATCTTTTAGTGAGTTTAAAAATAGAAAGCAAGTCCTTGAGGCTTACAAAGACGAAGACGGAGATACTAGATATAAATACGCTGAAGTGTAATGAGTAAGTTACTAGACATATTAGGTGGAGGTGTGGTAAAGCAGGTTGGTGATGTTTTAGATAAGCTAACAACAACTAAAGAAGAAAAGCTTGCTGCACAACAGAAGATAGAAGAGGTTTTATTGAAAGCAGAAAGTCAAGCTCAACAGCAAGTTACTAGACGCTGGGAGGCTGATATGAAGTCTGACAACTGGCTTTCTAAGAACATTAGACCTCTTATCTGTATATTTTTAACTGTAATTTTCGTAGTTTTGTCAATGTTTGACGGTAACGTAGGAGGATTTGTTATTCAAGAAACGTACGTTCCAATATATCAAACGCTATTAATAACAGTATACGGGGCTTACTTTGCAGGTAGGTCTATCGAGAAAATAAAAAAGAAGTAAACAATGAGCTCATTAAAAGGTAAAACAATATCAAGGACATATCAGAAGTTAATTCAGTCTGATAATGAAATAACTGATGGTACTTTAAAGCAGGTTAGTACAGGTAATGGAACGCCTACAGCCATGAAGCTTTCTACTAATAAAGCTGAGTTTCAGCAATTAGGTGTTGGTACTGATGGTATAACTCCAGACGGTTTACTTCACGTATTATCTGTAAGTGCAGGGGCTGTAACAGCTAGTTCTTTTGCTAACCAGTTAACTTTAGAAAACTCTGGAGACGCAGGTCTTTCTATACTTTCTGGAGCTTCTAGTTTTGGTCATATATATTTTGGTGATGCTAACGACAACGACGTAGGTGGTATATCTTACGATCACTCTAACGACGCAATGAATTTTACTGTTGATGGGTCTCAGTCTATGAACCTTGACAAGTCAGGGAACTTAACTATTGGAGGTGTGTTATCTCAATCAGAAGATAGATATTTTCTTGACGAGTACTTTCATAGCCTTCCCTACAAAGATGTTCAACAAGCAGAAGTAACTCAAGGAACTAGTGCTACGGAAGCTGTATCTAGTTCAACTAAAATGACTAGAATTACTACTTACGCTAACGATTTGGCTGCGTCAGACTCTCAAGAGTTTACGTTTAATAATATAATGATACATCCTAACTCTCATGTTTTAGCTTACATTATAAATAGTAGTGGTACGATTGCAGATAACGCTATGGTAAACGTCATGGTTCATGATGTCGCTAATGGTTCGTGTAAAATTAGAGTAGCTACAAACGCAGTAGATATTGCGTCTCAAACTTTTGAGATAGAAGTTGTGGTAGACCCTCATATACAGGCAAACTTTCACTGGTCTTTAGATGGTACAAATGCTGCTGAAAACTTTATTACTTACGCTGGTTCTCAACCAGGTTTAAGAGTTGTAACTAGTGGTTCTGATAACGATCAAGTCATACTTCATCCTAAGGTTTCTTCCCAAGGAAATGACACCGATCTGTTAAATGTTACGCCTTGGAGAAACGTTCTTTTTAGCCCTGAGTTTGAAACAGAACTTAACATAGCAATATCAACTCATAGTGACATTGCTAACCAAGCTATTTGGGCTGGTATGAAGCTATCAAATACTGGTACTTACGCTACTGACGTTGATCAGGCTTATTTTTTATACGCTACAGATGATGATTTAGGAGCTTTAACGACAAATGGGAACCTTCACTTCGTGTATAGTGTTGCTGGCGTTGATTACGTAACAGATTTAGGTATCGCAGTTGCTGTTAGTACTGTGTATAGATTAAGAATAGTTTTTGATGACAACGCAAAAATTAGTGTTTTTGTAAACGGTGTTCAGTACGGTTTAACTCACACTCCTACAACTACAACTGCAGGTGGAGTAACACAGCCAATAACGACTTCTAAGTCTTTAGCTACTACTTCTAATGCGGCTTTAATACCAGTTGTAGGTTCGCAAAGTTTATCGGGCTCTGCTAGATATCTTTATTGTCACTTTATAAAAATATCAAGAACTTTAGCATAATTAAATTAAATTAAATGGAAGCAATTAACCCTATTATTAGAAAGATAACTATAGGGGACTTAAAGCAAGGTCTTACCTATCAGGTAGGCCAGAGAATGCTAGGAGGGTCCCTTAGAGTTACAGCCATCATTCAAGATGAGGCAGCGTGGTACAAACATCAACAAGTAGTGTACGACGTATATGTTAAAAAAGAGACTGAAGAGTTCTCTAGACCCTGGAAGAGGTTTTTCTCTCAGCCTACGGCAATAGAGTACAACACAGATAGTTTAGAAGAGTACGAGGTAAAGTAAATTTAAAGACAAATACATGAGGCCAATTAAAGATAGCTACTGGATAGAGGTAGAAAAAGAAACAGAAGATACCATCATGTTAAACGGAAAAGAGTTGTATAGAGATACTTCTTACGACCCTATGAAGTTAGCGAGACAGTATGGTACAGTTTACAAGACTCCGATTCACGACACTAAAGATTCGGGCATACAGGAGGGAGATAAAGTATGGTTTCACCATTTTATAGCTACACCTGTAAATCTTGTTGAGCACGCAGATAAAAAGAATATATATCAAGCTAATATGGAGCAGATATACCTAGTAAAAAGGAATGACGAGTATATTCCTATAGGTGTGTGGAACTTTATGAAGCAGGAGATTAAAGATCCAGATCAATCAGATTCTGGTATATTTTTAGGGTCAGAAGCTCAAGAAGTAGACTTGCATGGTGAAGCCGTTATTATTAACGAGTGGATGAGAGAACAAGGAGTAGAAGAAGGGGATAGAGTAATGTGGAGCGAGAACTCTGAGTACGACATGGATGTAGACGGAAGAAAACTTCTTCGTATGCGAAACTTTGATGTACTTTGTAAGTATGAAGGATGATAATAAAAACTACGCTCTTGAAACTTTAGAAAAGCTAATAGAGGCTAGTAAAGGGGCTGTTGATCTTTTAATAGAGGAGATTGGTAAGCCTTTGGTGGAAGAAGATGACGCTAGGCGAAGGCAAGCTATAAAAGCTAAAAGAGAATGCTTTGAGGACTGTCAAGAAATTCTTTTAGGTATTAAGAATCTAGAGGATAGAATTAAAGAGGGCGAGTCCCTTATAGAAGATAAGAAAGACTTTAAAGGGTCTTTTGCTGAGAGGTATGCAAAAAAGTGATAAAGTATATTTAATCGAAGGCAGTGAGGGTGAGATTTTAGAGTTTGACAACTTAAAGATCGTACTACCTAAGAAGCCTAGGTTAAAAAAGGACATACTCTACCACAACCTTCCTAAAGGAAAGCAGAGGTGGACTAGGGAGGGAATGCCAAAAGGCTTAAGTAGAGATAACGCCACAGATTATGTGGACTATATAGAAGAAGAGTTTAGACGTAGAAGAGATGGGTTTTGGTTTTTTAACAACGGAGTACCAACCTATATTACAGGTTCTCACTATATGTTTATTCAGTGGAGTAAGATAGATGTTGGATACCCTGATTACAGGGATGCTAATAGGACGTTCTTTATTTTTTGGGAAGCGTGTAAGCTAGATAAAAACTCTTATGGGATGTGTTTCCTTAAGAACAGGCGTAGTGGTTTTTCGTACATGGCTAGTAGTGAGATTGTAAATCAAGCTACTCAGACTTACGATAGTAACTTCGGATTATTGTCTAAGACTGGTGCTGATGCTAAAATAATGTTTACGGATAAGGTGGTTCGTATATACAGGAACTACCCTTTCTTTTTTCAGCCCATACAAGATGGTTCTAGTAACCCTCGTGTAGAGTTAGCCTTTAGGGAGCCTGCTAAAAAGATTACTAAGAATCAAAAGCATATCGAAGAGTCTGAAGCTTTAAACTCTACAATAGATTGGAGAAACACCGCAGACAACAGTTATGATGGTATGAAGCTCAAGCTTCTAATCCATGATGAAGCTGGAAAGTGGACGGGTCAAAATTCTATTAAGAAGAACTGGGGGGTTACACAGACCTGTCTACTTTTAGGTCGAAAGGTTGTTGGTAAGTGCATGATGGGTTCTACTGCGAATAAGCAGCAAGATGGTGGTGCGGAGTTTAAGGATATATTCTACGACTCTAATACTGACGATAAAGACCTTAACGGCAGGACTAAAAGCGGTTTATACAAACTATTTATACCTGCTTATGATAACTTAGAGGGCTTTATAGATGAGTATGGATACTCTGTTATAGAAACTCCTAAGAAGCCAATTATGGGTATTGACGAGATGCTTGTAGACGTTGGGGCTAAAGATTATATTCAGAACAGGAGAGAGGCTTTAAAGAACGATACTACAGCTTTATCTGAATTTAAACGTCAGTTTCCATTTACTGTAGAGGAATCCTTTAGGAATGACACACAAAGTTGTATCTTTGACGTAGAAAGAATCTATCAACAGATGGATTACAACGAGGTTAATAACGCAACGACGACTAGAGGAGAGTTCGTTTGGAGGAATGGGAAACAAGATGAAGAGGTTATTTGGATACCTCATAGAAAAGGTAAGTGGGAGATTAGTTGGGTTCCAGAGCATCAAGATCAAAACAATATCTCTAGTAGATACGGTAAGAGATTTCCTGGAAGGTCAGATGTCTTGGTGGCAGGCTGTGACCCTTATGACCATGACACCACTACTGATGGCAGGAGATCTGATGCTTCTGCTCATGTTTTTCACAAATTTAGCATGGCAAGTGATGCGTCTATGCAGTTTGTATGTGAGTATATTAATAGACCGCCTAAAGCGGAAATATTTTACGAAGACATGATTAAGATGTGTGTCTTTTATGGTTGCCAAATATTAGTGGAGAATAACAAAGTAGGTATATTAAAGTACTTTGAAAATAGAGGATACTACGAGTATCTTATGGATAGACCAGACATGACGCATACAGACTGGAGTAGAGGCAAGCAAAAGACAAAGGGTATACCTGGATCTGGTGCTGCTGTAATTAACGCTCAAGCAGAGGCTATAGCTACGTATATATACGATCACGTTGGTCAAAATGAAAATACTGGTGAGATGGGAAGGTGTTATTTTAACGTCTTACTTGATGATTGGAGTAGATTTGAAATAGATAACAGAACAAAATACGATGCTAGTATATCGTCCTCGTTGGCTTTACTAGCTTCACAGAAGTACATAAAACCTAAAAAAGAATTAAAAATATCGTCTCCTTTAGTTAAAAGGTACAATAACAAGGGGATGTCTAGTAAAAAATTAAGGGCATGATTTACAATAACAGTAAGGAAGAGTTAAACGGCTATCCTTCTCCTCTATCTACTAACGAAGAAAAAGCTTCTAACAGCTACGGTCTTAATTACTTTAAGGCTATGTACTACGAGTGGAAGAACAACGGAGACGTATATTTTAGAGACACTAAAATGAGGTACTCCCGTAATAGGAGTTACGCTGAAGGTAATCAAGATATAGGTAAGTACAAAGACTTGCTTGACGTTCAAGGAGACTCCTCTTACCTTAATATAGACTGGACACCTGTATCTATTATTCCTAAGTTTGTTGACGTTATTATTAACGGTATGGTAAACCAAGAGTACGATGTTAAAGCTAAGTCTATAGATCCTATAGCTGCAGCAGAAAGACTTGACAAGAAAAAGAAGATGTTTGCTGACATGATCAACAAAGACTTCTTGGAGGATATGGAAGATCAGACAGGCGTACCCATGACCTCTAAAGGTTTTGTAGCTGAAACTCCTGAAGAGATTGAAATGTTTATGGCCCTTAACTATAAACAAAACGTAGAGATTGCTTTAGAGAAAGCTATTGAGTACACCCTTGACATCAACGACTACGACGAACTTAAGCGTTATATGATACGTGACCTTGTAGTTTTAGGTATATGTGCTGCTAAGACAGAGCTATCTAAAACAGAGGGTGTAAAGATTCGACACGTAGACCCTTCTAATCTTATTACTTCTTTCTCTGCAAAGCCTGACTTTAAAAACATACGTCACGCTGGAGAGATTTACTCTATTACTATTGCTGATCTTAAACAACAAGCAGGAGACGAGTTTAGCGAAGAAGAGTATATATCGATAGCTAAACAATACGCAGGTAAAAACAACAACCCTATTAATTATAGCACTACAGCGTTTTATGACAACGGCAGCGAGACTTACGATTACGATAAGTTTAGCGTTAACATATTGGACGCTGAGTTTATTACCTCACACTCTTTAAAGTACGAGAAGAAAGAAAATAAACATGGAGGGTACTCTGTAAATAAAAAAGGTTCTAAGTATAAAGCTCCGAAAAAGTCAAAGACTAAAAGGGAAGATCTAGGGTCTACTGTAAAGGTTATATATAAAGGTAAGTACATTATAGATACAGACTACATCTTTAACTACGGGTTAATGAAGGATATGCCTAGACCTAAGTCTAACCTTTCAGAAACTAGACTTTCGTATATAGTTTACCAGCCAAACTTATACAAAATGAAGTCTAAGTCTTTGGTGGATCGTATGATTCCTTTTGCTGACCAGATACAGTTAGCTCACCTTAAGATTCAGCAGGTACTTGCTAAGGCTAGGCCAAAAGGTGCTGCGTTTGAGGTTGGCTCTTTAGAGAACGTATCTAAAGGAGATGGTGGTACTTTTACTCCTATGGAGCTTCAGGAGATTTACGATCAAACTGGTAACATCTACTATCGAAGGATAGATGATGAAGGCCAGATGACTGGAGCTATGCCTATACAGGAGTTAGAGAATGGTATTGGTAGAGACTTCGGTACTCTTATTAACGTGTATCAGCATAACTTACAGATGCTTCGTGACGTTACAGGTGTCAACGAGGCTAGAGACGCTTCACAGCCATCCAGCGAGGCTTTGGTGGGTGTACAGAAGCTAGCATTGTTAGCATCTAATAACGCCACTAGAGACATTAATGACGCTTACCTTAACGTAACAAAAAGAGTATCTCAAAGTATTACTGTTCGTATGCAGGACTTGGTAAACTTTAAAGGTCTTCATGGTATGTACACCAACGTTATTGGTGAGACTTCTATGCACAGTATAGATATGATGAAGAAACTTTCTGTCCACGAGTTTGGTATTACTTTAGATGTAGCACCTAGCGAAGAGGAGAAGCAGATGATGGAACAGAACATACAGGTTTCGTTAGCTCAGAAGGAACTAAGGCTAGAGGATGCTATTATGATTCGGTCTATTAGAAACATTAAGATGGCTAATCAGATGCTTATTCTTAGAAGAACTAAGTACCAGAAAGATCAGCAAGCTCAAGCACAGCAGGCTTCAGAACAAAACGCTATGCTACAGCAGCAGTCAGCACAACAAGCTGCACAACTTAAGCAGCAGGAGTTGCAGACTGAGATGCAAATTGAGCAAGCTAAAGCTCAGGCTAAAGTTCAAGCAGATATGCAGCTTAAACAACTAGAGTATCAGCTTAAAGAGCAGTTCGAGCAATCACAGCACGAAAGAAGGCTTAGAGAGATAGAGTTATCCAACCTTGGTAAAGAAGGTCAGGCGTCTATTCAAGGCTCTGTAAGAAAAGATGTTCAACAACAATCTGCTATGAATCAGTCTCAAATGATAGAGCAAAGACAGGGTAAAAGAGGTCCTTTAGGTCAAGAGCAGCAAGAAGTAGAAGAATAATATTGCGATTGTAAATAAAATCGTTATATTTGCGAAATAACAAGTAAATTTAATTAACATGGATATAAGAGAACAATTAGTACAGAAGTTTGGGGGAGAGGTTCAACAGAACCAACCTCAGCAAAATATTGTTGACTTGACTGGTGATGAAAACCAAGCAGTTGAGGCAACAGAAAATACAACTCAGGAAGAACCTGGTGTTGTAGACTTAACAGGAGAGAGTTCTTTAAATACTGAAGAAACTAATGTTGACGAACCTCAAGGTAGTCAGCAGGAAGAGGGAGAGGAAGTCAGTGATGATGAAGTTGTCTTACAATACCTTAGCGAGAAGCTTGGGCGAGACCTTTCATCATTTGATGATCTTAACACCCCTGGAGCAGAGACAGAAAGTAGTGACTTCGCTAGCGAGCAGCTTCGAGTTATTAACGACTATGTTAAAAACACAGGGCGTACAGTTCAAGATTACCTAAACACTCAATCTGTTGATTTGTCTGACGTGTCTGACGACGCTGTAATAAAGGAGTATCTACGTGTAGAGAATCCAAATTTGACTGAAGCTGAGTTAAATGATTATGTTACAGCTACTTACAAAACAGACTCTGAAGAGTATACTTCGAGAGACGTTAACGCTGGTAAGGTTCAGCTTAATAAGGACGCTAGAACTGCTAGGGACTACTTTAACAAAGTGAAAGAGGATTACGCTACACCTTTAGAGGCTAGTGATCCTGGAGTATCTGCTGAAGAAAGGGTTGAGTGGATCAACGAGATGGAGTCTACGGTTAGTGACTTAGAAGGGTTATCCTTTTCTATGAACGACCAAGGCGAAGAGTACATTTACAATCTAGACGACGATGCTCGTCAAGAGATTAAAACGTACAACTCTGATCTAGAAAACTTTTTCGACAAGTATGTAGACCAAGGCGGTAGTTGGGACTTTGATAAACTTAATACGGATATGTACATCCTAAATAACATCGATAAGATTGTTAGAGGAGTTGCTAATCAGTATAAGAGCAAAGGAACAGAAAGCGTAATTAATGAGATTAAGAACCCGTCGTTTACACAAGATAAGCAAGCGGCAACTCAAAAACAAGAGTCAACTCTCGATATGTTAAGAAGACAAATTCTTGGTTAAAAATTAATTATTTATTTTAAAAACATAAAAAAATGGCAACAGTAAATATTGCTACAGGAATGCAGGCAACCCCTTCATCCTCAGCAGTTGCAACAACATCAAACTACGTTTCTTCAGCAGACTTAATTGCTTCTGGAGATACTACAGCAGCTTTTCACAAGCGTGACGTTGATGAGCAACTAGTAAAACGATACGGTAATCAAGGGATTACTGGACTTATGGAACTTTTAGGTTCTAAAAAAGAAACAACAGCAAATACTTTCGAGCACTACGAAGAGACTTTTCTTCATAACACTTTAACAGGTGCTATCGACAGTAATGGTATCCTTACAGTAGACGCTACTGATACTGACGGAGACAACTCTACTGGAGATAATCAATCAGCAGTTCGTAAAGGTGACTTGTTATTAGGTGCTACAGGTGCTATGTACTACGTTGCAGTAGCTACCGACGGAGACACTTACACACTTAAAGATGTAGGCGATGGTTCTTTAGCTGCCGCAGGAGACACAGAATTTGCTATTGTAGGTAACGCTTACGCAGAGCAAACTGATCAAGGTGTAGGATTAACTCCTAAAGTTCACCACTACTCTAACAAGTGTCAAATCATTAAAGAGTCGTTTGTAGTTTCAGGTTCTGAAGCAACTAACGCTGTTTATGTAAAGGTTAACTCTCCTGAGTCTGGGACTGGTTACCTATGGTACTTGCAAGGTGAGGCTGATACTTACCAAAGATTTCAAGATTATGCTGAGTTGGCAATGATTGTAGGTGAGTCTGCAGTAGGCCTAGAAGATGGTGCTACAAATGGCGTTGGTTCTTCAGTTACAACTACAGAAGGTCTTTTGAAGTTTATCGAAAACAAAGGTCAGTCTATGGATCTTGGTTCTTCTGCAATTACAATGGCTGACTTTGACGCTGCTGTTAAGTCTTTAGACAAGTTTAGAGGATCAAAAGAAATGGCTCTTTACGCAGGTATTGATCTTTCTTTAGATATTGACGACCTATTAGCTTCTCAAGGTGCTTACGCAGCAGGTGGTGCTAACTACGGTACTTTCGCTAACAACAAAGACATGGCGTTGAATTTAGGATTTAACTCTTTCTCTCGTGGTGGTTACACTTTCCACAAGAAGACTTACGATCTATTCAACCGTCCTGACTTGTTAGGTGCTGCTTCATTTAAGTACAATGGATTCGGTATGTGTATTCCTATGGACTCTCAGCGTGACGCTAAGTCTGGTGAGAAGATTCCTTCGCTTCGTATGAGATACAAAGCAGCTAACGGATACTCTCGTGAGATGGAGCACTGGTTAACAGGTGGTGCAGTTCTACAAAACAAAACTAACGGTTTAGATGAGTTGAAGTGCAACTATCGTACTGAGCGTGGTTTTGAAGGATTTGCTCCTAACCGTTTCTTATTGTTTAAGAAGTCATAATTAATATAGATATATGGAGGGGAGAAAGACTTCCCTCCTAAATCTTTTAAAAAACATAAGAAAATGGCACAAGAGAAATTTTTATACTTTCAAGAAGCTTTGAGTGGAGGTTCTTCAGATGCTGTAGGAGCAGATGATGTAGCTTTGTACTCTTTGTCCTCTTTTTTAGGCTTTGATACTCAAGCTGGAGACACTAACGGTACTACTTTAAACTTGCGATTTAAGCCTATGAAAAGATCGGCTTTGGTTACAAGTCCAGGGGGAGTTGGTGAAGAAACTGATGTTGTTGTTTTAACAGTTACTGCTGGAAAACAAAAGTCTGTTATTCAGTCTATTACTGATAAAATTAACGAGCCAATATCAAGAGATGGTGGTTTTATCGTTATTGCTGATGTAGCTGGTTCTGAGTTTGTTAATTCAAATGTAACTGGTGCTACTGTAACTTTAAGAGCTGCAACTGCTTAATTTTAATCCTTAAAAAAATACGATATGAAAACGTTATATTTTATGGCTGCTGCAGATGGTGCTTTTAACTCAAGCACAACTACAGCTCCAGATTCAGTTTGTTATCCTTTATCTGCCTTTAAAGGTCTTACGGCAAAAGATACAAACGAATGTTACATTTACTTTGATTCTGCTCAAGCAGCAGGAACAGATGAAGGGAATGATACTTCAGGTACTGATTTAATTACATTTACAATTAGTACTGCTGATAATCATAAAAACGTAGCTAGAAGTTTTGCTCAAGAAGTTAACAAGTTTATTGGTAAAGACAACGGTTTTGTTGTAATACTAGATTCTTCTACTTCTGAGAAGTTTGACGATGATGTTGATTTAAGTTCATCATTTACAATCTTAACTGATAATCCTGCGTAAGGTTATTTATTATACTACTAGAGGGGTCTTTGTACCCCTCTTTTTACTAAACTTTAATTTAATTTTAGACAATTATTATGACTACGAAAAACAAAAGGAAGGCTGTAGTGCCTCCATCAACTAGTAAGGTAGAAGCCAAAGCTCCCTTAACAGAAAAGAAGTTTGTACCTCAGTTTACAAACAAACAACAAGAGTATAAGCCAACAGTATATAGATTAGTTACTAAGGCTAAAAAAAGAAACGGTATGCCTCAATACCCTGTAGTATCTCTACTAAAGGCTGAGGATATTATATTTGATCCAGAAGCTGGTGAGAATAGAAAAATTAGATACGTCCCTGGAGAGACTTCTATATTTGCAGACGAGCAACCAGAAGGCGTTAGAATGAGAGAGCCTATATCTTTTAATAATGGCTTTCTTTTTGTAGATCACACAAACCCTACACTTAAAAGATACTTAGATACTTGCAACGCTAACGGAAGTAATCCTCATAGGATTAAATCTAAAAGTGTAGTATTTAATATTAAAGATGATAAGAAGTCTGCACAGGATAAAATAGCTCAGGTATCCGATACTATGGATGCTGTACAAGCTGCTCTTAAAATGCCTTTAAATGAGCTTATAGGGTACGCTAAGGTGTTAGGCGTCAATACTAGTAAAAGTGTAGACGAAATTCGATGGGATATGAAGGTTCAAGCTGAAAGAAACCCTAAGTCTTTCTTAGCAGGAATGAACGACCCACGAACAGAGATGAAGCAACTATTGCTTATGGCTCAAGAGTCAAGTATTATTTCTATGAAGAAAACAGGGATTACTTGGGTATCTTCAGGAAACACTATTTGTGTACCTGCAATTGGAGTTAAACCTATCGACAGGATGGTAGACTTCTGCTCTGACGGAGAAGGAGAACAGATCTATGCTGAGATAGAGAGAAGACTTCAAGCTCTTAATGGATAATGACTTAATGTAATATATGTAATTAAAGGGGGCTTTGTGCTCCCTTTTTTTTTATATACCGATTTATTTTGTATTTTTGCTATTGAATAAATATTACTATAATGACAATTGATGAAATATATAGACTCGTGCAAGCCTTTGCTAGTAAGGATCAGAGGGGTTTTATAACTCCTTCTGAGTTTAACTTGATGGCACAGCAAGCAGAGCTAGAACTATACAACGAGAGACTCCAGGTAGTTATGGAAGGCTCGCAGGCTAAAAAGATTGCAGGTTACTACAAGAAAGCATTAACCCCTGCTGTAGCAGAACAAGACATATTGCCGTTTTTATTCGACACTGAGTTTACTATAACGGGTAGTACTACTTCTATTCGTTCAGATTATGTATGTCAATTATATATTAAAAGTAATAACGTTCCTATAGATATAGTGACAACAAAAAACGTAGGACAAATACTAAGAAGTTCTTTAGTTAAACCTTCTACTGATTTTCCAGTAGCTTTACTATCCAGGGCTGGTAGTGGTGCAACAAAAATATCCGTTTTCCCTGAGAGTATTGGTGTTGTTACTGTATACTATTACCGTTACTCAAGTAAACCTACATGGAATTACGTTACTATAGCTGGTAAGCCTGTTTACGACTCTTCGAACTCTAGAGCTTTTGAAATATCTAGTAGGTGTCATGGAGAGTTGGTTATAAAGATACTAGGATATTTAGGAGTAAGCATAAGAGAGGCTGACTTAGTAAACTACGCTCAAGCTAAAGAGGTTGAACAAGATAAAGTATAATTATGAGTAAATATATTACTATAAAAGATATAGTTAACGATCTTCAATTGATGATAGATGATACGTCTTATGATAAAGACGCTCACATTTATCAAATTAGAATGTTAGCACTTCAAGGGCTTAGGGAACTTACATTTGACGCAGAGCAAAGGGTTAAAGCTGTGGATAAAATAGTGAGCTCAAATTTAATTGTTTCAACTCCTGGCGATTTAGTTGACATAAAAAGAATAGGTTTAATAGATGATAAAAAGATTTTTCATCCTTTCTCTAACGACAATAACTTAAGTATTAACGGAGCAACTAAAGCTAACACTTTAAGGAGCTCTAGCGATGATGAAAATAATCCTTACTACCACACAGACTTAGGTAAAAAGTTTGGTGTAGGAGGAGGGCAAAACTCTTTAGGGTACTACAGACTTGATAGAGAAGATAACGCTATATTTTTCTCTTCTAACTTAAAAGGAAAAATAGTTTATTTAGAGTATATAGCTGACACAGCAACATCCACTAATCCAAAAATTCACGTTTTCTGTGAAGAGGCTTTAAGGTGTTACGTATACTACAAGTACATTCAGCGTAAGCGTGGCGTTCCTGCTAGCGAGAAGCAGATGGCTAAAAGAGCTTACTACAACGAGAAAAGATTAGCTAGAGCTCGAATGATGAACTTTAGCAAAGAACAGGCTATGCAAGTCTCTAGAAAAGCATTTAAACAATCTCCAAAGATTTAATAGATAATGGCAAAGGATAAAAGAGTATTTACGGGTGGAATGGATAAAGATTCTGACCCTCGTCTTATTAAGAATGGTGATTATCGACACGCAGAAAACATAAGAAACATAGCATCTTCTGATGGTACTTCTGGTTCTGTAGAGAATATAGAATCTACAATTAAAGTCCCTTACTCTTTTAAGGGTGAAGATGTTGATCAAATCATTGAAATTGACCAAGGAACAGCTTCTGTATTGCCTCAAAAATCTGTCTTTTATTCTCAGACCATTACTTTTGAGTTTAAAGGTAGAGAAGAAGATTGGGGCAGTAAAGAGAAAAACTCTTTTAGCATATACTCATATACTCCTGAAAAGGAATTAGAGCAGATAGGTCATCAGTGGTCTTCTAACGGTAGGCTTTCTTGGTCTCAAAATTCTTTTAAACCAACCCCTGAGCACCTTTGGGAGATGTTTAACGAAGAAACTGGTAAGATAAGTCAAAACATACCAATTTTAGATATAAATACTGGGGAGTGGGAAACAGCTCATTCTAAAGTTGACTTTTTAAGTTCTAGTTTTTTACGTGGAGGTAACAAGGTAACGGTAGAAATAATAGCTGATAAAAGAGGTGTTTCTTTTTTATTAGACTTTATAAGTCCTGGTTCTGATAGGTACTGGAGTCAAACTATAGAAGAGTTTCCTCCTTATGGTAAGATGAATTTAAAGGGTGGTCCTAACTCTGTAGTTTACGAAACGTTAGTTTTATCATCTCAGTCTAGTTTTAATTCAGAAGACACTAACAACCAAACGTTAGACGAGTTTATTGACGCTGAGGGAAATTCTTTCGAGAACAACACTCCAACACCTTTAGAGGGTGATACAATTACTGAGTATACATTTTCTTTTGAGGGTCAGGAGCCTACAACGGCTCAGGATGCGAGTGAAGTTCAAATATTCTCCTACGTTGAAAACGCTTTAGGAGGGTTTGAGGTTACGCCAGTATTATCTTTTGGTAGTGGGTTATATAACTCTGGTCAAACCTACGAGTTTAACGCTAACCAAGTTAGTTTGTCAAACTCTTTGCACGACACATTTGAAGGGTTTTATGGGAACGTACTTCACCAAGGTGAGACCGCTATTAACGGTGCTTTAGATAGAAGCAAAGGGCAAGTTTCTTTAAGTTTCCTTAAAGGTGAGGCTTTAAATGGTAATAATTTTTCTACTATACAGGACTCTGCTAACGCTTCAGTAAACGACTTTAACTTCCTTAAAGGTTTTTTTAACTTAGAATCTTTAGAGGAGTATTCTGAACAAGCTAATATAGAGATTTCTAATGGTAATGTTACCTTAACAGAATCTAGTCTTGCTAACGGAGACTCTTGGAAGTTTCCCGTAGAGTTAAAGAAAAATCAAGCTTACTTAGTTCAGGCTGATATTTCTGAGTTTAACGTTGCTTCTGCTGTTTTAGACGTTACAATACCTTCAGCTCAAGGAGGGCCAGATAGCATAGCTCCAAGCTCTTCTAACAGCGACTTATCTATTAGCGGTGTAAATAATACTTTTGAGTGGATTGTTCCAGCATCAGAGGTGTATCACGACGCTAACTTTATAGAGGTTAAGTTTACTAGTGGAAGTATTGCTGAGGACGAGACTGTAGTTATAAAAAACCTTAGAGTATCTAAACTAAAAAAGTCTTCTTTTAAGTTTGACATATCTTTAAGAAGTTTGACTGATTTTAACTTATGTTTTGGTAGTTCTCAAGAGCAAGTATTAGAGTCTCTAGAGGAAGGGATAGCCTTATCAAATCAACAATCTTTTGTTGAAGGGTTTATTTTATCTAAACTATCTCTAGAAAGGAAGCAGGGAAAAGACTTTAGTTACGTTTCTGATCAACTTATTGAAGCTCAGGAAAAGATTGTAGAGCTTAACGGTGTTATATCTTCTTTAAATATAGATTTAAAAAACTTAAAAACAAGTTACAACGATACCTTAAAAGATATAAATGGAGTGTTACCACTAGATGGTAACGTTGCTTTTACTCTATTCAGTGAGCTTGAAAACAAGTCTGCTACTTTAGCGAATACAATTATTGACGTTAACACTAAGGTTGACGACCTTGTATCTAAGGTTACGGCATTTCAAACTCAAGAAGAAATAACTCAAATAGCAGGCTTAAACGAATCAATAGAAACTCTTACAGCAGAAATTGCTGCTTTGAAGGAGAGTTCAAATGCTGCTGCAGCTCAGGCTTTAATAGATATTGAAGCTGCTAGAGAACAAGGAAAGGCCTCAATAACTCCAGAAGACGGAGTTACGCAAGCAGATGTAGACGCAGTACAAGCTTTGTTAGATGTTGCTAATGAAAGTCTTACAGCAGCATTAGCAGATGTTAAGACTTATAACGATGGTGTTACTAAAACTGATGTAGATGCAGTACAAGCATTATTAGATCAAGCTGGTCTTGATTTGGAGGGTTTAAAAGAAAAAGTATCAACCTTAACTACATCTGAATCTGATTTAACATCTCAACTATCTGCTGAGGAAGCAGAAGTATTACGAATACAGGCTTTATTAGATACAGCTAATATTAATTTAGGTGTAGCAGATGATGGTATTACACAAACAGAGCTTAACAATGCGGTTGCTCCAATAAAGGCTTTGTTAGAGCAAGCTCAAACTACAATAAACGCTGTAAATCCAAATGATGGTCTTGCTGACACTGTTGTAGATAGCTTTCAAGATTTAATAACTACAGCTCTAGCAACTTTAACAACGACAAAGGAAGAGCTAACTGGCGTGTTTGACAGCACCCAAACATCTAGTGACATAGCTGATATAAATGCTAGCATTACCGCACTTCAAACGGAAATAGTTAGACTTCAGAGTGTTGAAACAAATCAAATTACTCAAAGTGATGTTGACACTGCTGTCACTAATTTAAAAAACATCCTTGTAAACGCATCTACGGTAACTTTATCAGAAAGTAGTCTTACATCTACTGACGCAGCAACTCAGGCTTTACTAGACGCTATATCTGATGAGGTAACTGACGCTAGTACTATAATTACAGATGCTGTTACAAAGATCGAAAAACAAAAGCAAGATGCTGCAAACGATGCTGTATCTGGCTTGTATACTCTTACTCAGTTAAACGAAGAATACATTAAGGGTTATATAAAAGGTACTACATTAGTGGTACCTGAAGGAGGTGCTTCTCAAGCTGATACTGACGGTAAAATAGCTGCTGCAATTGCTGCTGCCAATTTACTTATTGAGACAAGAAAAGCTACTTCTTTCACAGAAGGTGTTAATTCAATAATTGAAGAGGATGGTATTAATCGTTTCCACATTACTAATGCTCACAATGCAGGTGTTACTGCTGGTAAGGCCGAAGTAGACATTACTACGGATAATGCTGCTGCTTACGCAGACGGTGTAGCTGCTGTACAAGCTAGCCCTAGTGATTATAGTCTTTACACAGAAACACAGTATGCAGCTAATTTTACCACTGGTGCTAATTCAGTAGACCTTACTATTTTAGGCAACCCAAAAATAGCACAAATAGCAGGTGAACAATATGCTGCTGGTGTAACAGCAACGCAAGAGTTATTTAACAGTAATTTAGCCATCGAATTAACTCCAGAGCAGGCGAAAAATGCAGGTCTTGTTTGGGCTCAAGGTATTAGAGCTGGATATTTTGATGAAGGTGTTGCCTCTGTAGATATTACTTCTGACAACCAAAGTGTATATGACGGTGCTTATGCAGACGGTAAAGCTGCAGGTAAACTTTTAGGTGCTGCTTCGGTAGATCTTACCATTAGTAACCCAGCGATTAAACTTATATCAGACTCTGCTTACGCAGACGGTGTTGCTTCTGTAACACCAGAAGATGGAGTTAAGCAATCAGATGTCGATGCAGTGCAGGCAAAGTTAGATTCTTTAAGCTCTTTAATAGGCGCACTACCTGTTTCTTATACAGATAAAGACAGTATTACTAATAGTATAACTGCTATTGAAACATCTGTAGAAAATGTTGTAGCTGTTAAAAAATCTTTTACAGACTCTTTACGGGCTGCCTTCAACGCAGGTGAGGCTTCAGTAGATATTACTACGGACAACCAAACTGCTATTGATGATGCTGTTACTGAAATAGATAATGCTTTAACTAACGCTAAAACTGATCTTAAAATTCTTGGAGATGACCTTACCGTTATTACTGAAGGCACTAAAGAAGCACTACAATCTTTATTAAACGCAGCTAATACAAAAATAACTACTGCTAAAAATGCTACGACCTTAGTTCAAGCAGACTTAGATGCTATAGTTGCTAGCCTTAGTGCTGCTAATCTTTTGTTAGACGATACAGTAGTAAAAACAGATTCTGAAACTGGAGAGACTATAAATAATACACAAGCTTCTCTAAATGCTGTTATAGCAGAACTAGAAGATCTTAAAAATCAGATATTTGGGTTTAACTCTGAAAAATACACTAACGTTCAAGCACAGGTTAATGCTGCAGTAGCTGATGCTGCTGATACTATGTACGCTTCTGTTGCTGCTGCTGTTGACACTGTAGCTTTTATTTTGCAGCCAACCACTGGAATAGATATAAGTAACGTTAACCAAGCTGTTAGTGTTGTCTTAGGTACTATAGACCCAATAAATGGTGTTTCTCAGGCACAGACAGATTCTGCTTACGCTGCTGCTGCAGCTTCAATAACCTCAAGCGATGGCATTACTGAGGCTGAAGTTGCTACTGCTTTAGAGGCTGCTGTCACTGACTATTCAGGAGCTGGAACTACATTTACTTCAGCACAAATAAAAGATGCTGTACGTCGAATTACCCTTAAAATTAACCCTGAAGATGGTATTACACAAAAAGATGTTGATGATGTTCAAACTTCTTTAGAAACAGCTATATCAAATTTAAGGACTGCTTTAGGTCTTTCTGCTGACGAAACAGCAGATACTGCTGCAGATATTACAGCACTAGCAACTAAAATAGGTCAGTTAAATGCTGCTCAAGCTACTCTTACAGAATTACAAAATAGTGCTGCTGGCGTTGATGTTGACTTTCCAACTGCAGCAAATTTAATATCAAATTACTCTGCCCTTAAGGCTTCTAAAGCACAGCTTCAATTTCAAATAGATGATATAACTACTCTTTTAGAATCTGCTACAGGAACGTTTGCAGGAATAGAAGGGGGACAAGCCAGTAATTTGTTGCCTGAAGGTCTGCAATCTGCAATACAAACCTTAAAAACTGAAAGTAGTACGTTGACTACTTTAATAACAACTACTGGATCTAGCATAGAAACTGTATCTAGTACTGTTACCTCTTTAAAAACAACCTCTGATCTTTTAAAGTCTTCAATTCTTGCTATTACAAATTTATTAAATTCATTTAGAAGTGGTTTTGACTCTGAAGGTAATGCCCTTGAGGGAGTTAAAACAAATTCTTACGAGACTCTTCAAAAGCTTCCAAGCATATTTTCATTTGGTCTTACTGATCCACAAGAAAACACGTATGGTTTGGTATTTCAGTTAAGACAAATTTACAATCAGTTATTTGATACATATACTAATGTCGCTTCGGATTACTCTTTATTGCAGGATAAGCAAAGTAGCTTGGTTGATAAATCGGAGTTAGAAGCAGTAAAAGAAGCACAACAATCCGCTGAAACAGCAGCAGGCTTGGCTAACGATTCTTTACAATTACTTTACGGTAATGAGTCTAGTGATAATTATATAGGTAACGGTAGCTTTGAAAATGGTACTACCGCTGGTTGGAATGACTTATACGGGCAGGGTGGAATGAAATTTTGGATGGTTGAAAACGAAAAGTTAGTAAGATCTCCTTTTTCTACTCCAGGATTTGTGGGTGGTGCAAGCTACGTAGGAAGTAACGCTTCACAAGATAAAAAGATAATTGACGGTAAGTACGTTTTTTCTGTAAATTTAAAATCTTTAAGTGAAGGGTCAGAGCATGATAACGACTCTATTTACGTTTCCATTGGAAATACATCGGATAAGTTTTATGTAGAAGACTTTGAAGTTAAAGGATTAGGATTTTCTACTTCTACTTTCACTGTTGAAGGTACTGAAAGTATTGAAGGTGACGCCTTCTTTACTGTTGGAATTAGTTTTAAAGGAGACCCTAATTTAGACTTTAAATTAGGTATTGACGATATACAAATACTTAAAATTCCTGAGCAAGAGTACGATGAGGATACTTTAAAAGCTCTTATATACAAGCTAAACCTTGAGCAATCTATTATTGATTATAAGCACCTTATTATTACAATGGGGGAGCAAAATATTTTAGACATTGAAAATGCTAAAGATAGTGCTTATTCAGACGGAGCTGCTTCAGTAACAGAAGAAGATGGCGTATCACAAGCTGATGTAGATGCTGCAGTAGCTGCAGTAGATATTACTACAGACAACGTATCATCTTTTATGCCTCACCTTCAAAGAATAGCTTTAGGCCTTGAAGGTCACCCTACACCTCAAATTGTAGATTTAGCAAGTGTAAACACAGCTAATTACAACTGGGGTGAAATTAAAGACTTACAACACGTAGATCTTAAAGATTACATCTTTAACAAAATAGACAATCTTATAGAGCTAAGTCAATTTGGCGGTCTTAACGAAGAGACTAAAACCTTAATAGAAGGCTTAACTATTGACACTCAAGGATATATAAATAATTTAAGCACCGAAAACATTGCTCTTAAAAACGATGTTTCTGATCTTACAACAAATTTAAGTGCTTTTGTATCGTTTTTCTCTCAATCTCTTTTATCTATTAAGACTCAAAATGACGATTCTATAACGGAGTATGTAGATACTTTAAGCTTTGCCTCCGACTACGCAGGTGGTACTGGAATACTTACTGACGCATATTTTTACTATGACTCAAGAAAATTTCCTGCAATAGTTGAAGGAAACTCAACTGGTAGGTATGGTGCTGGTGTGACAAATAACATTAACGTATCAGACTTTTTTGGAGAGTGGAGTGTTGGTGATTCTGTATTTCTTGGAGATAACACTTTACTTGGAGTTATAAGTTCGGTTGGTGCTCCAGACTCAAATAACATTTCTAATATTATCTTTGAAGCTAGTATTCTTGCCACTGTACGTGCTACCACCCCCCTCTTTAATCAAAGGCTAGATCAGCTACTTACAGATGGCGTTAGTGCCGAATCTGTTTTAAGGTCAGGGGATGTTGTTCATGTGGTTAAAGATGGTGAAACCTTCACGATAGGAGAGGTTGACACTATTGCAAATGGCCCTGGCGTAGGTAGTGATTCTACTCAAAGGCTTATAACTTTTAAAGAAAATATTACTTTTGATATTCCTGAGGATTCTGAAATATTATTTAACGCTTTACTTAATAACCTTAGAGAAGAGTTTGACGTAAGCTCTACCTCTATAAGCGGATTTATACAAGACATACTTGAGCAAACAAAGTCTTTAAGTAACATAACTGAAGATTCACAAGCGTTAAAAGAGACTTATAGGTTTACTTTATTTGGGACTCCATTTAAGATAATGCCAGGTTTAAATGATATTGGAGAGGTAAGGCTTTTATTGAGGAATCCTGAAATTGCAGGCTACGAGGAGTGGAGTGATAATAATTACGTTGTTACAATTGTAGATCCTAATAAAAACTACGCCCGTAGTAGATTTGTCAACGCTCCAAACACTATACTTGAGGATTCTGATGCTTTCTCCAATAAAGGTACTATAACAGCAGGTGATGGAGATGAAGGTCCAACATCTACCTTTACATATAGAATTATTCCTAGCGACGGAGACAGCCTTGGGACCATTTTAAAGTTAAAACTTTTGTTTGGAGCAGACAGTCTTGTTACTGGTATACCTGAAGAGGGAGTAGATATTTCTAACCTTGACGTTATTAATATTGACGGAGAAGATGTTGAAAGAGGATACTCGTTCTTTATAAGTGTTATAAAGGGGTCTAGTGCTAATAAGTGGGAGTTTGCTTTGTCTAATGATAAAGAAAAATTAAACGTATTAAGTGACGCAAAGATTCAGTGGGAAATAGTAGATACAGAAATAGAATACACTGCAGTTTACAACACAACTAGCAGTGTGCCTTTAGTGGATGGGTTTAACTCTGACTTGACTACAGTGACTAATGAGTCTACTCAGTCTGACTGGGTTATAAACGAACATACTTCTGGTGAGGGTTGGGCGTGGAATGCTAATGGTTATTACGAAGGTGTTAATGGTGGCGTTGTTTCTCCAGAGTCTGGAAGTGACAACGGAGGTTTTAACCAATCGAACTCTTTATCACTTCCTTTAAACTTAGAGCCAAACAGCACTTACGAAGTGTCATTTGTTAACGGAACAGAACTAGATGAATTTGCAACAGAAGCTAATTATGATAACTGGGCTGTTCCGAATATAATAGACCTTCAAGATATAGGGGACTGGCAATCAGGTACTAGTACTTACCCTACTGGTTACACTCCTCTTTACGGCGCTTACTGGTCTATGAATCCTGCTGACGGAGCAGATGGAGCAACTAAAATGAAGTTAGGAGTATTTGATAGTGATGGAGATGTAAATGTTTTGACAAAAGGTCTTAAAACTGCTTTTCACAAGCTAAGACCTATAACTATAGTAGAAAACGCACCTTCACACGTAAGGTATATTGAAGCATCGTTTGCTGGCGGTATTGTTTACGAGGTAAGTGGATCTACTGTTAAGGTTGTAGCTTTAAATGACGTTTTAAATGATTTTTCGGAATATGAAACCGATGAAGCAGGAGATGATGAAACCAAATTAATTACAACTGGTAACAACATCGCTTCGTACTTTGGAAATGGTTCTTTCTTTGATGGGGGAGCACATACCGACAGGTTTCAAATGAGGATTTCTTTAAACCTTGCCAATTTACCATTAAATCCTAACGCTTTAAGTCAGAGGCTAGAAGTTCGAGAAAATTTTAAATTTGAATACGACGAGACATCATCTGACATAAAAAGATTTGGTGGTCACTTCAACATGAGTGTTGCTGCTACTGGTGTTACAACTACTCAGGCATTAGCCCAGAAGATCGTTAATGAAATAAATGCTGGTAACTACACCTCAAAGTTTGGCTTAGGCCCTGGAAATCTTATAGGGTCAATCCCTAATGAAAGTAAAATGTATGGATACCAGTCATTTTTTCATCCAGAGCAGTCTGGCAGCTATACTCCAGCTCCACCTCACGCTGTTCAGGCGGTTAGATTAGGTGCTGTTGTACAAATTTCTTTAGCTTCTAGTCACATTAGTCCTTTTGACTATGCCGATACTGTTAATGCAAGTGGTGAAAGTACAGCTAGTATGGGAGCTCAAAAAAAATCTGCTTTATTTATTTCTAGGTCTAGTAATTATGGCCTAACTACAGAGAGTATAGATGGTAATGATGTTTACATACAAACGCTTATTGATCAGCCTGATAAACACCAGTTTTACACTTCAGGATATTATTCTGGTTCTACTGGTTTTACACAAAACGTCAATCAATTTAATAACAGGCCTACTGAAGTTACGCCAGCTTTAACGCAATTTTCTGCTTTAGACGATCAAAAGCTACACGTTGACGAGTTAAATGGTTACAATATATTAAGTTGGCACGCTAGGCCTTTTGCTCTTTGTGATAGATACACCACTTCTACTATTTTTAAAAGTAATTATAAATTCTATGATCTATCCGTATCCCTTAGTAATGGTAGTGCGAATTACATTAGCGCAGGCGTTGGGTTTACTAGGGGGTGGAGTTTAAGACAAGAATTTAGAGGTCTTGCGGAGTCTTTACTTCTTACTCACTACAGTCAATTTAATGATACCTCAGGTAATGGAGAAGCTTCTCAAGTAATGTCGCTGTTGCTAGAGTACAATTTTGTTAATCCAGGAGTTATTGATGTAAGATCTTTAGATACTACTACTTTGCAATTAACTACAGGTCCTCATTATGATTCTAGTACTGAAGGTGCTGGTAGTCTTGTCATAACCCCTGGTCTATTTGGGTTTAAAGGTAAATTTAAAGGCGTTCAAGTTTCTAAAATTACTATAAGTCCAGACGTGATTGAGGATAGCAGAAGAGAGTTAAAATTACTTGGAGAGAAAATTATATCTGCAGAAACTCACAACGTTATAAACCAGAGTCCTGTTTACGGAACAGCTTTACTTAACGCTTACAACGGCCATAAGTCCTTACTAAAGAATACCACTACAGGTAACGTTGACGTAACTCCTTTAATAGAAGGTGGGTATGTTTGTGTTGGTACTTATGAAGATAAGCCTAAGAATAGAATATACTACTTTGTTTCTGAAGAAAATAAAGACAAGAAAAGAGATAGTATCCTAGAGTACGACTTGATGGCAGACAAGATTACTACTGTCTATCAAGATGACGTAGGGTGTAGCTCTGACAAATCTAACGCTATACTTACCTTTAGTGAGAGTAACCTAATTACTGGGATAAACAAGGTTGATGACATTCTATACTTTACAGATGACCTTAACAGACCTAGAAAGATAAATGTAGAGTTGGCTAAAGCTAACGAGGAGAATATATCAAATCCTCCGTACACGTTCCAAGACACTTTCTTTAGAACGTTTGAGAGTACTGTTTTTGTTGGTGGAGACAACGAACATCCTTTTTTAGTTGGAGACCACATATACACTCAGTATGATTCTACTAGCTATTTGAACAAGTGCTTTAACGGGTACGCTAAGGTGTTAGGTATCGTTCGTAAATTAAACGAAGGCGTTACTATCGCTATTAACAAAGGAGAGACCGTAGCGACTTTATCTAATGCTGACCATGGGTTAACAGAAGGTAATAGAAGAGACTTTTTAGCTATTACTGACGGAACACTCCCTCACTACTATAAGATAGCTTCTGTTAGCGGTGCTACCGTAACATTAGAAAGTCCTTACAACGAGCCTAGTAAGACTGCTGCTAAATCACTTACAGTAGATGGTGTTAGCGTGTCTGGTATTATTACAGATTGTCCTTTTGGAAAGTCTGTAGCTACAGCTCAAGGAAAGATATTTTATGCTAACCCTAAAGGAGCTTACTCTCCTCTTATTACTTTTGGTAACTACGAGGAAAAGATGAAGTACTTTGATGTTGTAAAACATCAGCCTACTCATAAGCCTTCTATAGAGATGGTTAAAGAATCTGGTGTTGCTACAAATAACATTATAGATAACGTGTTTCAGTTTAAGTACAGGTACAACCATACTGACGAAGAGAACACAGCTTACAGCCCTATATCTGACGTAGCTATAGATGGTTCTTACGCTACCAACGCACCTATAAACGCTTTAGACTTTAACCTTGTAAAAAACAGAATAGACGTTTCTTATGATAACGCTATCTCTGACGTGGAATTTATAGAGATTGTAGGTAGAAAAGGTAACGATGGGAAATTCTTCTTGATAGAATCTGTTCCTAACAACTTTATAAACTACCTTAAAGAACTTAAGAATGATCTTATCCTAGATTCTGAAGATGATTACGTCATTGACAGATCTAATATAAAGTTCTACAATAATGGTGTTTATCCTTTTATTGACGAGTTAGACTCTAACAAGTTGTTTGACGCTGTACCTATTAAGGCTAAAGCTCAAACTATACTATCTAATAACAGGTTAGCGTATGGTAACATTGTTGAAGGGTATGACAATACAGACCTAGCTGTTAGAACTACCTTTAGTAGTGAGGAGGCTCCTGTACTAGAGAGTCAAACCAGTGACGTACTGTTTAGTCCTACTATACCTAGTGGGTTTAGAGAAAACGCAACTGGGTACGACCACAAAACAGGTTATGGTAAGGCTACGTTTAACCCTACCATCGATCTTAACAACATTGACCTAAGCAGTGATAAATCTCAGTTCTTAGAACTTGACTTTAACTCTGTATTTAGATTTAACACTAAGTACGATGGAAGTAGTAAGAAAGAATATAGAAGTTCTAACTTTTATGGAGCGTGGAGAGTTACAGGTATATCCACAGCTCAAGAGTTGGCTGACTTTGTTGTTGGTCAAATAAGTATTGGAGACTTTATTGGAGGCACAGGAGCTAAACAAAATATGAATAACACTAACAAAGCTACAGTATCTGCTTCTTCAAACTCTAACGGTCAAGTAACCATAAGGTTTGCGTGGACTGTTCCTAACAGTGCTGGTGGCGGAAGTATTAAAGACACAAAACTACAATTTAAAAGCCAAACTGTAGCTGGTAAATTTACGTCTGGAACAGTAGGTGTTGGGTCGTTTAAGTCTGGTGCTTTCCATAACTTTGGTATTGCTTATTTTGACGAGACTAATAGGTGTTCTTTTGTAAATACAGCACCTGTTTATTCTAACGTAAAAATTTCTCAAGAATCTCAAGGTAAAGAAGGAATAACTATTGACCTTAATGGTACTAGAGCTTATAACCCATTCTATACTGAGCCTGGAGGGCCTGACTTAGGTCAAGGATCTAACGTATCTATTGAGGTATATAACCAGCCTCCAGATTGGGCTAAGTTCTATCAGATCTACTACACAGGTAACAATACTGTAGATGAGTTTGTTCAGATGACTGTTACTCGTGCAGAGCATGGTGCTTCTGGCTCTGGAGACGATCAGATGTACCTTAGTTTAAACTCTTTAAAGGGTCAAAACTATAGTTACAATCAAACAAACAACTCTCAGGTTAAGTATGACTTTGTTCCTGGAGATAGGGTTAGATTTATAAGCTGTTTAAAAGACGGTACTAGGCTTAAGTTTAATGAGTATGTAGACTTAGAAATTGCAGGTGAAGACCTTTTCCAGGGCACTGGCAACCCTATAGGCGATGAGGGTGGTTACTATATTAGAATTAACGACCCTAAAAATGACGCTGTAAAGGTTATCTCTAACGACGGTGAAACTACGAGTACAGTAGATTTATCCACTACAGGTAGCAGAAACTCAGTGGCTGATAGCGGATACAGTGGATTAATCGTTGAAATATACAGACCTAAGAAAAACTCAGAAGAAGAGTTTATGGTTTATTACGAAGTTGGTAAAAAGTACTCTATACGAAATAGAATACATGGTGGAGATTCTTCTCAGGGTGGTTCTTTTTCGATTGATCAAGCTTCAGGTGTATCTGTATCTGAAACTCCTGCTATAGTAAGTATAAATACAGGAGATATCTACTTAAAGCCTAGGACAATGTTTACCTCTGGAGATAACAATGGTGAAAACGCAGAAACATTCTTCCCTGAAGATTATAATCTTAACGATTTTCACGATACTAACCACTACTCTAAAGGTAGGATAAATGTTATTAACACTAACTCTAAAGCTAGAAGGTTAGAAGCTTCTGTGTACTACTCAGAGACATACTCTAGTACGGGTTCTATTAACGGTTTATCATCATTTAACTTAGCTACGCAGCCTTATTTTGATTATAACAAGGGGTTTGGTTCTATCCAGTCTTTGCAGACCAAGGATGACGACTTAATTATATTCCACGAAAATAAAGTGGGTAGAGTACTTGTTGGTAAAGACGTTTTAAATACAGCTTCTGGAGATGGTTTAGTATCCTTAAGTAGGGATATTATTAAGAATTACGTTACTGTTTATTCTGGAGACTACGGTTGTTGTTTGCAGCCTGAAAGTATTGTTAAGAATAACGACACGTTCTACTTTATGGATATTAAGAAAGGGGCTGTACTTAGGCTATCTAACGACGGAATCACCCCTATATCTGACTACGGTATGAAAGATTACTTTAGAGACATCGGTGAAATGTATGTAGAGTATGACCCTGAGACTCAAGATAATCAGGTGTTTAATATAGTTGCTGGATTTGACCCTAAGTACAACGAGTACGTGATTACTTTACCTGCAGTCTACGATAAGACTGAAGGTTTGTGGGATTCTGAGGTTACCACTTGGAATACTAAGTCAGATCGATACACTAATGTTAGGCCAGATAAAATATTCTTCGCCAAGACAGTTGCTTTTAATGAGGACATTGATCGTTGGACCTCCTTCTATGGTTTCTACCCTGAGTTTTACTCTAGGATTAACAATCAGTTTGTTGGATTCCAGGCAGGTTATTTATTTAAACACAATATGACTGACAGGTATCACCAAGAGTTATACCTAAACAGCCCTGTTTTGTCTAAGTCAAACCCTAATTATAACGTTTGTTACGATAAGGTTTTAGATTCTAGCTTAGAGTTTCCTTTTAATGCTGAACCTGACACTGTTAAGAACTACAACGCAATATCTTTAAATAGTGATACCAAACTCTTTACTGAGATGAAAACTAACATCGGACAAACTGGTGTTGGGGAAGATAACTATGGTGGTTATGATAACGTTATATCTTCAGGTATTGGATTTAGAAAGGTAAAGGGTGAGATACAATCTGTTAACGGTAAGTACTTAGTGGGTAATACAAACTCCTCTATAGGTGAGGTTTGTAAATTCTTTGAAGACTTACACAAAGGAGATGTTATTAGAATTATAGGAAAGAAAAGCTCAGGAGACTTAAAAAGCTTGTCTAGCTACGCTATTGTAAGGTCAATATCTTCTAATAGCTTGTTAATTTTAAATAAAGAACTTGACTTAGCTGTAGTATCTCACGTAGAGGTTATAGACTACAAGACAAAAGAAGGTATACAGTACTCTCAAATTCCTTTCGTGTCTAGTATGGACTTCGAGTCAGAAACTCTAGGCTTTAATGGCGATGGTTCTGAGTTGAGTCTTGCAGGTTCTGTAAGTGGTTTTGAGTATTCTGACGATCCTGGGGTTTTTGTTTCTATAATTGTTGAAAATAGACTCGCTTACCCTGGGGATGATATTCCTGCTAGCAGGATGATAACTGGTGCTAAGTACGCTTTAATTAAAGTTGGAGAGAATGACGGGTTTAATATTAACAACGTATCTATGGGTATTGAAGGTGGTTATAAGAACTTACCAGGAGAAGTCTTTACTTGTTCTTCTCAGTCTTCGTCTACCACTACTAGGGTTAAATCAATAACTAATAGAGCTTTTATTCAAAACCTAGATAATGGTGAGATTATTTTTGTTGGGCATCCATTTCTTCGTGTTGATTCATTAGAAGTTCAAAATAAGCTTAGAGTATCTTTATCAAAAGAAGGTAAAGCGTTTGTTTCCTCAAACCCTACTGGTAACTTCGTTTTATTTTTAGCTAAGGATGGTAACATTGAGGGTGAGAGAT
>JACLAB010011180.1_pt1 | contig 30471 bp, 23 predicted proteins | sample 8027921 | NCBI WGS metagenome assembly JACLAB01 (sample SAMN15725117, study PRJNA655200) | protist metagenome | isolation source: fluorescence activated cell sorting (FACS) single amplified genomes of... | place: USA: West Boothbay Harbor, Gulf of Maine | collected 2000-07-19 | reverse complement strand
TGCGGATGTCAAATCCACGCAGGGAAATTCAGCTCCGGTACGAGCTGGAGGTCGAGCAAGGTATACTTCCATCGAGTTGGAGTCGAAGGATCAATCCTTCGAAATGGGCTTTATTGCGGCTCGGCTGTATCCGTTTACGGCCACAGAACTTCAGAGATTGCGAGACAAACTCACTTCTGTCCCAGGCTTGTATACCATTAGGTTCGGGTGGTTGGGCGCCGAAAACTCTATTGGAAGGAAGTTCAGTGCGAAGGCCAAGACGTTGTCGCAAGCGCGCGCTTTTCATTTAGCTGTTCAGCAATGGGTGAACACTTTACCAGCCTCAACTGAGAAAGATCAAGAGTGCATAGAAACTTGCACGGCGAGTGGAGTAGAAGAGGCTCAGTGCATATGCACGTATGGCCAGGTGTTCGTCATCGACACTGGCGCCGGCGTACCGGAAAAAATCTCTATGAACCAGAAGATGACCATTTATCACGACAATTTCTTCTACTCTGGGGAATACGATGAGTCGTCTGCGGTCACGCAACAATCTATTCGAACGTACGATTTGAGTAAATCAATGGCAAGCGCCCTTGGTTATCCGGTGAGTTTCAGGTTCAATCGATTGGGTTATGTGGAGAGAAAGCCGTTGGCGCCGCCGCCGCCACCACCGTTGAACTTAGCTCAAATCATTTACAACGGCATCGAGAATGTGAACGACGAAGGTTACTTCTTGTCGCCGAGCGATAGCGTTGGTTTCGCGTTCGGTATGGTGTTAATTATTGTTGTATTGGCGTACGGTATGAAGTTATTTGGCGAACCGCGCGACTCGTTCAAGTTGTTGTTCTTCTGCTTCTACCCGAAGTTCCGCAAAAAGTACAGAGAGATGGCGAAGAATGCCGTTGAGAAGATTAAAGAGGACAATAGATTTGATACCAACGATAAGGAGGGTGGTTCAGCGAACAGTAGCGACTTAGGTGACGAAGAAGCTGGAGCTTCTAGACCTTTCATCAAGAAGTTTTAGATCATATATGAAAAAAAAGAGAAGAGGAAACGGCTCAGATGTTGAAGAAATTTTTCATCGCCCGTCTTTTGCTCTTAAAATATAACAACGCAGATAGATAGTTAAATAAGGCGAAGCCGCTTTGTAAGAATAATATATTATGTTTTTAACTTTTATATAATATGTAACAACTTGACAGTAAACGCTTCCGCATATAACTTTCGTCCCGACCTTTATTACGCATACGCAGCATCAAGGGCCTTCTTGTACTTCTTCACGAGATTTTGACGCTTCAACTTGAACGCCGCGGTGACCATGTCATTGTCCGGAGTCCACGGTTCCGCATCGAGCGCGAGCTTCGATGGGATTTCAAACTTGGCCAACTTCCCCTTGCACACGGCTTGTACCGCAGACGTAACTTCGGCGACGACCTTTGGATCTTTGATCATCGAATTGATAGAGCCGGAAATTCCGTTGCTCTCCGCAAACTTCTTCACTGGAGCTTCATTCACAACCACCAAAGCAATCACGTGCGACTTGCTCGATAACGCGTAGCACATCGCAGAAGCGACGTAAGGGCACTGCTTCAATACGTTTTCAACTTTACTGAGCGCGACGTACTCGCCGAATTGTAACTTCACCAAATCTTTCTTGCGATCGATGATTTGCAACTGACCTTTCTTCGTGAACTGACCGATATCTCCTGTGTGGAAATATCGAACACCGTCGATGAGCGAAAACTCTGTTTCGTTCTTCTTCTGCAACTCTGCGTTTGGCTTATCGCTCGGCACGTAGTAGCCCTGGCAGACAACCGGGCCACCGATGAGAATCTCGCCTCTTGGTAAACCAATGCTGGCATCGTTCTCATCTTTGGTCGAGTAGTTTCCTTCCTCCCAGTCCTTCAAGATGATCTTCGTGGAAGTTAAAACACCACCGACTGACGCGGAAAAATCACCTGGCGTGCAAATGGTGCCACACGATGCGGTTTCGGTCAAACCGTAACCTTGAAGTACTGGGCAACGGAAGCACGTTTGCATGAAAATGTGCGTCTCGCGGGATAAAGGAGCGGATCCGGAAACCATTTGACGGACTTTTCCGCCAATCAGTTTTTGTACCTTTTTGAAAATCAAAGCGTTGAAGAACGCCGTGGATCCAATTCTTCCGGCGTGAAACTCTCTTTCTCCAGCGGCTAACCCGGCACCGACAAGTTTCTTAAGTAATGGACTCGCCGCGGCAAATTTGGCTTGAACCGCTTGGCGCACTCTGTCCAAAACAGCCGGCGCAAAAACCATAAAGGTTGGTTGTAAAGTCGGCGCGTCACCTCGGGAGCCGGGAGCGAGTTTCAAACCCGTATCGGTTAGTGTCTGTGGCGACCCATAACCAATAGCAGCACCAAGGGCCATCATGAGGCATTCAGCCGCCATTTCCATGATGTGTGCCAAGGGCAAGTACGCCAAGTAGACGTCTTGGTTTGTCAAATCCGCGGAATCGTTCAAACCAGCCATGGAGGCCAACACGTTCGAGTGCGCCAAGACGACACCTTTTGGTGCTCCTGTCGTACCCGACGTGTACATGATGACGGCCGTGTCTGTCGATTTAGGGGGAACCGGGTCGCATCTCTTCTTGGACCCTGAGTCTTGGATGTCCGACAAGGCGTGCGCCTTGATGGATTTCGGCAACTTTGAGGACGAGATATGTTCCTGCTGATCCGTACCGATGCACACGATGTGCTTAATGGACGGACACTTCGATGCGACGGCTTGAACAGTTTTTAATAACTTCCCGTCGCACACGATGATTGAAGCCGAAGTTTCGTTGATACCATGTTCGACGCCTTCCGCGCCTAACGTGGCGTAAATAGTCACAACAGAAGCGTTCGTGCGAAAGCACGCCTGCGCGGTGATCATCCAATCCGCCTTTGTGTCCGCGTAGATGATCACCTTATCTTTCGGTTTCAACCCACACGTGTTGATTAAACCCGAGGAGACGTTGGCAACTTTTTCGTTCAACTGCGCAAACGTCAACCAGTCGTATTTATCGCTCAAGTGCAATTTTTCAAAACCTTTGGCATCGGTTTCCGTGTTGATGATTTTTCGTTCGCCAACTGCCGGTCTCGACCCGTTCACTCTGACGGCGTAGTTGAAAACATCCAAAACGGTTTCACAACCGGGAAACGGGGTGGTTGAAAAGTCGCTCGGTCGATCGGCGTTGGACCAAACGGCTAACCCGTTCGATGCTTTCGATCGAACGGAATATTCACCTTTCCTTTCCGGGTAATGCGGTCGTCCCATTCTGAGCTTTAAAAAAAGAGCTGCACAGATACCTCCAGCTGCGTATTCCATCTAATAAATCGTCTTCCTCTTCTTTAAGAAAAAATAAAAGCGAGCGTAGTATTGTTTATCAAGCAAGCGACGGCCGCAACAACAACAACAATAACACCCGATTGAATAAGTATCGCGTTGAGACACAACAAGAATTGGACGATCAAAAATAATTCTGACGCGATTAAATTTCTTTTTGCATGCATCTGCGAAGAGAATTTTTTTTTATTTTTGAGACGTGGACAAATCCAAACGCGCGAGGTTGAGATATTTTCAACAGCAGAGCACCAGAGGATTTAAAAATAGATAATTTGGTTTTGCAACGAAAAAAGTGCAGAAACGCGTGATTATTGCGAAAGACTAATCGCACACATATTATTACTAAAACTAAATTAATAACGTACTTCTTTTCTCCCTTCTTCTTACGCAGGGGCTCTTTCTGCCTTGCCGCCGCTGCTATTGCGTTTTCTTCTTGCTCTCGCCCACTTTGCGGGAAACCAGTTTTTTTTGAAGTGCGATTGGAAGAGAAAGCCAACGAAGATGGTTCCTATAGCCATCTCCGTGCAGCATAAATAAAGTATGTATACCAAACTCGCCGGATTATTGAGCTTTAAAATAGTCTCATCGTAACTTCTCCCGAGAGATAAACCACGCAACGATAGCGTCAACGCTTTTCGGTACGTTATGCCCTCGGTTTCGTACAAAAGAAGCGTGGTCAAGGAGCCCACTACCGTAATCATAAAAGGCGCGAAGATGAGCATGAAAGACGCCAAACCCAAGATTTCTCCAACTTTGAAGCTGAAAAAAACAGAACGCGAACCAATTGCTCTCGCTCTCGCATCAGAGTCCGATAAAAGAGTCACTCGAAACACGTCAACTAAAACAGCTTCAATTTTAAACGCCCAAAATTTGATGATTTCCAAGTCGCTCAGTAACGCCACGGTGGTCAGAATTATTAAATACGACCAAATCGAAAGCATTACGGATAAGCAAACCCCACTCGGGTGAATGGGATAATCCATGTTGTTGTTTAAATTTATCGGTGACTTTACGATTTCTCCTACGATGAAGAAGAACGAGTGTTCTAAACTCCAATCTTCTAAATACGAAATGGCGCCCGCAAAAACCACCCCAAAAAAGCACACGCAAATAGGTACCAAAATATACACGAAAGCGGCAAAAAATGCGAATGACATCAACGGAAAGCTCTTCTTCAGCTGTTCTTCTTTGACTTCCTCCCAAGTTAAAGCTTCGGCGAGCCTTTTCCTCGTCTCGTCCCCTTTTTTTTGCCCGCTCTCGCCTGCTCCGCCGTCCGCAAAGTCGCCACCGCTGCGTTTAGACGTAATCGAGGCGTTACTCATTGTTAGAAACATCAGCGAACTTTCCAAGTCGACGTCGTCATCGTCATCGTTTTCGCTTTTCTCTTCTTTCTTCTTTGAATTGGTAAAATCTCTGTTTAACATCGAACTGCTTCTCGCTTGCGCTTCTCTTTCCTCTTTCTTCCTCTTCTTTTCCTCTTCCCGTTGAATTTTCTGCATCTGTTTCAACTTCACGTACGATTCTTTATACGCGGTTCCGCACATTCGGCAATACAAACCTCCTCTTCTATTAGTTGCCTGACACTCGCTGTTTGCGATGCACACCCAATCGTTCTTTGTCGGTTTGTTCATCAAGATGTTTTCTTTGTTGTTGTTGTTGCCTTGTTCGAAATCGAATTTATCGGTCTCCAACTCCACCGCGCCGATTTCTTTCTCTCCTCTGGAGACTCTGGTGACGGAATCGAAGCAGGGGAGAGAAAGAGATCCCATTACTATTCGAGCGTGTGTGTGTGTGTGTGTGTGTGAAAGTTCCAAAAGTAGTTGAAAGAGTATACTTGTATTACAAGTGAGGAACGTGAGCTGCAAAAGTGAGTGGTTTTTCACTCAATTTTCTTCTCAATTTGCTTTTTCGTGTTGCAATGTGGCCTTATTATTATTGAAATAAGGAACGATGACGATGATGATGATGACTTCAACGCGAATTTTCCCATCGCAAACGACCGCGTCGATACCGACAACCTCGTCGTCGTCTTTATCGTCGTCGTCGTCTTGTTCTCCCATCATCAGAGCGGCGTTTGTTCCAAGCGGAAGGACGACGACGATGAAGAAGAAGAAGAAGACGATGTTGACGTTCCAAAATAAGAGCGCTTTTTCTCGCTTTTTCTTCCACCGGGAGGAAGGATACTTTGTAGAACGTTCAACGAATTTTGATGACGAGGGAAAAGAAAGAGGAAAGAGGATGTCCTGTAACAGTAACAGCAACGCGAGCGGTACTGATGGGAGCAGTGGTGGTGATAAAATCCCTCCGATAGAAACGATTTCCCCGGGTCAATTCGACGACTTGTCTAAAGAGGAGTTACAAAAAGAGCTGGCGGCGAGTTTTGAAATACGAGCGGCGATGGCGGCGAAGTTAGAGTTAGTGGAGGACCAGTTGAGAGCGACGGTCTCGGAAGTGTGCAAGATATTAGCGCTGAAGAGAGAGGCGGAATTTGAGCTCAAACGCATGAAACAGACGTACGAAACAGTGGACGACGACGAGAAAAAGTAAAAAGGAGTAGTATTTTATGAAGTTGTGAGATGAGTCTTCCCGGCCGACACGTGTAAAATTCCTCAGAAATATGTCCCACGCTGCGTCTTCGTTTTCGCTTCCTCCTAATATTATTAGTAGTCGTCGTCGTCGTCGTCGTGTGAACAACAACAACAACAACTCTCCGTCTCTCTCGAACAACAAGAACAATAGTATCGAGAAGACCACATTGAAGTCTTCAATCATCATCACTCCTCGCGCATCATCGTCATCAGATAAAATGACGTCAAAACAAACAACGATAGGATTCCTCGGGGCTGGAATTATGGCCGTCCCGATGGCTTTGAATTTAATCAACAACGGCAATCATAATTTAATCGTCTGGAACAGAACGGCTTCGGCATGCGACCCGTTAGTCAAAGCGGGAGCGACTCTAGCGAAGACTGCGCAAGAGGTGTGCGAGAAAGCGGACGTGACGTACGTCATGGTGAGCACCCCGGAGGCGACTTTAGAAGTTGCCACCTTGGCCAAAGATGGTGTCTCTGACGGGAAAGGATACGTCGACTGTTCTACGGTGGACAGACACACGGCCCAAAAAGTATCGGAAATGATCACCAGCAAAGGTGGTCGGTATTTAGAAGGACCAGTGAGCGGATCGAAAGCGCCGGCGGAGAACGGGCAGTTGATTTTCTTATGCGCCGGGAGCGAGAGTCTGTTTAAAGAAATCAACGCCGACGACGCGAATCAACTAAATAAAATGGGCAAAGCGAGCTTCTTTTTAGGCGAAGAAGTTGGTGCCGGAGCGAATATGAAATTAATCGTTAACTCGTGCATGGGTTCAATCATGGCGTCGTTCGCAGAGTCAATCGCGTTGTGTGAAGACGCAAGCTTATCGAAACAAGACTTGTTAGACGTGTTAGCGCTCGGAGCGATTAATGTTCCGATGTTTGGCATGAAAGGTCCGGGGATGATTGCGAGCGATAAGAATACAAAGTTTGCGCCAGCATTTCCTTTGAAGCATCAGCAAAAAGACATGCGTTTGGCCGTCCAATTGGCGGACGAACTCGGTCGCGAGTTACCAGTTGCCGCAGCCGCAAACGAGATGTATAAGCGAGCGAGACGAGACGGGCACGATGACGAGGACTTTGCCGCCGTGTTACACGCCGTGCGAAGAGAGTAATGAATAAGAAAATATTTAGTAGTAAATTACACATTAAAACGATCAATAAATAGTGAGTGCATTATGTAAAAGTTTCATTTCTCCTCTCGTCCTTCATGTTGTGTTCTCAATATAGAAAAAGCCGAAAAGAAACCTCTGCTTTATTATTTATTTCTTTCTCAATAAAGGAGAGTTTTCTTCATCTTCATCCGCGCCATCTTTATTCTTTTTCGTGCTGTAGTAATAACCGAAGCCAGCGCACACCAAGCCGCACGAGATAGCGGCCAAAGTCGCCGGATCTCTGAGGTTGATGCTGAGTGAGTTTGTAATCCACAACGGCGACGACTTCGACAAGGACGCTTCTTCAATGAAGAATGACGACGCCGAGGCAACCATAAACCCGCCACAGAGGATGTACATCAAACCAACGAGCGTCTTCATGTATGATGTCATGAAGAAGATACCCAAAACCGCACCAGCGGCGCCAACGTACAAGACGTAGTCGACAGCTATCGGGGCGAAGAGCCCGATGGCGATGGTCGCACCACCGCCAATACCGAATCCGGCGCACGCGGCGAGAATTCTGTAGAACCAAAAGTTATAGAAGAAAATTCCCAAGCACATGACCGCGCCAAAAGCTGCGCCAATATATAATTCGTTATCCGCATTGACCAAGTCACCTGGAATAGCATCCGACGCCATGCCGAGCAAGCGGACGGAAAAGAAAGCACCCGCCACGAAGGTTAAGCAGTATTGGAAATACATGTGGTATTTCAAACCAAAGAAGCAAAAGAGAAAGCCGAGAAAGAGCATCCCGAACGCCTGTTGTTGGTATTATATATGATGATGATGAGAGTGAGTGAGTGAGTGTTCACGTACTATGAAAGTGCGAGGATTTCCAGAAACGAGGACGTGGTGACTTCGAAAAACGACGCGCGAAATCAAAATGTCAGGAAAACACGGTATATTAATAAAGAAAACAGAAGCGACGTACCTCGACGTTCGGAATCGCATCAATCGTGGAGATGCCAGTGGACGCGCCAAGCTGGGTATTGACAGGAGTATCCATGCTTGCGTGATTCTTTTTCTCGTCGCGTCCGTCAGAAAATTTAGTGAAGAAGAGAAGATCACCGAAAATACGAAAGGGTGTTACCACTGAGAACTGTGAAACAAAGAAAGTTAATATGAAGAGGAGCTCTTATAGAGAAAAAGAGGGGAAAATTTATTCGCGTCAAAAAATACGAATACCAGAAGGTTTCGTTCGTTCATTTTGTGTGTGCCGTGATTGATGTTCATTACAAAAAGACTCTTCCTCTACCTTGACGGATTATAGAAGGAGAAGTGTAGAACTCTTTCTTACGAAAAGAAGAGATTTTTAACTTTACATTGGCATGAGCGTAAAGGTTTGCGTCTCCACTTGTTGAATGCCCTTGATGGATTCAACTTCCTTGAGAAAGTCAGCCTCCGGCGCGAAGCCAGCGGCTTCCCACTCACCGAAAGAGTCGCCGTCCAAAGCAACGATGACTTTAAAGTCCATGCATCCACCGCAAACGACTCTTTGGACGCTCTTGACGCCTTTGACTGCCTTCACCGTCGCGAGTTGCTTTTCCAACACTTTTTGGGCGGCGGCTAAAGATGCCTTGTCGTCGTCCGGGGACCATTTCATGCGCCATTCGCGAGCGACCGTGTCGAATTCTGTGAATGAATGAATGAATGAATAGTTTACATTTCGGTGAGTTGAGAAGAGTTTCAATGCTAGAAATAATAGAAAGACGAAGAATACGAAGAAGCAGAAGCAGAGAGAGAGAGAGAGAGAGAACGAAACGAAAAATATCTCATGACAGAGACTCCCGGGAAAACAGGGAAGAAGAACAAAAAAAGGAAAGAACGGAATTTTTCAACAACATCAAACAACAACGTACCGACGCCTTCCGTGATGGTAACCTGTGTGATAAATGTAAAGATATCACGCGTGAGTGTGCGTGTGTGTGTGTAGCATGAGAGTTTTTGCGAGGTTAGTTGATTCTCGCGCGCGTTCACACGAAAACGAAAACTAGAGAAAGAAGAGAAAGAAAAAAAGCGCAACCGATCGTTTTGTCGGTCGGCTCACATATCGAGAAAAAAAGAAATCGACGACGACGACGACGTACAGCTTTCGTCATGACTGAGCGTTTAGTATTGATGGTAGTTCTTTGCGATTTGGAGAAAGTGGTGCGTACAGATGCCGCAAAAGAGGAGCGTAAAATAGCTGAAGACATATATGTGAATGTGTGTGTGAATAAGATTTTGTGTGACGTTTTCCTCTGCTGTTTTTTTCTCTTCTTTCTTTCTCCCTCTGCTCTGAGGTTTCAAATCTCGTCACAACGAACTTTAAAAGGAAGAAAACCTCATCATCATCAGCAGCAGCAGCAGCGATACAACTCACGATGGTGTCTAAAATGATGGACGACGGAGAGGAAAAGAAGAGCAAGACGACGACAACGACGAAGAAGAGCGTGTTAGAGAGACTAGAGCCGAAGACGAAAACCATACGAAAAGAATCTCGCAATAATTCGCCAACTACTTTTTATAACAATAACAACAACAATTATAATAATTATAATAACAACAGAGGAGGAAGAGGAGGAAGAGGAGGAAGAGGAGGAAGAGGACGAGGGTTCTTTGACAGAGGGTTCAACAGCAGAGGTGGTAGTGGCGGAGGTTATCGCGATGGTGGGAGAGCCAGGTTGAAATCATCTTTGTGCAACCAATTCCCGGCAAAGAAAGATGCTGCGACAGGTGAAGTAATTGTACGGTGCTACGGCTGTGTCATCATCCGCGTAACGACAACCGGCGAAACGAGCCTTTACCGAGAAAATGTCGAGTCTAAGAATTACGCCAAAGCTCTGAATGTTATGAATGAACACCTGAAGAAAATCGGTTTCTCTGTGACATCGTCCAACGAAAATAATACGGCGAACGCAGAAGGCATGGATAGTCACATAGCCGATCAAGAAGGAGGAGGAGGAGCTCCTAGATGGAACGTGTCTGGCATGAAGAAATTCATGCTTTTCGTCGAAGGCATGACTTTACCACCGCCTCCGTCACCAGGCCCTGGGAGAGGTTTAGCACTGCTCTTGCCCACGAAAGTGTGAAAACTGGCTTCGACGACGACTCTTTTGCGACGAGGAAGACGAGAAAGACAGTTGTATTATAGCGTACGAAAGTTTTATTTATACGATGTCCAGAATGCAGTTGTATTATTAGTACCAGTGGTACCAGTACCTAGATATGTATTCATGTATTAGGTCATGCTATGTATCCTCAATCTCTTCGAACAAGCCGATAGAATCAGTCGAGAGAATTATCTCGTCTAAATCTACCAAGTTTAAATTCGTTCTCGCTGTCGTTGTCGCTGCTTCAAGTTTCAATGCTTCCAGAGCGAATGCAACCACTCGAGCATTCAGTTGAGTGTTCTTTTGTGCGGCGGCGATGTCCGCAAACGATCGCAAACTGCCGATGCCGATGTTGGTGTTTGTTGGACGCGAAACGATGCCAAAGCCGTTGCAGTTGCTGCTGTTGTTGTTACAGAAAATTTGTTTTTGGCGCGACGACGACGACGACGACGAGCTGCTATTCATACTACTATTCATACTACTACTATTACTGCTACCGCGCGCGGATGATGATGTTGACGAATGTGTTCGCATGAATCGAGCCATCTGCCGCGAAATGTTGCTCAACCGGTAAGACATTTCTCGCTTCTTCTTGTACTTTTTATTAATATTATTGCGGAGGGGGGAGGTGTTGTGGTGAAGGAACGTACTGAAAAAAGAGGCCTTTTGGGGCCTCGTTTCCTCATAAAAAAACGCACAGAGCAACCGCAGTTGTCTTTTACATCGCGCACATACACACACACACACACCTTATACGTACATAATGGTTAAATTTTTGAAAGGTACGAACGATTAGAAGTATTCTTCCACGGTGTGCAACCGAAGGTTCCCTTCGCGATGCGCGTGACGCGCGCCGATTCCGGATTTGTTTTCAGAGGAAGCCCTCCGAGGGGATGACGGGTCTTTTCCGCTTTGGAATCGCGCTCTGTGTTGACGATGGAAACATCAGACGCTCGTGCGCGTGGTCAAAGTACAGGCTCGAATGCGTTTTTGACAAGATTGCGCGTGTTTGTTGACGATTCATCGTTCGCGCGTGTGCGATACTTCCGACCAAAGCTGTCCACATTTCCTCCTCGATTTGCGGCTTGCTCTCTCCCTCCCTCTCTCTGAACATTGCGTTTTTCCATTCTTCTTTCCACGGGGAAGTCTTCTTTTACGTTTGAAAGTAAACTAACCAGGTGTATTTTCTCTTCTTCTTTTTTCACACGCGCAGGCGGTAAAGTTGTTGTAGTCACCAATGGCCGATATGCGGGCAAGAAGGCGGTGATTGTCAAATGCAACGACGAAGGTACGAACGCTCGTCCGTACGGACACGCTTTGGTGTGCGGTTTGAGAACCGTACCGAGAAAGATCACGAGAAAGATGGACCAAAAGAAGCAAGACAAACGATCTAGATGCAAGACTTTCATCAAGTACATCAACTTGAACCACCTCATGCCGACGCGGTACTCGTTAGATGTTGACTTGAAGGGGGTTGTGACGCCGGATGTCTTGGACGACGCGACCAAGAAAGTTGCGGCGCAAAAGGAGTCTAAAAAGTTGTTCGAGGAGAAGTTCAAGACTGGCAAAAACCGCTGGTTCTTCACGCGATTGGCGTTCTAATTTAATCTTAGCATATTTGGTAATATAACAAAATCTAGTAGTAATATAATTGCTTTACTTTAATATGCGCGTTCGAAGGAAAAACAGCTTTTTGTTATTATTATTCTATTTGTTTACAACTCGTTACAAACTTTGCCAGACTCTCGAGCGGGCTTTGGAAGAGGAAGCGAACTTACCTCGCGTAGCTACCGTGCACGTCGAGCTTCCTGTTTTTTCCACGCCTCTCGAAGCCATGCACATGTGAGCTGCGGAGATACAAATCATCACGCCAGCCGCAGTCACATTGGAGTGACTACCAATAACTTTCTCAAAATCATCCGCTAAATCCGAAGTGAGCCGCTCTTGCACTTGCAGACGGCTTCCTTGTCTAGATACTATCGCTTGAACTAATTTTCTATCGAGTGCGTGACCTGGGGAGTGCCAATACGCCACATGAACGACGCCATGAAAAGGTAACAGGTGATGTTCGCACGTTGTCGTCAATAATAAATCTCGCTCAATCGTAAGTTCGGAGACGTCAGATGTCGATGTGGAACTGAAACACCGCCTGAAAGTCGACATAGATGACGATTCTGGTACGTTTTGTTGCACTGTTTGCTCTAAGGAAACCTCTCTTCCACAAACCGATTCATTCATCATGGAAGCATAGTTGAACGCGCAACGCGCGAGCGAAAAAGGAGCTTCAACGCTTCTGCATCTCACAACAGATGATGGCATTTTGTTGTGAATATTCTTGCCGTTCTTGTGGTCGTCTCCTGCTGCATCGCTTGACAAGATAGGTGATGATAAAGTAGATGGCGAAGGCGGTGTTCGCGCTCTGCCCTCAAACGAAGTGTACGATGACAGCGAAATATCATCCGCCAAAGCAGAGTTATTGTCTCGCATTGTAATGTCGTCGTCATCATCATCATCGTCATCCTCGTCATCGTTATCGTCATCGTCATCATCGTCTCCGCAACCCACGAGAAGATTTTCACTACTAGAGCTAGTTGAAGTTCCGTTTGCTGACTTTAATCCAATCGCTTTGAGAAGTCGGATCGATGCTTCGAGAGCTTTTTTGGGTGGAGCTTTCGAGCTTCCCCGCTCCGACGGAGACGTGCTCCGCCGCGAACTGCCTTCTAAAGGCGACGAAGTATCTTGTATCTTTGCGCGACCCATGCCGAGCAACCCTTCAAATTCGGTCCATCTTCCCTCGCGACACTCTTCATCTTCATAATCCTCCGCATCGTTCTTCATCGCCGAAGAACGATCAAATTTCTCTCTGCATCTGCCCAAGCTCAAACATCCGACGCCGTGACGACTCACGTTTCTAGCAGATGCTGCGTTCGCATTACCTTTCCGTGGTCCTAATTGCGTGGTTTCTAAAACGACTCCAACACCTGAAGCGCATGCAATTTCTCCAACAGCTTCCGCAATTTCTCGCGCTAAACCTGCTGGATTTTGCACTCTTCGAGCAAATACTTCCGCTACGCGCGCAACTTTACTCAATCCAAGAATGTATCCGTCTTTCGGAACGTAACCTACGTGCACGACGCCGTAAAAAGGCATCATAGAAGTCGAAGAAGTGGAAAATATTGGCACGTCGCGTACTAAAATTATAGACGCGTCGTCGCCTTCTCGTTTTTGTTGTTCTTGTTTTGCTTCTACATTTCGCGTGCTCTCTTCACCCTCTCCGCTCGCGTCTTGTTGTTTCATCGTTATCGGTCTCGAAAGTGTGGGTTCTTGAAACAATGCCGTACCGAGCGCATCGCGGGCAGTTTTTCCGTATCCTTTCATGGCGAATGTCATGGCTTTGGCGACTCGTTTCGGAGTATCCAAGAGTCCTTCGCGCGTAACGTCCTCGCCGAGGCCAGCGAGTAAATCTCTCACGCACTCCTCCACGAGGTTCATCCGTCGCTCTTTTGAGACGTCGTCCTCTTCCTCTCCGAGAACTCCTCCCTCGCAGCCACCGACGAGGATGGCGTCCGTTTCTCTCTCCGCTTCGTCTCTCATGAGTGATGAGGATCTCTCCGAGGAGTTTTTTTCGTCGTCCTCGTACTCTATTTCTTCGGCGTGAAAGGCATCATCATCTTCCTGGCACTTCTCCCTTCTTCCTCTTCCTCCGTCGTCCACCGCACATTTTTTTGAGAGCCCACCGGCGTTCCTCGTCGTCGTCGTCGGAGTCGGAGTCGGAGTCGCTCTCGGCGCTCTCGGCGCGTGGTTGACTCTCGTGGAATCTTTGCATTCATCCATAATCATCATCATCGCGTTTTGTTATCTATCTCCAGGGAGCGAGCGAGCGCGTGTGTGTTTTTTGTGAGTGGATACACTCGACGACACGACGCTCGTCGTTAAATGGAATGGACACTTTTCGGTGGATAACGCGAAAATCTCTTTCATCATTGAGTGGTCGGTCCCCTGCGAAAAAGGGAGAGCTTTTTGACTGAAAACTGACTGCGAGAGTCCTCCTTTCTCTCCTTTCTCCTTTCTTTTCTTCCGGGAGAAACGACCACGAACAACGTCATAACTTATACGACGATCTTTTGACGGACCGAGTGTAACTTCTCATTCTTTAGAACGTAACGAGAAAAGAACTCTTTACTTCCGAGCGCGCAGCAGCTTAAAATAACAGAAAGAGAAAGAGAGATAAATTTCTCTAAACTGGACACGCATTTTTAAAAGCGATAAGTAAGCAGTGTGTGTTGAGGGGGTTGCTTTTTCTAAACATAAAAACAATCATGTCTTCTCAAGCGATGACTTTTGGATCGAAGACGACGATTGTCGCCTCTTCTTCTTCTTTGAGAACGAGCGTCCGCAGAAATGTCAGATCGAACCGAACGACGACGACGAAAGCGCAGCAGCAACAACAAAGACGACTCGCCATCGGCTCGAACAATCATCATACGTCATCGATGATGGTAAAATCTTCCCCGGCGTTGAGATCGAGAATCGTCGGTAAATCTTCCACCGACGAGGATGGGTTCTCCGGTACGGTTGTTTTAGACGTCGACGAAGTACCGGATGAGTGCGATGTGAGGAATCCGGACCCGAAAAAGTGCGAACCAGTGCGCTTAAAGATCGACGACGTGTGGTACGACGCCAGAGGGTGGGCGAAAGCGCATCCGGGAGGTGAAAGATGGATCCACTTCTTTGACGGTCGAGATGCCACGGATGCCTTCTACGCTTTGCACTCGTACGGTCCAAACGGTGCCGACTTAGCCCTTCGAAGACTCAAAAAATTACCAAAGTGCGACCCGCCGGCGGATACTTCCAAGCTCCCGACGGACCGACAATACGAAATCTCCATGGGTTTCAGAGAATTTAGAAAGAAGCTCGAGGCTGATGGGTTTTTCAAAAGAAACGCTGTCAAGGAAATCTGGGCACTGTCGCAAGTTGTCGCTTTATACGGCGTCGGAACTGCTGTCGCGTACTCCCATCCGATTATTGCCACCGTGCTCTTGGCGCTCGGCGCGGTTCAAGCGGGTTGGCTCGGACACGACTACGTCCACGGTAGAGGCAAATTATGTGATTCTATGAGATACATGCCGACTTTATTGAACGGTCACTCAGTTGAGTGGTGGACGCAAAAGCACTCCATGCATCACACGTTTACGAACGAAGAGGACATGGATGGGGACGTCATGATGGAACCGTTTTTCTATCTCAGACATCCGAAAGATTCCGGAAGGCCAGACTCTCCCATGCGCAAGTGGCAACACATCTACGGTTACCCTTTGTTGTCCATCATGTACTGGCTCTGGAGATCGCACTCTGTCAAGGTTGCGTTTAAAGAAAAGAGGTGGAAGGAAATCATTTTAATGGGTTTGAACTACGTCTGGTTGGCGACGTGCATGCCGTGGCAAGTCGCGCTCGGCTCGGTCACGTTGGGCGGTTTCATCGTCGGCTCTTTGGTCAGCGCGACGCATCAATCTGAAGAGATTATGGACGCCTCTAATGCGGGTGAATACGTCGACGGTCAGTTTCGATCTACCAGAGACGCTGAAACTGTCTTTGGTCCTCTCGAAACCTGGATCTGGGGCGGCATGGACACTCAACTCGAGCACCATCTCTTCCCTACTATGCCGAGATACAACTATCACAAATTGCGACCGATTTTGAAAGCGTGGGCGAAAGCCCAAGGTATTTTGTACCGATCGAGTCCGTCGACGACTATCATTTCGGATAACTGGAAGCTTCTCGATAAAATCGCTCACCAAGCGTAAGAAAGAAACGCGCCCCTGTCGTGTATTTTAAAAACATTTTATTATTATAAAAAGGAGAAGCTCGCGACGAAGCGGGTGAAGATAATACACTGATAATAATAATATAAAACTTTATGATTTTAGGAATCAAAATTGATCGAATACGAGACGGAAGAAAGAACGAAAAGAGTAAAGGATTCGTCGCGTCGATGTGATTTGTGCGAGTGCGTGTTGTAGAGGAATATATTTTAATCAAATAAAAGTCCAACTAATACTGTGATTTATAATCGAGCACCCAGGGAGACTGTTGTTTGTTTTTTTGGGTCCGCCCCAAAAAAAAGCAAAATCTCTCGACCGACGTGTCACCGTTGGGAAAGAGCTCACGCGAGAACCGCACCTTTTCCGAAAATTCTTCCGGCATTCTTTTCTGCCTTGTGCGCGCACTTTCTTTAAAAGAGAAACCATCTCATCCATAATGTTCGCGACGCAATCTTTAACCAAGCAATTCAACTCGACGGCGACGACGACGAGTTCGTTGACGCGCAAGCAACAAAAGCAATCTCGAAGACGCGCGGGGAACCAAATCACGCGCGCGTCTTCTGCCAACGTTGAAAAGCCGAAAGATTCTCCACCACCAACTTCTTCGGCAACTGCGACGAATCCTCCGACCCCGCCGAAAAAAGAAGATCGCAAAATTGTCAACGGTCAAGACGTTCCATCTTTCGAGGATATCTCCACCGCGCACTTCCGAATCAGTTCAGGTACGTTTCCTCTCTCTCTCCCTTTCTCTTTCGTATCCGTAGATGAGAGATTTGGTGGATATCAATTTTCCTTTTCTTCAAAATGGGTGCACTAATCTCTCCTCTTCTTCTTTTTCTTTTTTTTCTCGACTGAAACTGACTGATGAGAAACAAAACATGTGTAAAAAATAATCTCTTTTTTCTGTGCGTTGGAAACTTATAACTGACTCTTATCATCATCATCATCATCAATTAACAGGTGTGGTCCGAACGAGATGCGTCGAGTCTCACGCCATGTCCAAGGCCACCGGAAGCAGAATTTTCTTCAAGCACGAGTGGGAACAACGCACCGGGAGTTTCAAAGAAAGAGGCGCGAGAAACGCTTTGATGTCTTTGTCGGACGCTCAGAAGAAGAAAGGTGTCGTCGCCGCATCCGCCGGTAACCATGCGTTAGCGTTGGCCTACCACGGAGCTAAACTCGGCATTCCAGTTACGGTTATTATGCCTTCGATTGCCCCGTTGACGAAAATTACCAAGTGCAGAGACTTGCAGGCGAGAGTTATCCTCCACGGCGCGACGATTGCAGACGCCGCAAAGTACGGCAAAGAAGAGTACGAGAAGAAGGAGGGGTTGAAATACATCAACGGCTTCGACGATTTTGAAATCATCTCTGGTGCGGGCTCGATGGCTCTGGAAATTTTAGAAGACGTCAAAGACGTGGATGCCATCGTCATCCCAGTCGGAGGCGCCGGTTTGATTGCTGGTTGCGCTTTGGCCATTAAAACGTTGAAGCCAGATTGCTTAGTCGTTGGCGTTGAAGCCGACCGATGCCAATCCATGAGCGCGGCGTTGAAGGCTGGAAAACCTACGCTCGTTCCTTCTGGAGCTACTTTGGCTGACGGTTTGGCTGTGCCAACCGTCGGACCGCGATCCTTCGAGACGTGCAAAGATTTGATCGACATCATGGTGACGGTTTCAGAGAGAGACATCGCGACGGCGCTTTTACGATTGGTAGAGTTGGAAAAACTCGTCCAAGAAGGTGCGGGTGCTTCAGGCTTAGCGGGTATTTTGGCAAATAAGATACCGCAATTAAAAGGTAAAACCGTGGCAGTCGCGCTGTGTGGAGGTAACATCGATACGAGCACATTAGGATACTGCATTGAACGTGGCTTGGTCGCCGACGGGAGACTCATTAAATTTGAAGCCGTCGTGAGTGATCGTCCGGGAGGTATTGCGGGATTATGCGGGGTTATCGCGGAGGCAGGAGCGAGTATTAAGCACATGACTCACGACCGCGCGCGCCTTGGTGAAGAAAGTCACTCCGTGTTGGTCACGGTCGAGTGCGAGTGCACCGGTCGGGAAATGGGGAAGGACTTGATTCAGCGCTTGGACAAGAACTACAAAATCATCAGCACGAGCATGTTGTAAAACAAGAAGGGATCATTATAAAATTGAAGGAGAGAGAGGATGAGAGACGAGGAAAAGTCCATTTACTTTAAAAAGCCTACATTATTATTAATGTTCTTGTTGTTGTAATACTTATTAGAGTGTGAATTTTTTTTATCAATAAAACTACAACACCACTGAAACATTATCATCGAACACAACGTGAATCGATGAAGAGGAAAGTATAATAAGAGATGCGTAAGGTTTTGTCTAGAACTCTAGAAGCCAAAAAACCTGTTTTAAAAAAGTGCCCTGATCGAGAATGCGCTTGATAGCAAACCTTGACCCCGATTTATCTATAGATTTAACTACACGCCAAAAATCGGATAAAAGTGCGTCATCATGAAAGATGTAACATTACTTCATGAACTCGTTACGGTCACCCAGACGTCTGGGTGATCGAGCGGATAATATGCCTCGTGGGAAGATAAGGCATCTGCATGATTGCCACCGTGCACGTGACCCCCGAATGCGTGGAAAACGCCATTTTTGAACGCGGCGCCGAATCGAAATCTCGCGGTGGGGATCAATTGGCGATCCTCCCAAGCGTCGTGAGCAACAAAGTATTCCTCGACATGATGCGTGGCAAGCTGGGTAGCGCTGTTATCGGTGGTGTTCGTTTCGCCCCCAATTGCAAGCAACGAGTTCGCGATTGGATTGGCAACGAGTTGAAAATCGCCTCTGCTGTTCTTCATTTCAGCGTGCGTCGACGTCCAAACGTCCGTCAACACGTCGAGCGAATAGAGCTTTGACTGACTCACATAGGGTACCGCCACACCGGTTAGGGTATCGTGCCAGCCTCCTGCGAGATAAATACTGTTTTTCAACGCCGCGCAGCTCACGTCCCCTCTTGGATCCGGAAGATCCGAAGTTTTGACCCACTCGGAAGACAACGGTCCAGCGAGCTTATACACCGAGTTCAATACCGAATAGTCTACTCCGTAACCACCCATGAGATAAATAGCGTTGTTAGATCCAGTAGCCGCGCATGCATCTTTGACGACTGATGGCAAGCAACGTGTTCCTGTTTCTGTTCTCCACGTGTTCGTGTCGACGTTATAAACCATCGGACAGACCTTGTCGGTATCCTCGTCGTATCCGCCGTCCACGCCCGGGGTAACAGCGGAGATTCCGCCAAGGATCCAAACTTCGTTTTGATTCAGGTCGTTCTTCATGACAGCTGCGGCGTAACGCGCTCTCGCTTCTGGCATGTTAGTCATGGAATCGTATGAATCATTGATGGAATCGTATCTGAGCACTGTATTGAGATACGTCCCGCTCACATCCTTGCCTCCGAAAATATAAACGAAATCCGTTTTATCTCCTTCAATAGAAACGGCTTGGAAATCCGAGCGCGCACCCCCTTCGAGACGCCTCTTATGATGCCACACTCCAGATCCTCGAAAGAATGAGAACGAGTTCTCGTTACTTGATAAAGGAGACGGTTTTCCAATCGAGAGTCTCACTCCGGTCACACCGTTACTGTCGTTTTCAAGGTCCCGAACCGTCTTGGCGGCACTGTCGTTTTCAAGGTCCCGAACCGTCTTGGCGGCGTAAATCGACAGCGAGAACGCGATGAGCAAAACTATCAAGTGGACCGCGTTGTAAATAGTCGTGAATAACGACGAAGACTTTGAAGAACGATATCCTCCTCCGCTGGTATTGGGCATGTTCATCATCACTACCGAATCTGTCGAGTCCATCTCGTTTCTTTCTACGGAAGAAAAGAGTGAGGAAAAATTGCATTGGCTCATTAAAAACGACGTCACTTTTTCTCTCGAAAGTACAGGAGCAAAGTAAGCAAGACAAACGCGAGGAGCTTAAATATGCGTATTCTTATCGTACATCTATAACTTAATAAAGCTAAATTTGCAGTAAACTTCTGTGCAACTCTCCAGCTTCTGCTCCTTGCGTCATGACAAACAATCGCAACGAACTTCCGAGAGACTTGGAAAGTTCGGTGTGAAACCAGAGCAACTCGTTTTCCATATTCGCCTTGGCGGTTTCGTATTTTTTAAACAACGTCGTCTTCTTGACTCGATAATCGGCTACTTTCAATTCGAGTCTTCTTTTTTCCTCTCGTTTCGGTCCAGCGTCCGGTAAGCCTAGGGAGGAGATCTTGTACTGGTTCCTCGCTATGCTCTGTAACGTGTGATTGTATTCGTCTACTATTTTTTTCCTCGCCGCGAGCGCGTTGACAACCTCCATGATCAGTTGCAGAGACCCGCTAATCTTTTCAAGGAACAATCTATTTCTATCGTGCTTGAGCTCGGTAGTTTCCGGGGTATCGTCGCTTTGCGCTATGCGGGAGAATGTATTTGCAGCCTTTCTCCAGCAAATGCCTTGTCGCGATGAAGATGAAGACGCCGTCGACCAGTTCGCCTTCGCCGCTCCCGAAATGCGTTCAATGATTTCTACTCCTCTCGTTTCGTGCTCTTGCATGGTGTTGAACACCGTGGACAAATCCGAAAAGTACTCCGTCGTTTTCTCTTTATGTCTGATTACTTTTTTCGCCGAGGCGAGCATTTTTTCCGTTCTTTCTCGAAGTGAAGATATGTACTGACAAACCTCCGCGTGCAGCGCCGGTTCCCGAAGCGTTCCTTCGACGTCAAATAGATGAGAGCCACCTCCTAATTCACCGTCAGACGTTTTACTCGCTATGGTATCGTTGATGGATGAAATCACATTCGTAACGCTACCGAAAATGGATGAAATAGCGGAAGTTGTTTTCTTTTTAACATCTTTCGTCGTCGAGAGCTTCACCTTGTTATACGTCGTGTTGCTCTTGGAGCAGTCGAGAAAATCATACAAAGCTTTTGAGCGCGACAGAAGAGGATGCATCGAGATCTTCGCTATAAATACTCTCAGTAACGTCGCGCGCGAAGCAATTGCGGGCGATTTTGGATCATCTAAAGGAAACGTCGTCTTTGGTGGTAACGTTGGCACGATCACGCCGGCGACTTCTTCGACTAAAGCTTGATACAGCTTGTTGAACTGTGAAAACCGTCGTCGAACTAAACCAGATTTTCTGGCATACGTTGGTAACGTCGTCCAATACGAAACGCCAAAGACTATGTGCGCGTTTAATCCTTCACCTCTGCGCTCTGGTGCGCCTACCTCTACGTGCATGCGATTGCTTTCTTCTTCTTCTTCTTCTTCTTCTTCTTCTTCTTTTTCTTCGTCGCCTTCTTCTTGTTTTCCTTTTTCATTACTGTTGTTGTTGTTGTTGTCGTGCAGCGGAACAGAAATTTCCACATACGCGGAAGACGTCTCTGGTTCTGGTCCTGGATCAACGTGCGCCTCGAAATCTGAAAGAAACGCTTCCTCGCTGTCGGCGTCGTCTTCTTCTTCGGCGTCGTACGTGCCGTTGTGGTGATGGTATCCATTTCCCCTCGAATGCATTTTGAATTGAGACAGAATTGAGAGGAAAAAAAGTGTGGTATCTCCTTCTTATAACTTTGAAGAAGCCTTACAAATAATAGAAAAAGAAAAATGTTCAGGCATATAGCAGTAAACGATCGTTAAATGCGCGTTGTTTGTATCGCTTCGGCGTCCAGAGCAGCTTGGACTGCATCTGATGACGTTGGGACTCAGAAGAAGAGGAGGAAAACTGCACTCATTTCTTTGCCTCTCCTTCGTCGTCCCTCGAGGAAAAGATGCATGGAATACGAACAGATACTACAGACGAAAGAAAGAGGAGAAAGGAATGCCTTCGCCTTGTCCATTGCCACCGTAGGTGCACACTTTGATGACGTGAGAGCATCACGACATCGTCGCAGGGGTGAACATGTAAAGGCTTTCGCGACGACGTCCATGACGACAGAGGACGGGGGGAAGAACGACGCGCAAAAGATAGCAACAACAACAACGAAAAAAAGATCGACATCAATCGCACAAATCATGAAAGCAGTCGTTCGTGCGTTCTTACTCTCGCTCGTTGTCGCAGCATTTGTCGTGTATGGCGCGAGAATATATTTTGGTAAACCAATCAATATACCCGGTTTTAGTTCTGGTTTTACGTCTGGCATTCTGCTTTTCTCGCAACGCGTCGCCATGGTTGCGTGTATGCGATTTATGTTTGGAAACGTGAAGAAGTTGACATCATTCATGCAGCATAAGAAAGAGATTGATAGCAGTGGTGTTAGTAGCAAGGATAGTAATGGTAGTAATCAACGTATTGGAATCGACGGGTACGTGAAAAGGTCCATCGCGCGAGCGGTGGGTAAATTTAAAGCAAATCCAAAGGGCGCGATGTTTATTCCGGTCGTCGCCGCGTTTGTCGGTTACATCACAAATTGGCTCGCGGTGAAAATGATCTTCTATCCCGTAGCATTTTGGGGACCAGCGTTCTGGCGAGCTTTGGAAGGGAATTTGTATGGATTCGACGTGTTGAGTCCTCTAGGAGCAATAGGGTGGCAAGGCATCGTGCCGGCAAAGGCGCCGCGAATGGCTTTTACCATGGTCACCATGGTCACGGAAAAGTTGATAGACGTGTCTCAGACGTTCTTACGTTTGAATCCAGAAGATATTTCAAATCTACTCTTCTCTAGAATTCCGGAAATTGCGCACGCCATAGCTAGTACGCTCACGCTGAACAAATTTCCGTGGGCGATGGATATGGCGAAGAATGCTGTTCCTACACTTCCTGGACCTTTGCTTTCAGAGTTGCACGAATCTGTAGTCTCTAAGTACCTCTCCGGGTTCGTCGTTCTCTTACAAGCGAACGTTGATCGAGTCATTGATTTGAAGGAGTTGGTAGTTACGGAGATGAGCGTCGATCGATCCGTTTTGTGCGAATTGTTCCAGCGATGCGGTCGCGCTGAATTGAAGTTCCTCACGGATTCCGGATTCTTTTTTGGATTTTTGCTCGGTCTCATTCAAATGGTCGTGTGGATGTTTTACGATAATCCCTGGACATTGACAATTGGTGGCACAATCGTTGGATACTTGACGAACTGGATAGCGTTGAAATTGATATTTGAGCCAATCGAACCTGTGTATTTTGGCGGCTTTAAACTGCAAGGTTTGTTCCTTCAAAGACAACACGAAGTTTCGGGTGAGTTTAGCGACCATCTCGCAGAGAACGTGCTGACGAGCGAGAAGATTTGGAACAACATTTTTACCGGCCGGAAACGTCCAGAATTTGACGATATGCTCGAAACGTACACGAAAGACTTCGTAACGAAAGAAGGCTTGGAGCGAGGGTTAGATTCATTAGGGGAATCCACAACGGATGTTCAAATTATTCAATCGATAAGTGAGGAACTTTCGAAAGAGTTGCCAAAACACGTGGAAGTATTGCATGAGTACACGGATGAAACTCTCGCGTTGAAGGAGCTCATGCGTGAGCGCATGGAACTCATGACGCCCAAGGAGTTTGAAAGAGTTTTACATCCAATATTCGAGGAAGACGAGATGACGTTGATAATCTCCGGCGCAGTTCTCGGAGCTATAGCTGGTTTTTTGCAACAAATCTACACGGTAGCAATAGAATCGACGACGACGATGACGACGACCACGACGACTAGCTCAACAACTAACGATGAAAAAGAATAGAATGGTAATAGTTGACCCAAACAGAAAAAATAAGTTGTAATCTCTTTTGTATTTTTTGTCTACTTCAAAAAGATGATTTATGCGCCTTCTCTGGTGAAACCAAGTGTATCGAGGTGCGAAACCTTGTGCTATTATTGTCAAGATCATGTGCATGCATTGCGCGCACGCACATTCCCTCAATCTTGCCCTATCTAAGTACAACTTTATGCAAACGCAGAAATTAGCTTCCTCTTGTACGTCGCCATAAATTGCGCGATGAACGCCTCTATGTGAATGATTGCTTTCGAGCCGAGCTGAAGTTTATGTTCAAATTGAGCGGCCCAACGAATGACTTCGTGCTTCATCTCATCGTCTAATCGCTTCGATAAATAAAAGCAAAGCGTCTGGAAAATCAAAGTCGGCGGAATACAATTCACGAGAAGCTCGTAAATACGACCTCGGACTTGTAAAAGACGTTTCGGACTTTGCTCAGCTAAAATTTCAGCCGCGATTTGGGCGATGTACAACTCCCAATCCGTCGTTTGCACGGACTGCGTTTCTTTGAATGGATAATTAGCAACTCTACACGCCTCCAGTGCCAGAATAGCCCGACGCAAATCGCGTTTCGCAAAGACGGCGACTTTTGAACAGAGCTGTGGAGGGAGCGTCAATTTCTCCTTGGCAGCGATGTCGTATAAAACCTTTTCAATATCTTCCGCTCGAGGAGCTGCAACGCGGACGGGTAAACATCTACTGCGCACCGCCTCTAATACTCTATTTACGGAGTCTGCAATTAAAATTAATCTACACGCCGATGAGTATTTCTCCATGGTTCTTCTCAAGCCGTGTTGCGCCTCTTTTGAAAGTTTATCGCATTCGGTGAGTACGAGTATTTTGTATCCTGCGTTTCCTTGCGCATCGATCGGTCGAGAGCGCGCCATTTCTTTAATAACCTCTTGCACGACGTATCTATCTTTATATCCTGCATCCGATGGATTGATTTCAATGTGATAATTTGAGCTTTGCGTCATTAAATCGACTTCAATTTTTCTCGTAGACGTCGCGTCGATTTTCCACGTTTTCTGTTCGACTTTTGTCTTGTGAGCGCCTGGGCCAAAGATTGTGCTCAAGAGCGCGAGGACGAGCGATTTCTTCCCAGAACCCGACGGACCGTAAAACAACACTGCAAAAAAGAGAGAAAAGAGGAGTAAATCGTGAGTGTGGCGAAAAAAGAGCAATTTCAACGCGGATAGACGTAAAGAAGAGTGCGACTTTTAAAAAAGAAACGCGCTCTCAGAGAGAAAGAGAAAGAGAAAGAGAAAGAGAGAATTTTGAAAAGCACGCAAAAGAAAAAGAGAGTTTGAAAATTTCCTAGCAAAAGGGAAGAAAAGGACGCACAGTGTGGACAGTCTCCATCCTTGACGAGTTCTTTCAAGTGATTTGCGACGCTCGCGTTGACGTGCTCGCACTGATTCAGTTCGATTGGACGATATTTATCAACCCAAAGGGACATGATGTAAGATGAGATGAGATTTTGGGAGGTGTTTTTTGTGATGATGGAAAAACATAAAAGAAGAAGAAGAAGAAGAGAGAGAAGAAAAGTTCGCATGCAAGGCGAAAAGCCGAAAAAGTCGGAAAAAGAGAAACACACACACAAAGATATTTCCCCCGTGCATAATCTCTTTATTATACCAAGCGCGTTGATCTACCTTTGGGAAGGATAGAATTTAGTGTAAAATTAATATCGTTATTCATGAACATGATTGCAATGCGCATGAGTCCTGTGCCGGTCAAGGCGATGATCTCTTCACGTTCTTCTTCCTCTTCCAAGACGAAGAAGATGACGATGAAAAATTCTTCCTCCATCGCGATGAAGAAAAGAGGCAATAACGTTATTCCATCGGCAACGGCTTCCGATTGGGATACGTTCTCCGTTTTCTTACGAAAGCAGTGCGAAGCCGCCGCGAAGGAAGGCACCGATTCTAAAAAATGGGACGACGTCCGCGCCATCAACTCTGATGCAAAGTCCGTGTACTATCAAAAGTTCCCATCCGCCTCGGCAACGAGTTCTTCGAGTACAGAAGCTGGCTCTGCGATGGACTCGGGCATGGATGAGTTTTGCGACGGTAACGAAGACGCCGCAGAGTGCAAGGTTTTCGATTAACTAGATCATGTGGTCGTTGTTATGGAATGATTTACTTTGCCGCTATTTATATAATATATCTTTCAACGACATTATCACGCGGGCGGCGGCGGCGTAAAAACTAGTTTCGTTTTTGTGCGATGGTGCCTCTGCCTTCCCAACATCTTTTTCTTTTTCTTCCGAAAATTCTTCTCAAAATCAATCACATCATCTTTGCCTACTAAACCGGGAAACAGGGAACTCGGGAGAAGTTGAAGGCGAATATGCCGCCAACTGCGAGTAAGAAGGCGTCTAGGAAACAGAACAAACTCGTCCGTCTCGCCTTGATCTTCGTCGCAGTAGTTATCGCGTTTTACAAATTCGATCAGGTTCACTCAAACTATTCGCTCTCTTCGCACCAGTATAACAACAATCACGACTACGAAAGAGATACCCTCGAGGATGGTGGTAGCAGCATAGAAACGAGCAGCAGTAGTAGTAGTGATAATAATAATGCAGCGTCCTTGTCTGCTGGAACAGAGGATATATACGACGAGTTTGGGGAGAAAAAAGCAACCGCGCGAGAGGAAGTAGAGGACGACGACGAGGTCCTTTCTTCTTCTGTCTCTTCTTCTGCTCAGCTTTCGTCGAAAGCAGCTCACGGTGGACGGCGCTCGAAGAAAGGTGGAAGTAGAAATGGTGGTGGTGGTAGTAGTGGTAGTAGTAGTAGTAGTAGTAGTGGAGTCGTGGAAAACGATCACGTGTCGCTCTTATCTCGCCTGAGAGGTAACAAAGCCGGGGCGGCGAGGAAGGACGGCGCGTACTCGGCGGGAACGAACTACGGGTCAGCTTCGCTCGGTGATTCCGCGCAAAGGAAAGCGGCTTTGGACCGCATTCACAACACGAGACTCCGCAATGTCGCAGAATTTGATAAATACGTAGAAAGTTTGGAACAGAAAGGAGTTTTACAAGCGTTCGGGTTCACTGGTTCGGATGAAACGCACATGATGCCTTCAAACGACCACGATTTTGCCGTGGACGACGGCTCGTGCGCCGGCGATAACTGGTGCGGACGACACGGTGTTTGCGTGCAATCGAAATGTTTGTGCGTGACACTTTGGGAAGGCGAACGATGCGAGAAACCAAAACACATGCCAAGTGGCATGCACGCTATTTTTAAAGGACATCACATAGTTAATAGAGAGCGATTGAGAGAAATAGATGACATGGTTTTGCGATACCAGACAAACCCAAAAGCTTCCGGAGGTACGCACGCGTTCGCTTTACCGGTGAGCAAAGATTTGGTGCGTTTTGCTCCAGCCAAAGATCCATTCCGTGGACGCGTGTATAAGCGATGCTCGGTGATAGGAAACGCGGGGATGTTGAAAAAGTACAAATTTGGACCGACGATAGACTCGACAGATTTAGTCATTCGCTTCAATCTGGCTCCGACGGAAGGGTACAAAAAAATAGTCGGGACGAAAACGACCCTACGCTTTGTGAACACTATCCATGCCGGGTATCACGAAGATAACGAAGTCGATGTCATGCAAATGCAATCTCAAGTAGGCGTTCAACTCTACATCAAGTTCCGAAAAGAGGCGCCGAAACAACCACTCGTCGCGTTTGATCCTCAATTCTCAGAGTTTGTTTCTTCCAACGTCGCAACCTTACCGACAGGAGGGTACTTTGCCATTTGGTTTGCCTTGTGCAACTGCGTGAAAGTGGACGTGTATGGTTTTCACTTCAGACCTGGATATGGCGTTTCGCATCACTATTTTAACGCGGAAAAACCAAGAAAAGGGAAGGTGGCCATCCACGATTACGATTTGGAGTACGCGCAAATCAAAAAGCTCGCCAAAAAAGGATTTTTAACGCTAGCTGAACCTTGCGTGAGTGGATGTCCAGAACACACTGGTATTAAGCCAGCAAACCTGGCACCCGGTGGATCGTGCTCGTGCAAAGCAAATAATCCTTTGCCGGTGGCGTTGCCCGGATTTTGCAGGCCTCCGGGAACGTGGAGTTGCTTCTTAAAATGCAACGGCGGTGAATCGGAATGTCCTGGCGGTTTACACGTATACGTTAAGGATTCAGCTAAATTAGATAAAGTAGGCATTCCCGTTGAAGCGGTTGACAATGGCGACGCTGGTGATTGTCCGGCATCAATGAGAGATGAGGCTTATAGCGAGTTACGCAAGTGTGCGGTGATGAGCGACGTGCCCAGTGAATTTTTATCGAAGCATTATTTAGTTTAGTAAAGAAGAAGAAGAAGAAGGTTGAATGAGCACAAAATAATAATAATGCGCGCATAATGGTACGAGTAAGTACATACATACTGCAGTAGAACATATATAAATAGTTTTATTAATACCCGGTACCAGTACCTTTTTATCTTTGCTCTCTTCTTTTTCTAAGTGTGCTAATAATATTACATGCCGAAAATCGTACTCAACGCATCTGGCGCGTGTTTGATATGGTCCCGCGCGTTTGAACCATACCCAGCGTTTGGATTCAAGACGGCGATATATACGCGAGTGTACGCTTCGATCAAACGATTCGAGAACCGGTTCTGGATATCCAATCGCACTCGAGGTGATTGAACTTCTTGAAAATCCGGGGCGCCATCCTTGGCACTTTCTACTAAACCTTGCAACGCTTTAGAGATGATATCTAAAGTCAAGCTCGGATCGTGAGACATCACGCCAGACGAACGTTCTTGATACAAAGAAACTCGTTCGAGCACGTCGAGAAGACCACACGCATTTAAGATTGATTCCGCGTAATTATCGGCGACATCTGTGGCCGTGTTTGAAATGCGTCTCGTCAAGTCTTGCGTCTTCGCTTGCGCTAGCGGATACTGCTTTAACGGAGTGTGCAAAGCTCCAAGGCAATTTAAAACGTAGGCATCTGCGGCCCATGGCACAGTCTTGGAGCCACCGATGATGGTCGAATTTACCTCGATCAACTTGTTCGCTCCCAACTCGCACGCTTCAATGACTGGATCAATGATGGCATCTAATACTTTCACGATGATTTTATCCGCTCCAGCATTCCCGTGCTCGTTGATTCCGCTCTGTTCTCTGCCCGATAAGCCGCCGCTCGATGGAACGTCCGATGAAGCAGCTTTCAAAATAGAAATCGCCACCTCCAAGCGTTCTTGTACAATTGGAGGCGCATGTAATCCTGTTTGCGGTACTGGTGGGTTGCGAGTAATTGCAGCACCCTTGACTATTGCGTCATCGTTAAAGGACGTTTGCGCGGCTTTCGCGCACACCTTGACAGCTTCGACCAAACCTTTCTCGGCTTCGGAGGGAGATGCCGTCGTCAACGAAAGCAATTGTTCTAAAACTCCAGAGTAAAAGTGTAAAACTCCCGTAATTTTGTACGTTTCTAACGCATCCGGTGTTCCAGCTAAAGCTTGCTCCACGCGAACTCTTAACGGGCGCGATAAACCATCCATTATCTTAACCATCGTATCCTTCGCGATTCCCTCCATGTTGTCATATAGCTCGCCGCTTGTATCTGCGCTTTCCTTCACACTTCCAGAGTTTGCGTCATCTCTCGTGCTAGATGTATTGTTCGCATCTTTCTCGTCCTCTTCGTCGGAGAGCAGCGATGCATCTGTACTTAAAAACAAAGCGTTGCATACGTCGCGTTCGTTCGCCACGGCTTGGTGAATCCATCCAAGCATATCAGAAATATATCTAACCGGATCGTGCGCGCGTGCTTCGATCGGAGCTTTTCCAGATTGGCCTCCTCGAGTCAGTGCTGCAATAAAGTGACGAAACAACGCATTGTGTCGTGTTCTTGCAATCTCTTCTACGCAGTATTGATGCAACGTTGGTCTGGAACGTAAAACGCGCAGTGCTTTCGCGACTTGCTCTAGCCGCTCTTCTGCGTCCGCGGAAAAGCTACTGGTATTATCAAACTCGTTCTCAGCCGCGATGCGCACTTCACTTTGAACCCATCGACAAAGCTTTTCGTGCGCTTGGTCCATGTGACCGGACATAACATCCATGAGCTCTAAGCCCGAACGTTGATGTTGCGTTCGAAGCAAGTGGGCACAATTCTTATGGATTTGTTTTACTCGTCTGAGTGCTTTATAAAATAGAGGTGTTATGACGCGGGAAGACGACGCGGACACACCACCGACGATCTCAGTCGTTTCATCGATATCTTCCTTGAGTGCGTTCAGTTCCGATTCTTTCAGCTGATAATCTCTCAAAAACGTGTCGATAACTTTGCTTCTCGACTGAATTCGTGCGAGATCATTCTTTGCGCTCTCCGTTTCGCGCAGTAAAGCCACAGTGGACTGCGATTTCTTCTCCAACGCTTCTTCGATAGAATCGACACACTGCGTCAATGCGTCTAACTTGTCGTCTACGGCTTTGAGCGTGCCTTGCGTAGATTCAGACGCGTGAATGAACTCGTTATTGATGTCCAATCCTCGCCGTTCGATGGCGAACCGTAAACCTCTGCGCGCGCTCTGATCGTTTTCGATGTAGAATTCAGACAAAGCTTTCAAACACGCCACAGTTTCGCGTCCATCTAATCGCGTGTCCAGTACCTTTTTCACCTTCCGCGCGAGTCCAGGTGCGAGCGTCGTTGACGACATATTCAAATCTCTGTTTTGGAAAAACGCTGTCGTAGTTTTGCAGAG
>JACLAB010005183.1_pt1 | contig 30480 bp, 20 predicted proteins | sample 8027921 | NCBI WGS metagenome assembly JACLAB01 (sample SAMN15725117, study PRJNA655200) | protist metagenome | isolation source: fluorescence activated cell sorting (FACS) single amplified genomes of... | place: USA: West Boothbay Harbor, Gulf of Maine | collected 2000-07-19 | reverse complement strand
TACATATAGCCATGGATGTGCGCAATTTACGCGTGCTCTGGGAATTCAAACCGAGTGAAGATAGCAATCATAACGTGCAGACGAACGATGCGTGTGGAGAAGATCCCATGGGATCGTTGGTGCGCGCGCACGTAGACACCGCGACGCTCGAGCCGAGGTCCAAGCGAGTCATACGGCTCACCATCACCCCGAGCGTTGCCGGCACATTACGCGTTCTAGGCATTGTATGGACTGTTGGTGAGAAGCAAATCATTCGCGGACGGCGATATTTTGACATCAAAGCTCCGCGCACGCGCCGAGGTCCTAACGGAGAATGGCTTCGCGATGTCCCAAAGCATCGACGCTTGATTTTCAACGTGTGCGAAACCGTACCCCGGTGCGACGCCGCACTCGAAATGCTTCCCGTCACCACCATGAATGGTGCATTGCATCGAGTTGAGCTGGTGATATCAAACGTCACACAACCCATGGCGAAGTGGATTCGCGTGCGATTGCCCAAGTCGGTGTTACGTCCAGTGGACGCGTCGCACGTCGCCGTGAGCGAGCCGACGATTCGAAGAAACGCAAGCCATCCGAACGTGAGCGAAGCATCGGCGGCAAATGCACCTTCGACGTTCACGCCAAGCGATGCGCTTGATGCCGATGGCTTAGTCTACGCTCTTCCGGAATGGCACACCCTCGCGTCCGGGACCTCCATTCGATGGCCGCTGTGGTTTCATCCATCCGCCGTCGGCAGATGCGGAGTACGTATTTGCGTGTGTTACCAGCCCGAACCGCCGGCTCCCAAACTCCTTCAGTATCGCACGATTCGCATCGCCGAGAGCGTGACCGTGACGCCTTCGTTGACGATAAAGAGTCAAGCGCTGCCGTCGTCGACACATCCGCTCGCCCGAGTCGTCAGGTTGACGATTACCAGCGAGTGCGAGCAAACATTTACGCTCGGGCGTGTGTGGCTCGGAACGCCACCAGGCAAAGCTTTCACTCCAGTCAAGTACACGCTCACACTGTTGACGGCAACTGCGACTGCACCGCGCGTGGTGAAGCCTGGTGAAGCCATGGAGACGTTGATTAAATGTTCGCCCGACGGCGCGCCTGACAACGTCAAAGAACCAAAGGAATGGCTTGATTTCGTCGGCACAACGTCAGCCATAGCCGCTGCCGAACCACTGTTTGCGTTTCACGAGTCACTTAGAAAGGCAGCCCCTGGATCGCGGCGATCTGGGACGATTGATGATGGTTTGATGGTGACGTGGTCCACGCCAGACGGCGCCGTCGTCGGCGCGCATCACGTCCCAGACGTGCCTGAATTCGAGCGCGCGGGCGACACCGCACGCACGCCCGTCGCCGCGCGCGCAAAAGTATCTTGGACCATCGAACATGCGAGCGAAGTCGTTCTTGATGAGTCCGCGCCAGAGAATATGACACGCGTCCCGGTGCTTTTACGCGCTCGTAACGAATCCTCGCAGACGCTCGACGTCGCCTTTGTCGCCGAAGCCACGGCATCAGCACCCGTCAACATCGAAGGCGGCGGCTGGGCACTAGAGCACGACAAAAATGCATGGCAAAATCGCGAAGCAGTGTCGCTCAGCGCGCTCACGGTGGCGCCACCGACGACGTCATCCATCACGGGCGAAGCCCACCGGCGGCCAATTCCGTTGCCACCCGGCAAACCTGTGATTTGGATCGGGCCCGTAAAGCGCATCGTTCGCGCCGTCGCCCCGGGTGCGATCGTAAAATTCCCTCTCATCGCCGCATGTTTCGCCCGCGGCGACCACGTGCTCGATGGCTACGCATTAACGTGGACGGAGTCGACGACGTCGTCCGGGACGCCCGTCGCCCCATCGCCGCCGTCGCCGTCCCGCCGCGCGCGCGCGCTTCAATCGCACGCGTCTCACGTCACCGCACGCGCCGATGACGCACGCAACGCGCCGTATATCATCACTGTCACGTAGTACGTTAAACGCGCGATATAGCTCACTCAACGACGTCATTTCGTCGTTGCCTTGTAAAAGTAAAGCACGCTACAAAGCACACACACTCAAAGTGGCGGCTGCGCGCTTTCTTTCGCCACAGTTCGCCCGCCCTCGCCCTCGCCCGCGGCCTCTCGCGCGTCGCCATGGGGAAAATCACCAAGCAGAAGATGCCCAAGCAAGGCCACCGCGGTCGGCTCGGCGTGAGCGGCGTCAGCGCGCACCGAGCGCAGTCGAGAAAAGTGAGCAAGCCAGCGATTGTTCGCGAACGAAGTGCCGATTACGTCAAGTTTGAGAAGCTTAAAGCGGATGTCGAGGCGTTGGAGGTGTACGAGAGGAGTGCGTGGAATGGTTTGAGTGCGAGCGAGGCCAAGGCGAAGGCGAAGGAGCTGAAATTGTTGCGAGGAAAGTTGCAGGTGAAGCAGAAAAAGCGAGGCGCGTGAGCTTTGAGGGCGACAAACGCTGAAAGAAAGACGACGAAAGGATTTAAGGAAGCGGTGTATTTTGTAATGATGAGCTATATGTTTGAGGAAGATTTCACAACAACGCACGAGCGCGCGCATGGGCAAAACACCGCGTGGCTAGGGAACGCGGCGCCCGACCGTGAGGCGCGGTGTCTCGCGCGAGGCTACAACATGCTAAAATAAAACTCGGCGTGATGACACGCACACACGCGATGGACGCGCGCACGCTAGAGGAAATACCCAGGTAAAGTCGCCCGAGGCGCCATCATCGTTGCATTCTCTGTGGTTTCCGTAAAGTACTTCACCTCGCGATCGAGGTTTTCATCAAACGCTAAGATGGACGCCACGTTCCCGCACCGGTAGCAGTAATTCGGCGCACTCCACACCGTGACCAAACTCTTATCGGGAAACATATACTTCAAACCTTCTTGCACGAGCTGGTGTGCGCGGCAAATTAAATTCAATCCATTAATTTCGTTAAACTCATCCGTAACTTTCCTGCCGAAGAGCCAACCGGCGCCGCGCGGGCTCACCGCCCACGTCTCGATATCCTCTGGGTCGCTCCACATCAAGTCGCAAAACGGCCCTTCGTGCGGAATTTCGCACAATCGATCAATCGTACGCACTTGATCGATCGTTCGGATATCCGGCGACAACCCACCGTGCACGCAGAGCACCTTTCCATCGATGACGCACGCCAACCCGAGATAGTCAAACACATCCGTGCACCACCGCCACGCGTTGGCACTCCCATACTTTCTCTGACACTCATCATAAAACCCATACACCTGGGTAATCTGTCTAGACTCATGATTCCCTCTCAACAACGTCACGTGCGCTGGCCAACGCGCCTTGAGTAACATTAACAACGTAAAAGACTCCAGCGAGTTGTACCCGCGATCGACGAAATCCCCCATGAATATATAATTCGTCTCTGGCACCTCGCCCCCGGTCTCGAGCAGTTTCAGTAAATCATGAAACTGTCCGTGAATGTCTCCGCACACCGTCACTGGGCTGTGTATGCTTTGTACGTTTGATTCTTCCACGAGGAGCTCCTTCACCATGCCACACAGGCGCTTCAAATCGTACTCTTCTAACGGCTCACAGGCGCGGCATTTGGCGAGCCAGGCGTCGAGGTCCGCGTGTGGGGGCATCTTCGGCGCGTGTGTTTGGCGCTGGCGATGCGCGCGCGTGACTCGACGCGCCGTGCGGCGGCGTGTGCGGTTCAGCGATCGGACCAGCGAAAACCCCACTGGGACTAGGGTATATGATGGCTTTCGAGCGCCGCGCGCGAGACGCGTAATGATGGCGTCTACGCGCGCGCGTTCGTGAATGTGTGCGACGTAAACATGCGAGATGTAACGTCATCGCACCTGACGCGCGCGCGCGGTAAATAGAGTAGTAGTAAGTGTTACAACAAGCGCGAGTACGTTTGGCACCGCCGCGCGGCGCGACATGGACGAGCGTAGATATAAAATTGTGCACACGAACCCGATGTGCGTGATCGTGCGTTAACGCACGCGTGCGGTGAGAACGCTGAGGTATTCGCCAAATTCGTAGCACGGATCGATGGGCTGGTCGCCACCGGCGGATTTCTTTGTCGCGATGGTTGCCGTTTTGCCGACGGCGCGCGCGGCGTTTTCAATAATCTTTGGCATCAAATCATCTTGCGTCACCGCACCAGAGCACGAGCAGGTGATGAGCACGCCGCCCGGGCGTAAAAGTGCCATGGCACGTTTGTTCAGGCCGACGTACTTGGGCAAGGCTTTCGTCAAGGATTGCTTGTTTGGTGCAAATTTTGGTGGGTCTAAAACGACGACGTCGTACGTCCCGCTTTCGCCTCGGTCAATCGCCTCTTGCATGAAATCGAACGCATCGGCGCGAACAAAGTTAATCTTGTCCTGCACATTATTCAGTTCAGCGTTCCGAGCGGCGACGCGCAAGGCGGCATCGGAGGAATCCACGGCGACGACACTCGTCGCTCCACCCACCGCCGCGTTGAGCGCAAATCCACCAGTGTAGCAGCACACATCCAAAACCTTCTTGCCCCGAGATAAATCGCGAATAGCCATGCGATTTTCGCGCTGATCGACGTAGAATCCAGTTTTGTGCCCGTGCTCGATATCAATTGCGTATTGCACGCCATTTTCGAACACGCGGACTTCGCCCGGAATCGCCGTCGCTTCGCCCGTCGCCGCGTCGTAGCACGACATGAAATCTCCAACCACGGGCGTGCCTTCAGCTTCATACATTTTCGCATCGCGTCGCCACACCACCTTAGTATTTGCACCCAAAACGTCCGCGATGCCGCGACAGACGTTCACGCGCTCACTTTCAATCCACGCCGCCGTCGAAGAGCACACCACGACGTCCCCGTACACGTCGGCGTTCAACCCGCTCAATCGATCACCTTCCGAATTCACCAATCGATAACACGTCGTCGACGACGAATCCCCAGTTGTCAAGCCCAAATCCCGTCTCAGCTCAAACGCCTCGCGTATCCGACGTCGCACGACGTCCCCGACGCTCATAACGCCTTCGTGCTCCCACGCCATCTCAGTCACCCGAACCGCGTACGCCGACGTCGAATTATACATCCCAAGACAAATCGGTGCCAACGCATGATCCGTCACGCACACAAAATCATTCGTCTTCACGTTCCCAATCACTTTCTCAATCGCCCCGGCGTAGACAATCGGATTTCCGTCTAAAAACATGTTTGCTTTACCGCGGCTGACGACGACGACGCGAAAGCGCTCGCTCTCGCCATTCGCATCAATCATCCCTCGCAAGCGCGCCAAATTCTCCAGCTGCGCGTCGGTAAAATTGCGTCGCTGACGAGGCATGACTTGGTCGTCGCTGCGACCGCGGCCGCCGCGGCCACCGCGGCCGCCACGGCCGCCACGGCCGGTCGAAGGCGCGCGAGCGCCCGCGGCGCCGCCGGCGGCTGAAGTGGCATTCGTGCGCGTTGTTTTCGAGAATATCGTCGCGCGCGGCGCGAACGCGGCGCGAACGGCGTGCACACGCGTGGTGAACATGATGTTCGTGCGAGACGTGCGCGCGAAACGGTGGGTGCGCGGTGTGCGCGCGCGCGAGTGACGTCGAGCAAAAGGTTGAGGACCAGCGTCGTGCGTAGAGGACCATTAAAATTACAGCAAGTTATGCTCGTTTACACGAGCCGGGACAGTGATTTGTGTGCGTGTGCGTGGGTGCAGATGGGCGCCACACGGTGTGCACGCGTGATGACGTCGAACGCTCTAAATGGGTATACGGTAAATGTATACGCTCGCGCGCGCTCGACGTTTGATAATGCGAAAGATGCGCGCGTCGCTTACGCGGTTTCGCTCGCGGATTCATTCTCGCGTAAGATTTCTTCAAGCGTCGGCTCGAGGGTGTTGACGGTGTTTTCACGGTTGACAATCTTGTCCAAACCGAACAAACCGATGCGGAACGTGTTGTTGCCAGCCGGTTCGTTAATCATAAACGGAACGCCCGCGGCAATTTGGAACCCCTTGGCTTTAAACTTGGCGAACATGGTCGGATCGTCGGTGTAGGACACCACCACGCCCGGGGCTTCGTACCCCTTGGCGGCGACGGATTTTAATCCCTTACCAGCCATCATCGCGCGCGTCTCGCGACCGAGTTCCCACGCCAATTGCTTCACCTTTTCAAAGCCAACCTTTTCGGTTGCCATGGCGGCGCGCTCAAAGAGCGTCAACGCGTCGGTGGGCATCGTGGTGTAGTACGCAAATCCACCGCCGAGGTACGCATCCATGACTTCAAGCCATTTTCGCATGTTAATCACCATCGACGTCGATTGAGAGTTACGCGTGGCGTGCGTACCACGTTCGCTCAACATGATTACAGACGCGCACGCGGGCCCCGTCCACCCCTTTTGCGGCGCGCTCAAAATGGCATCCACCCCAGTCGCCTTCATATCCACCCAAACCGTACCAGAAGCGATGCAGTCCAAGACAAATAATCCACCATGCGCGTGCACGGCATCAGCGACACCCTTGATGTAGTCATCCGGCAAAATGATACCCGTAGACGTCTCCACGTGCGGCGCAAACACCACCGCGGGCTTCTCCTTGGTAATCATCGCCACAACTTCCGCAATCGGCGGAGGCGCAAACGCCGGAGTCTTTTCATCATCCACAGCGCGTCCACGCATCACGATCGTCTCGCTCGGAATGTTCGTTTGCTCGAAAATATCCGTCCAACGGTACGAAAAGTACCCGTTGCGGATAACCAACGCCTTTTTATTCGAGCACCACTGGCGCGCGACGGCTTCCATCCCATACGTCCCACTCCCCGGCATGATCAACGTGCTCGTGGCGTTATACGCACTCTTCAACATGCGATCTAAATTCTTCATCGTATCGCAGAACGGTGCGGACATGTGATTCAACGCACGGTCCGTGTACACCACGCTGTACTCCTTGAGCCCGCCCGCGGCGCGCAACGGCAGAGGCTTATCATGAAACCCAAGCTTCGACGCATCCACGCCTTTGAGCAAATGATGCACGTCCGCATCGCTCGAGGCTGAATCTCTCGCGCTCGCGCTCGACGACACCCCACGGCGCGTCTCCATCGCGCCCGCGGACGAACTCGCGCCAATCATCATCGATGACGTCGCGTGCGCGCCCCCTGCGTGGGCGCTCGTGAAAGATCCACATCCGACGCGCGCGACGCGCGCGGACGCGCATGGAATCACCGAAGCGAGGCGTGATAATTCGCGCGCGCGCATCGTGCGTCGTACGGCGTGCATGGCGTGCGTCGGCGGCGCGTCGGGCGGCGCGTTGTGACGCGTCGAGCGCCATCGCGTGGCCCCCTGTGGGCGGGGATAAGGCACCCTACCCTTTAGGGTTCAGGATTATACGTACTGTGTGTGTTCGAGTGCGATGCGATGGATTTTATGGGGGCGTGGATGGGATGGCGATTCACATCCTGGGACCGGGATGGGCGTTGTACGTGTAGAGTAGGAGGTTACATGGGGGGGGTGTGGTTTTATGCGTTTTGTGCTTACATTGGTGGCGTCGTGCGTGCGCACGTTTCCGCGACGGCGACGACGACGACGCGCGCGGCAGTGTCGCGCGACGACGGCGACGACGGCGCGGTGATGCGATCGGTGGTGGCGACGCACGCGTTCGCCTCGACGTCGGCGGCGGCGGTGCCGGGTGCGCGGACGATGACGATGACGATGACGATGACGATGACGATGAAGACGGTGACGGCTGGGGCGAGGCGTCGGTCGTGCGCGGCGTGCGCGGCGTCGTCGTCGGGGGCGTCGGGTGGTGATGGGACGGTCGTGGAACTCGACGCTCGATGCGGTGGCGGACGAATGATGGGGCATCGGGCGAGGACGAGGACGAGGACGAGGACGAGGAGGCGAGGCGACGACGCGCGCGCGAGGTACATGGGATCTGGGACGTATGATTCGTACGACTCGTACGACGAGATTGAGGATGATCCCGAGCGCACGGCGTTTGATGAGGTGGAGTGGCACGCGCAGACGCTGGCGAAGCGCACGAAGGATGTGTTGCGGAAGACGGATTCGTCGGGGATTTGGACGGTGGGGACGACGGTGGGCGTGTTCGTCATCGCTGGGTTGGAATCTTTAGAAGCGGAAGCTGCGGTGCGCGGTGAACCACTGGAGATGCTACTTCCTCCTATTGTACCGCTAACTTTCATCCCGGCGTTGAAGGATGGCGGCATCGAGCGTGCGGAGGAGGTGCTTCAAGCGGTGTTTTTGTTTGAGTACATTGTTCGCGCGTGGTCGGAGGAGTTCAAGCTCAAGTATTTGCGTTCGCCGACAGCGCTGATTGATTTCTTGTCATTGCTCCCGACGTTTGGGTTTTTGTTGAGTTTACTCGGGATTGGTGGTGCGGGGCAGATGGCGACCGATCAGTTCCGTCCGTTGCGGTTATTCCGCGTGTTGCGTTTGCTTCGCGTGCTCGACTTGGATGGCTCCAAAGATAAGGAGAGGAACAAGGGTGCGCCGCGCGTGAAGAATCAAAACGAAAAAGTCGTCGCCGTTGCAGTGGAGTTTTTGTGCGTGTTTTTGATCAGTGGAGAGTTGTTTTATGATTTGGAGGTGGATAAAAATCCAAACATTTCCGACGTCGGCGACGCGATTTATTGGAGTTTTTTGACGTTGACGGGTATTGGGCAACCGTTTGAGGCGGTGACCGCAGAAGGGCGCATCGCCACCGTCGCCGCGATTCTTACCGCATTAGTCGTCGTTCCACTTCAGCTCGCGGTGTTGGTTTCGGCGCAAACAGAGGCGCAGCAAGCTCAAGATGCTTTGCCCGCCGGGACGCCGACGCAGGCGTTGGGTCCCGCTGCTCGACTCGGGTTCGGCGCACCAGTGCCGATTACGCCTGTACGAACGAATGATCAAATTGCTATGATGCGCGAATTCGACGGTGCTGAGTTCATGACCACTGATTCCACGGAAGATTCCAAATGGTTGCGAATTAGAGAAAAGGAGGAACTGCGCGCGGCGCGGAAACAAATTCGTAGCATGGAATTGCAAATTGAAAGCTTGAGAGAGTCAAATGAGGAATTGCGAAGCGCATTGTATGCGCTTCAGCCAAACCTCTCGAGCGAGTTAGAGAAAGAGTCCAAGGGGAACAGTTAAGAGCACGGCACCACACGCTATTCTTTATACATTTTTGCGCAGCGCACCTCGTGACGAGGAGATAGGATTTGTGATACGCACGCACGCATTTATTCTTTTGTTGTTTTGTTCAATATTTTTAAATGTATTATGGTGCTGACTAATCATCATCAGAATCAAATTTGATCGAGTTCACCGCTACGTCGTCGATGGCGCCACCAAAGTAGCTTCTCTTACGTTTGTTTTTCTCGTGTTGGAATCTAGCGCCTCGAACTTGTCCGAGCACTTGCTGCGCCTTGGCTCCGTATCCAGCTTCGCCAAACGTGCCTTCATAAGACATGTCCCACGAACCTTTCTTACCTAGCCATTCTGCGCTATTAACTCTGTGTTTGAATCAAAAAGAAGAAAACGATGTGGTCAGTATTTGGACGGCGCGCTCGCGATACACGTTATACGCGTGTGTGATTGCGACAGTCAAGGCTCTCACCTCTGAAAGGGCACGCCCGGCTGTTTTTCATTTTGAACCGGGACGCTTTGACTTCCCTTAGCCGCGTCAGCCTTTGAAGATTTCGACGGTTGAGGGGTTTTGCTCTTTTTGCTTACCTTGTCGCTGGATGATGAAGAGGACGACGAGCTCGACGAAGATGACGAGCTCGAAGATGACGAGCTCGAAGACGACTTCTTGTCGGACGAGCTCGACGACGATGACGAAGACGCGTCATCCTTGGTATCTTCCTTCTTCTCGCTGCTGCTGCTGCTGCTCGAAGATGAAGACGACGCCTCCTTCTTAGCCTCCTCCTTTTTGTCGGACTCGCTAGAAGAGCTCGAAGACGACGGCGAGCTGCTCGACTTGGACTTGGACTTGGACTTGGACTTGGAAGACGAGCTGGAAGAGCTGGAAGAGCTCGACGAAGAGCTCGACGCCTCCTTCTTGGCAGCTTCCTTCTTCTCAGATTCGCTCGACGATGAGGACGAGCTCGACGAACTAGATGAGCTCGACGCCTCCTTCTTGGCAGCTTCCTTCTTCTCAGATTCGCTCGACGATGAGGACGAGCTCGACGAACTAGATGAGCTCGACGCCTCCTTCTTGGCAGCTTCCTTCTTCTCAGATTCGCTCGACGATGAGGACGAGCTCGACGAACTAGATGAGCTCGACGTTTCCTTCTTAGCTTCTTCCTTCTTCTCAGACTCGCTGGAAGAACTAGAAGAACTAGAAGAGCTCGAAGAGGACGACGAGCTCGACGCTTCCTTCTTGGCAGCTTCCTTCTTCTCAGACGAGCTCGACGACGAGCTACTAGAAGAACTACTGCTCGAACTCGAATCCGCTTTCTTCGCCGCCGATGCCGGCGCCTTCTTCTCAGACTCAGAAGAAGAACTGCTGCTCGAGCTTGAGCTCGAGCTACTGCTCGAATCCGCCTTTTTCTCGGCGCTCTTGTCGCTCTCGCTATCGCTCGAAGACGCGCTCTTACTCTTACTCTTGGAAGACGAACTCGACGAACTGCTGGATGAGCTCTTGCTCTTGCTCTTGCTCTTACTCTTCGACGAACTCGAGCTCGAGCTACTACTGCTGCTCGACGAACTCGCCGGCTTTGCGCTCGCCTTTTTCGCCCCCGAATCCGAATCGCTGCTACTCGACGAAGAACTACTCGACGAACTCGACGAACTGCTCGACGACGACGACGAACTATTCGGCTTGGCCTTCTTCGCCGCATGCTCATTACCATCATCACCGCCCTCTCGCGCGCGTTTCGCCGCACCGAATTCATACGCCTCCACGAACGCCGACGCCGCCGCCGCGACCGCCGCATCCTCGAGATCCCTCTCACCCCCATCGCTCCCAGCGTGCGCGATGAGCTCCGCGTGCGCCTTCAGCCGTCGCTCCGCGCGCATGGCGGTAATGGTTTTCATCATCCCGCACGCGCGTAAATACGCCTCCACGGGGCGGAGCAGCGGCCCGAGCCGCGCGGGCGTCAGCGACGACGACGATGGCGGCGCGGACATGTCGATCGATGTTTTATATAAATGCGCGCGTCGGCGTGCGCGTCGCGCGTCGTCGCGCGGTCGGTGGGCGAAGGACGAGTGTGCGTGAGGCGTTCGCGCGAAGCGTTCGCGTCGGGCGTCGTCGTCGGCGTCAGCGCGCGGCGGAGAGTGCCGGCGCGTCGTGGCGGCGGCGCGACCGCTTGGCGGCGCCGCCAGCGAAAGAAACCAAAATAAACACCATTCATAGTCATAAAACCGACTCGTGTACGTAAAATCACGAGACGCTAAAAGTATTTATACATGTCTCGATATATGCGTATACGTTTCCAGACCAAAGCGCACCTCATATACGAGTGGTGTATACGCCTCGGCACGCCCTATGATGACGTCACCACACGTCTTTGGCGTACTAAGACAACGATTATGCCTATGTGATACACGCGGGAAAAAAGCGTCGAAGCGGCGCACTTTTTGTGTCCCATGGGATATCCCACGGCTGACGCGTCATTCGTCGTCGCTCGACGCACGCGCACACGTCGCACGCCTCACACCACCCCTTACGTCGCAGCAATGAGTGCCGCTGGGTATGAATTACGCGGGATCTACGGCACCGAGCCGTACTGGCCCGAGAAAAAGTTGAAGATTTGCATCACCGGCGCTGGGGGTTTCATCGCCTCGCACTTGGCGATGCGTTTGAAGCAAGAAGGGCATCACATCGTGGCGTGTGATTGGAAGCGTAACGAACACATGGAGGTATGTTGTGTTGTGTGTGATGTATCGTCGTTCGTATCGTGGTGTTGAGATGAGTATTGGTGATTATGATGTCGACGAGCTCGCGCGGTGGGGTCAAAGCTCTTCGCTCTTTTCGCGCGAACGCGACGAGGACCGACGACTGACGCCGCGGTTGGATGTGTATGACACGCACGAATGCTACAGGAGGATATGTTCTGCCATGAGTTCATCTTGGCTGATTTGCGATTGTTTGAAAACTGTAAAAAGGTTCTCGAAGGGTGCGACCATTGCTTCAACTTGGCCGCCGACATGGGCGGCATGGGGTTCATTCAATCGAACCATTCGGTTATTTTCTACAATAACGTGATGATTTCTTTCAATATGATGGAAGCGATGCGCGTGCAAGGCATTACGCGATGCTTTTATGCGTCGAGTGCGTGCATTTACCCGGAAGGCACGCAATTATCCACGGAGATGGAGGATGGCTTGAAGGAGGCGTGCGCGTGGCCGGCGCAGCCGCAAGACGCGTACGGGCTTGAAAAGCTTGCCAGCGAGGAAGTGTACAAGCACTACCAAGGCGATTTCGGCATCCAAACGCGCATTGGTCGTTTCCACAACATCTACGGTCCGTACGGTACCTGGAAGGGTGGCCGTGAGAAAGCCCCGGCGGCGTTTTGCCGCAAGGCGGCGACGGCGACGACGGAGATTGAAATGTGGGGCGACGGTAAGCAGACGCGCTCGTTCACGTACATTGACGATTGCGTTGAAGGTATCTTGCGTCTCACCAAGAGCGATTTCGCCGAGCCCGTGAACATTGGCTCCGATGAAATGATCTCTATGAACGAAATGCAAGCCATGGCGATGAAGTTCGCGGGCAAGGAGTTGCCCATCAAGCACATTCCGGGTCCGGAGGGCGTGCGCGGTCGCAACTCCAACAACGAGCTCATCAAGGAAAAGCTCGGCTGGGCGCCTTCGGTGAAGCTTGCCGACGGTCTCAAGGTGACGTTCGAGTGGATCGCTACTCAAATCGCCAAGGAGGCTGAGAAGGGTGTCGACACCGCCGCCGCTTTTGGCAAGTCGACGATTTGCGGCACGCAAGCGCCGACAGAACTCGGCGCGCTCCGCGCCGCTGACGGCGAAGAAAAGTTGTAAGTTGGACTGGAACGATTCAAGTCGCACTATTTTTTGAAACTCGCGCGCGCCAATTTCCGCCACGCACGAAATCTTTCCATCACAAGTTGTGTTGATAGCGTTGAAAATATCAAAACAAGCGCATGGCTTATTTTATTTTTAGTGTCATCATCTCATCGCCATTTGTTGTGAAATTCGCTAAAGGTACAGTTCGCTATTACAACTCTTCGTCTAAAACACCATCGGGCAGAAATCTGTCGCGCCGTCGCCGTAGGATTTCCGCGCGCCACGCTGCACGACAGCTCGACACACCGGGCACGTCTTGTTTGTGCCACTATTTGCGCCCGTGGCCGAGATCGGTTGTCGTTCGAACCACTCGGCGATGCAATCCTGACAAAATATGTGCGAACACGTCAATTTCGTGGCGTCCACGCACGCCTCTTGACAAATGGCGCATTGATTCCCCGACTCCATCAACTCCTCGCTCGTCGCAGATTCTCCCAGCGCAGACGACGAATTCTTCGCCCATGGCAAGCCCAAGGTGGCGATAAAATCTCCCACGCGATGAATCACGCTCCGAAGCTTGATTACGACGTATAAGCCCGTGATGACCCACGCGAAAAGGCTCACGAGCTCGCGCTGAAACCACGCGCACCACATCGGCGTCGGCAGCGCCGATCGAACAATTAAACTCGCATACTCCACTGTGGACAGCACAGCCGCTCGTCGACGATACACACGCGCAGTCGGCATTTTTGCTGCCGCACCTCCGGACGCCGTCGTCGCAGACGGCGTCGAAGTCATCGACGTAGACGCGCCCACGAGCAAGCGAAGGCGTCCGATGGGAAGGGATATGATACCAATTTTCACCAGCATCGTCACGAACTTTGCCGCGTAATCCACAGCACACATCTCAAGGACGGTCTCAATGAACCCACACGACCCTTTCTCACCCCGAGGCACGACGAACAGCAGACGTCGCCACATTTTCCCTCCGTACGCTCCGTCGCTTGCGCTCCTTGCGCACATCACCGCGCCTAAATGCATCAATAAAATCACCCCCATCGCCGTCATCTCGGGCATCTTCGCGCGCTCCTTCGCGCTCGCATTTTCAACGATTCGAATATTCCCGGAAACGCTCGTGTACGAGAGCCACGCCACGCAAAACAACATGAAAAAGTACTCGTAGATGAACACCGCGATAAACAACAGCGCCATCGGCGCAACCCTCTCAGCGTTCGTCAGCGCCACGCGCAGGCGAGATCGCCCGAGCTCATCGAGATCATCACCATCCCCGCCCTCACCCGTGCCCTCACCCGCGCCCGCGCCCGCGTCACCGCGACGCAGGCGCGTGATTTCATCCGTCATCGCATCGATCGATCTCGCCACATCATCCGCCGCGCGACTGCTCGCCAGCAGCGCCACCGCGTCGCGCTCGCGCGTCGCGTCGCCATCGATCGCATCGTTCGTCATCGCCGCGTCGCGCTCGCGCGTCGTCGGCCTCACGGCGCGCGGTCGCGAGGCGGCGAATGACGATTCAGGTCGTCGGCGCCGGTCAACGCCATCGCCAGTCGCCACTTTCGCGCCCGAGCTCGGGGTGATTTCTCGCGCGAACGACCCCGCGCGCGCGCGTGCGCGGCGCGACGGGCTCACATCCATCGATCGCGGCGCGTCAGACGCGCGCGGTGCGGCGTAGCCCGTCGTCGGCTGGCGACGAGACGAAACACCATGGCGCCGGATGATACTCGACGGTGCGTCGCGCGACGACGGCGGCGGTGGCGGTGGCGACGACGACGACGCGATGCGTACGCGTGCGTGCGTGGTTCGCGTTCGCGCGGAGGGAGAGACGGGCGAAGAGCGCGCGCCGTGGGACTGCGATGTGTCGCGCGCGCGCTTTGGACTGACTCGTACGCGCCGTCGCTGGATAGATATCTACGCGCGCACGGCTTGACGCGGTATCGCGATAATTTAAAGGGACTGGACGCGTGCGCGGTGATGGAATTGACGAACGAGCGGTTGAGCGCGCTCGGGATACGGGATGTGGCGGAGAAGGCGAAGATGATGAAGATGGTTCGGGAAATGTCGAGAGACGCTCGAGTGAGTCAGAACGCCGACGAGACTATCGATGACGACGCTGTCGACGTCGAAGACGACGATAACGACGACGACGGTCAAGCTAACGATGCAGATGATGATGTACATTCTACTGTTGCTCAAGCAGACGTGTGCGAGAATGGGAGTGCGTCGGCAAAAGTCGTAGAGATGGAATCGTCGCCTCGAGCCGACGTAGTAGCCGACGCGTCGCCAAACGGTCAATGCGCGATCGTTTCTCCACCGACGTACGCACCTCGCGCATCAAAAATCCGCGTGTCCGTGCGTAAACGGCCGTTGAATGCAAAAGAATCATCCCGTCAAGAGCGAGATATTTGTACGACGGATAATCCATCCGAACTCATCGTGTGGGAGCCGAAAGTCAAAGTTGACTTGTCTCGCTACGTCGAGCGGCACGCGTTCGCGTTTGATCACGTCTATGACGAATGCGCATCGAACGACGATGTGTACGAAAGCGAAGTCAGACCATTGGTTAAATTTGTGCTTTCTCGCGCGTACGCAACGTGCTTCGCGTACGGGCAAACGGGAAGCGGGAAGACGTATACCATGCAGCCGCTCCCTGGCAGAGCGGCTCGGGACATCTTGCGCGTCATTCATGAGGCCGCAGACCCCAACCACGATCTCGCATCGCTCGAGCTATGGGTCAGTGCGTTTGAAATATATGGTGGACGCGTTTTTGATTTGCTCAACGCGCGTCGGAAGCTCCGCGTGCTGGAGGATTCAAAGGCACAAATGTGCGTCGTCGGCTTGCGAGAATATAAAGTCGACGCCCCGGAAACCTTTGACCGGCTCGTGGAGCACAGCACAAAGGCACGATGCGTGGGAAGCACAGGGGCAAACGCTGAATCATCGCGTTCGCATGCAATTTTACAGCTCGTGTTGAAGAAACCAGCGCTCGACGCGCGACACGAGGGTGGATTCAACGCCAGCGAGCCAACATCGGAGACTTTTGGTAAGCTTTCATTCATCGATTTAGCGGGTAGCGAGCGCGGTGCGGATACGACTGATAACGACCGGCAAACGCGTATTGAAGGTGCTGAAATTAATAAATCTCTGCTCGCGTTGAAAGAGTGCATTCGAGCGTTGGATTCGGGGCAGTCGCATGTACCGTTTCGCGGATCCAAGCTCACGGAAGTGCTTCGGGACTCGTTTCTCGGTGACTCGCGGACAGTGATGATTGCGAATATTTCCCCCGCCGCAGGCTCATGTGAGCACACGCTGAATACGTTAAGATATGCAGATAGAGTGAAGGAGCTTTCGCGCGCGGGTGGCGGCTCGGGAGAATCGATTAATGTCGTCGATGCCCCGTCATTGTCGGCGAGAATTTCGACGCATTTAGCGAACGGCGCTCGGGATCCGCGGACGATGGCGTTCGTACCACGAACGTCTGCACTTGCGACACCACGGAAATCATACTCTTTGAGGATGTCAACAGTGTCGTCATTGATTCCGTCGGCGCATTTGGATTCAGAATCGACGACTAAGACATTTAGCGCGGGCAGCCGGAAATCGTCACCCGGCGCACGGCGCTCAAATGTACCAATATCGTCGACGTCATCACCGCTCATCTCGGAGGAGAAAAATGCGTCAAGCATGACACCAGAAGAAGCCGAACGGGCGCACGATGCGCTCATAGACGTCATACTCAGTGAAGAAGACGCAATCATTGCCGAGCATCGAGCGCATATTGAACGCTCGATGGACGTTGTCAAGACTGAGATGGAATTCTTAGCGCGCGTTGACAAACCTGGCTCTGCCGTGGATGTGTACGTAGATGAGCTCGATGCCATTCTCGCCGAGCGTGCCGATGATGTCGCTCGTCTTCGCGCGCGTGTCGAGCACTTTCGCGCACTGCTTCGGCAGGAAGAGCAACTATCCTCACGCGTACTCACCGCGACTTCTAAATCTGTTCACATACCCATCGAAACCTGAGAACACACTCCAAACTCACGCTCATTAAGACTACACTATATTCAACTCCTTGTTAAATGGCTACGACGTACAGTAAATACAGCTACTATCTTTTCCCTCGATGCGCTTTCGACATGGCTACGTATTGCGAGCGCACTCGATCGTTCAGTGGCAGTTGGAACTCACTCATCCGCCACACTGAATCGGGCGGAATCCACCCTTTGAGCATATCTCCTTCACCGCCAAGCACTGGGCGCGCCACGGATGGGTAACGCGCATATCCAGCTTCGATACCCGAGCCGTCGTACATCAACGGTGAAATGCCTCCTTTCAACCCGACGCGCATGTTCACCCGTGCGGGTTGCAAAGTGTACTCAATCCACTGCTCGATCGCAGGCGACGGAAGTCCACTCTTCTTGCTCAACGTTGCACTCGGAACGACCCATATGTCGCTCCAAAGCGACGTGCCCGATTCCGGAACGACGAGTCCTATTAAATTGGACCGCCTCGCCACGGAAAATACATCCTCCGACGGCCCGACGACAACCGCACAATCGCCGCACGCAAGTGCCTGTAAATATTGCAAGTCATCGAAAATTTTCACGTTCGACCGCAAGGTGCTCACGCGTTGACTCACTCGTCCGTCGACGCCGCCCACGTCTGTGGCGTTCATGGACATTCCTTCCGCCTTCAGCGCCGCGCTCAGCACTAGCCTCGGCGCGTTCGGCATACCAATCAACCCTTTCAGTCGCGGGTCGAATAAATCGCTCCAATCGCGCGGCAGAGCTACGCCTTTCGGGAGTTTATCCTTTCTATACGCCAACATCGAACACCCAAACCGATACGGCGCGCCGTACACCTCGCCGCTCGCGCTCACCGCACCACTTCTCGGATCTCTCCTCACGAGCGCTTGCCATATCGGAGACAATCCATTATACCACGCCGAGCGTTCGCACGATCCGAGCGGTAATATAAGCCCATTCGAAATCGCCGGAGCCAGCCACTCGTCGCCGAGCGTACACACGTCTACGTTTTTAATCTTCTTCCCTCCAGACGCCATCGCACTGTACACATCCGCCACCGACGGCGCAGTCTTCACGTTCAATTTCACTCTCTTCCCTTGCGTCGATGAGAACTCGCGGGCGGCGGCGCTATTAATCGACTGTCGTAACGCCAACACGTCGAGCGGCACGTCAAACGCGTACGCCGACGCTCGCCCGCCTTCATACGCAATATCCGTCACCGCCGACGCCGCGCGCGCGGTTGACCACACGAACGACGCCGTGGACGTCACGAGCGCCGATCGCCGCGACGTTACGCGCGCGTCCGCCCGACTCGGCGCGTGATTGTCTCGCGAATCCAAGGTGAAGCCTTCACCCGCGACGTTACAATCATCGCGCTCGCGCGGCGCGCTCGCGCGCCTCTGCGCGCCGCGCGCCCCACGCCGCGCGCACGCACCGCGCGAGCGCACATTCGCGCGCGCATCCAGCGCGCTCGCGAGCGCCATCGCGTCGGTGGCGGCTCCGATGCGCGCCAATGTGAGGTTTACCCGCGCAGCTCCAGCCCACATACACCGACGCGCGCGACGCTCACGCGCGTTCCACCGGGTCAAACATGCTCGCACGCGCATCTGTACTGTCGTCGACGCGTTCTGACGCGCGCGCGATGACGCAATCGTCGCACGTGGCGTCGAGAACGTCGCGAGTGACGATGTTGGGGCATGGTCGAGGCCGTCGTCATCACCAGCGCTCTCTCGCGCGCGCGGTCGTGCGCGCGACCGCGGTGGATGGTAGAATTGAAACGTTGCGTTTCTTGACCCCTGCCGACGCGGCCAAGGTGAAGGCGACGTTTGGCACGCCGACGTACGTGTACGATCGCGCGACGTTGGTCGCGCAAGCCGACGCGGCCAAGGCGTTCCCTAACGCATTCGGCTTAACCGTGCGCTACGCCATGAAAGCATCGCCGAATAAGGCTATTTTGAAGATTTTCAAAGCTCGCGGGTTGAACATCGACGCGAGTTCTGGGTATGAGTGCGAACGGGCGATGCGCGCGGGGTTCGCGGCGGAGGACATATCGTTGTCTTCGCAAGAGCTCCCGACGTTTTTCCCGGATTTAGTCAAGCAAGGGGTGAAAATTAATGCGTGCTCGTTGAGTCAGTTGGAGAGATTCGGTGAGGCTTTCCCTGGGGGCGAGGTTGGCGTGCGATTCAACCCTGGTTTAGGAAGCGGGGGCACGGGGAAGACGAATGTCGGCGGCCCGAGCTCGAGTTTCGGGATTTGGTACGAATCGTTGCCCAAGGTGAAGGAGATCGTAGAGAAGTACAAACTCAAGGTGGTGCGCATTCACACGCACATTGGCAGTGGAAGTGATCCCGCGGTGTGGCAAAAGGTGAGTGGGATGTCGCTCGATTTGTGCCGGGAATTCCCGGGCGTGACGACGTTAAACTTGGGCGGTGGCTACAAGGTTGGACGCATGTCATATGAAAAATCCACGGATTTGCAAGTCGTCGGCGTGCCGGTGAAGGAAGCGTTCGAGGCGTTCGCCAAGGACACAGGTCGTCAATTGAAACTTGAAATTGAGCCGGGTACCTTTTTGTTGGCCAACTCGTGCGCCGTCGTGACGTCGGTGCAAGACAAGGTTGTCACCGGTACCTCCGAAGGTCACACGTTCTTGAAACTCGACATGGGCATGACCGAGGTCTTGCGCCCTTCGCTCTATGGCTCGCAACACCCGCTCGTGTCCGTGAGCGCTGCGGGCACTTTACCGACCACCACCGCGGATTACGTCGTCGTCGGTCACTGCTGCGAGTCGGGCGATTTACTCACTCCCGCCCCGGACGAGCCGGAAACCATCAGCGAGCGCACCATGGGCGAAGTTAATATCGGCGACCTGATCGTCATCGAAGGTTCCGGCGCGTACTGCGCCGGTATGAGCTCGAAAAACTACAACTCCTTCCCCGAAGCGCCCGAAGTCATGAAGCTCGAAGACGGCTCCTTCGCGCTCATCCGACAAAAGCAAACGCTCGATCAAATCTTGGCCAACGAGTGTGACATTGCGTAATTATTACACATCGCATCGTCGTCCTCCGTCGTTCTCGTCGCACGCCATACGCGTCGCGATGTGATAATCATTTAATTTAATTCACGACGTCGACGCGCTATCCGCGTCCTCACTCTCAGACGCCCAGCCTTTGCGATGCGCACCGCGACATCCCCCGCGTATCTCGCCCCGCGCGCCGCGCGCCGTCACGCCCCGCGCGCGCCCACCCGCGCGCGCGTCGCCGCGCCCATCCGCGCCGCCGCGTCCGATGCCTACGGCGCCATCGACGTCGCCTTGGCCAAAGTCAAACAGCTCCCACCCTCCGAACGACCCGAGGAACTCGAACGCGCCACCGTCGTCGTGCGCGACGCCCTGAACGCGATGAAAGCCACGTCCGCCGTCGCGGTGTGGGACTCGGTCGGCGCAAAGCTCGAACGCAAGAACGTGTTCCCGCGCGAGTTTTCGCAGGTTGGCGTGCGCAACGCCGAATCCATCGGGCGTCCGAGCGACACCAACGACGCGAAATTCATGCTCGCCGTGACCATGTCCACGAGTGCGTTGGCTGTCGTCGTCGGTGCGACGTTACCCGGGGACTGGGGCGCGTTTGGCGCGTATTTGATTGGTGGGATTTCGCTCGCGGTGCTCGCCGTCGGGAGCACCGCGCCCGGGTTGCTCAAGGTTGCCGTGGACCGGTTCTCGCGGATTAATCCCGAGTATCGCCGACGCATCGCGCGTCACGAGGCGGGGCATTTTTTGGTTGGGTACGTCATGGGCGTTCCCGTGGGGTCGTACGATTTAGGCATTGATTCCTCGCACGTGAATTTTTTGGAAGCGAAGCTCGAGCGGAAAATTTTCCAAGGCGAGAAATTGTCCCAGGAGGAGGTTTTACCGCTCGCGGTGATTAGCATGTCGGGCGTCGCCGCCGAGGCGGTTGAGTTTGACGAGGTCATGGGTCAAACTGCGGATTTGTATGACCTTCAGCGCATATTGAACCGGGTGAATCCCAAGTTGAGCGACGCGCAGCAACAGCAGACGACGCGATGGGCGGTGTGGTACGCGGCGAGCATTTTAAAGACGCATCGCGGGGCGTGGGACGCGTTGACGGAGAAGATGCAAGAGGGCGCGCCCGTGATTGAGTGCTTGAAGGCGATTGAAAATGCGCCCAAGGTTGAGGTCAACTAATATGCTATTGCTGTTCTACTACTACGGTACATTTGGTACACTAAAGAATTATTTAATCATCATTGTATCCTTGCGTTTGCGTTCACCTACGGCGCGGATGTTTACGTTTGCCTTTGCCCGCGCGGTGCTTTGCGTGATGACGACGAGTGCCGCGGCGGCGAATGCGAGTTTTGAAATGACATCAAAGCGAAGCGCCGTCGCCGCCGTACGAACCGCCGCCAAACGTAGTCGAGTCACGAAAGTGGCCGACGCCGCCGAGCGCGCCGAGGTTTGCTTTTTTAGCCGCCTCGAGCGCTTGCATGCGTCTTTCTGCTGCGAGCGCCTTAAGTTAGTAAGAGTTAGTACACGACGACGAGGACGGCGATGACGACGCGAAATGCACGTGAAGAAATAACAATTCGAGACGAGTCGTGACGTACCATTTGTTCGCGTCTGTCGTTCGCGGCTTTATCCACTTTGTCCATCAACGCCGCCGACTTCTTCGCGCCCGGCTCGTCAGTCGTCGGCGGCGCCGTCTTTGCCAACAACGCCGCCGCGCTCGACTCTTTCTTTTTGCGTTCTTTCTGAGCCTTTTTGCGTTCCTTTTCTTTCGCCTTGCGCGCGGCTTCGTACTCAGCTTCCTTGGCTGCGTGCTTGGCTTGTAAATCCTCCGTCAACGCGCTCGGCACAGCGGCGGCGCCGCTCCAATCCCACGCGTCTGGTATGTGCGCCATCGCGCGACGGAACGCATCGCGCGTTTCGCGAGTCTTGCTCACCATATACGGAGTTTTACCGTGATAGACCTCGGTGGGGTCGGCGGCGGCATCCATTAAAAGAGCGAAGACGCGTTCGGCGTCGCCCGCGCGGGCGGCGGCGTGTAATTCGGGCTCCGGTAATTCAGGCTCGACCGGCGCTTCCACAACGGGTTCCGGCGCAGGCTTTGGCTTAGCAGCGACGATAAACTTTGTCTCTGCGAGCTCGGTCAACTCTTCAACGGTTGGTTCGGCGACCACGTTTGTATTCACCGCAGCTAAACGCCCGACGACGCGTCGGGTTTCGTTAAACGTTGGCTTTTGCGTCATGAATGGAATGCGCCTAATGCGCGGATCCTTACGATCGAGCATCGGATTTTTGCTATCGAATAACGTCCGTGCGTCGACTTTACTCACGCTAATGAAGATGCGACTCGCGCGCTGCTCGGGAGAAAAACAGTGCCCGGGGTTAGTCTCAAACGTTCAACACGAAACGCTCAAACGCATCGCTACGTCGTTCCGTCAGCTCTCATATCTTAACTCTCATAGAGGACCTTGCGCGAAATCACAAAATCGAGCGTGCGGGCATCAGACGCGTTGTATAGCTCGTTCGACGCCCGTACAACGCTCGCGCGCCGTGTGAACGCCAAATTCGCTCGCGTCGACGCGCCGCTCGCGCGCGCGTGAAATCACAGCCACTCAATCGACGCTCGCGCGCCGATCGTTCTCTAGGTACATATCGTCATCATCCGGAACAAACGCGACGTACGCATGAAAATAAGAAGAGTGACGCACCGCTATGATATCCTTCCAACTCTCAAACGTCGAGCGCATATCCGCCTCCAACGCCGCCTCATTCTGCCTTCGCATCGAACTCCCAGCACTCTTAATATTCTTCCCTCCTGCATCTTTAGACACCTGTCGACCGCCAGCTTTCGCGCGCACGACGTACCGAGACGCCGTCGCGTGCTCCACCGCCGCCGCCTTGGGCGCGTCCCCTCCCCCCTCAAGCTTCCGTACATCAAACACGCTCGCCGCGAATGCGCCACCGCGCGCCAGCACGATCACCCAAGGACGCTCACGCGCGTCGACGAGCGCACGCAGCGCGGAACCCGCGTCGATCGCGCTCGCGTCCTCGCGTTCAGAGTACAACGCGCAGCGCCAGACGCCGTACGCGACGCCATCCGCGCCCGTCACGACCACTTGTTTCCCATCCCCAGCGCCTGTCACCGCGCGCAAGGACCCCGCGTGTGCGTCTGCGTCGGCATCTTCGCCGTCGCTCTCGTCGTCGTCGCTTTCGGGCTCGGAATCGTCGGCATCGTTGTCACTCGAGCTGCTCGCATCGGCATCGATCTCGTCGTGTTCGCGACGATTTCGTCGCCGAGAGACGTCGGCGTCGACGCATACGAACCCGGGTACGTTTGGCGATGCACTGGGTGCGATTCGCGCGCGCGGGGCGGTGAAGATGTTCATCCCGCGCGGCGCGCGGCGCGCGATTGTGACGCCGTGGCCGGGCCAGGTCGGGGCTCTGAAAGCCCTACTTTCCAGGGTATAGGGTTTAGCATTCAACGAGCGTTTTTGGCGTTTTTCTCGCGGTAACGACGCCGTCACCGCTCGCGCGCCGGGATTGCGCGACGCCGCACAGTGACGACGCGTAAACCGCGCATACATTTTCTTTACCGCGTCTCGTACTCGCGCCTATCCTCGTTCGAACGTGGCGTAAGCACAGGGTTGACATGGCGCCGACGCGCGTGCAGTGTTTCTTTGAAGTGCCCGGCGCGCGACGCGTCAAGTCTGGAATGTTCCACGTGTGGTACATTGACGTTGATATTTCCGAAACTGACACCAAGTCTGAAGTACGAAAGGCGATATGCATGCGCACTGGGGTGAAGTTCAAGTCGCTGAAGATTCGTCTGGGGTTCTTTAATGAGTTGCTCGCGTTTGACGTCGAACGCATGGGCAACGCGGTGTTGGGCTCGTGCGGGGCGTCGAGGGCGGTGTTTGAGCCGAAATTGCTCAAGGCGAGAGAATACGATTCAGACCTTGCAAAATCGGTGTCTGAGTTGCCAGGGTGGGATCCAGCCATGTATGATGGGCGGTATGATTGGGAGCAGAAGATGCGTCCCGAGTGGGAGGCGTAGAGTCACGCGCCCCCGGTTCCGCTCGGAGCGCACGGCGCGACTGAATAGCCGTGTAATCGTATCGCGATTAAAGTATTAATCACAAATTCTATTTTCCAACTAAAAGACACGTCGTTGTCTTTTTAAGATGCCAAAGCATTTTGTAATGCCGCTTGCTTTTCGGCGCTCAACACGCTCCACGCCGCGGCGAGCTTTTCCTGCGGCAAGCTCGACTGGATTTGAAGAAGAAAGTTCTTCATGCGCGCCGCAACTTCGGGCTCGACCAACCGCAGCTTAGCACTGAGACCAGACGTGGGCAACACGTCGGCCAACACGCTGACAACTCGAGGAAGGTGCTCTTGCGATGCACCCAACAACGCCGTAGCGTTGGTTTCGAGCAAGCGCATGAGTTGCGCGTGCACGTTTCTCGCTTCAACCTTATCCTCCGTCAACGGCAAATTGGCCAACCACGAAGGCAAGATCACATTCGCGTCCAATGACGAGCTTTGGAATTCGCACATTTTACCGAGCGCGCACACGGCGTTTTCGAACGCGTAAATGTTTTCGTCATCTCTCGAGCCCGGGGCTTGAATCACGCTCGCGAGCGCTTGAAGCGCGTGCTGCACGTAATTGCTAAAGTTCATCCCGCAGTGCTCAGCCATGACGCCTACGCCGTACACAGACGCTTGTCGAACGTCAGCGTCGGCATCGGTACACCCCTCGATGCACGGCGTGACAAAACCTTCGAGATACTTGATCGCCGCGCCTCCGTCGCTGGCGTGTTCAAAGATGTCATCAAACACGCAAATCGCGATTCGCCTCTCAGCCGGGCTTCTCTTCTTATCCAAAAGCGGCACGATGAACCCTAACAATGGCTCGAGCGCTGGGAGAATGGCGCTGTGGAACGCCTTTAACAGCGACCCAACGCATTCGGCGAATTGATCAAACACTTCATCCTCCGCCGTTTGCTCCTCCTCCAACGCTTGCATTTCTTCCTCGTCAAAGTCATCCGTACCCGCGCGCTTGTTACGCTCGGCACGGCGCTCAAGAGACTCGGTGAGTAAAACCTTGAACGTTTCCAACATCGCAGTTAAGTGATCGCGCACGAGTTCACCGGATTCGGCGGCACATTCCGCGAGGGATTCGAGCATACGCGCCTGTAAAGTATGAAAATAAAAGACACGCGGTTAGCCAGCGCCCGGGTGTTGAAACGTCGTCGAGACAAAGAAAACAAAAACAAAGAAAAGCATCAGGGACTGTTATCGGATTTATCAGCAGTGCCGTAAAGCGTATTGAAGGGGAATCCATAAGTCTCATCACCTGCTTCAAAAATACGGGCGCGAGCGCGAGCGAAAATAAACACGCACCTGAATTTCAACCTCTGGTTCCGCGGCCATCGCCTTGATTAGAGGTGGAATGATGTGGTTGACCAATTGCGCGAACCACGCCTGGTCTTTCGCCCCCTTCTGCATGGCAATCTTACCGGCGCGCAAGATGTCCGGCATTGACGCCACGGCGGCGGTTCGGACTTCTTCGTGAAGGTAAAACTCGAGCGAGGGAATCATCGTTTCGAGAATGGGTTGCAAAAACGGCAAAATGCCATCCTTCAACTCGTCGACATAGCAACACAACATGTTGCACGCCGTAGCCTTTTCTTCGAGCACGGCGGTGCGAATGGATACGCGGTTGTCGCCGTGATCGATGTGCTCGTAATCGTCGTTATCGTCTTCTTCTTCGTCTTCTTCTTCTTCTTCGCCGCGTTTCTTGACGATGACGTCGGGTTTCAAGTTTGCAGATTTCAACAACGGACCCATGACAAAATCGAGATACGGAATGAATTCATCACCCAAGCACTTGCACAGACGGGTCCAAGCTTGAAGCATGTATTGCACCGTCTGATCATCGTCTTCGAATCCACCCGATTGAAGCTGCATCAACAAGTTCATGACTTCGCGCGCGTCTTGAGAAAAGCGCGTGCGCCCAACCGCCATACCGACGAGGGAAATGCACTCCACCGCCTTGGCGCGCAACATGCGGTATTCCGAACCATTGGCGTTGATCAGGATGTTTTTCAAGTACGGGAGCACGACGTCGTAGTACTTGACAAAGGATTCTTGCGCGTTATCTGCGGTGGACGCGAGCGCCGTGAGCGCGGCTTCTTGCACAGATTTATTCCCCGCTTGCAACAACGTCAAAAGCTTAGTCATGAGCGAGTCCAAATACGGCTGCATGCACTCTGGCGGGCAATCTTCGCTAAAGTTCACAGTCGCCGCCGCAGCGTGCGCTTGGCATCGAGGATTCTTAGCGTCATCCATGGCGCTGAGAAGCGCTGGAAGCACGGTGGCGTGCGCCTTTTCTTGCAATCGAGGACCGAGATCTGTGCACATTTGCCCCAAGCCATTAATCGCCGCCCATCGCACGCGCGGGTGCGGATCCGTCGCGAGTGCGTGTAAGCACGGCTGCACCGCACCAACGACATCCTTCTTCATGCCCTTGACGCAACCTTCGGCGATTTGTGAGAGCGCGATGAGCGCCGCGTGTCGTTTTTTCCAATCAGCGTCGCCGATGAGCGCCGGCATGGTTTGCGCGCACGCGGGCAGCACGGTATTTGGACCGAGCGCGATAGCGATGCGGTCCAAGCACTCCTGGCCAACCTCGTATAAGTCGCCTTGACCTAAACCTCCGTCTTCTTCGTTCTCAGCCGTGTGCCAGTCTTCGTCGTCTTCAATGTCCAACAAAAACGTCACCAGGCAATTGTACAGACGCTGCACAAAATTTGGCACCTTGCGCATCATTCCCGGCGCGCGGTCGCGCGCCTCAGTGAGCGTGACCAAGAACTCCGTCGCCAACGTACGCGTGCCATCCTCCAAGTCCGCGTGTTCGGCGATAGAAAGCATGGTCTCGACCATTTGCGTCAAATGGTTGCGCACAAATCGCGGATCCGTCTCGGCGAGCTCGATGAACAACCCGAGCGCCTCTTGCGCGGTGTTCTCATCTTGCCCTTGTAACGCCGCGACGAGCGTTTGCAACATCGCTGGTAACAAATCTTGAAATTTCATGCAATCTGACGGGTTCTCCAACGCTTCCACGAACGCGCAGCACGCGCGCAAGGCGGCGACCCGCACCGGCATATCCGCCGAAGACAAGCACGCATTCAAAATCCCATGCAACGTTGCAATTTGCGGCACCAAACTCTCACCAATGTACCCGCTGAGCTGTGCGAAAATATTCAACGCGCTCTCCTTCAACCTATCGCCACCTTCGCTCACGGCACCAAACATAAACGGCAATAATTCGTTCCAGCGTTCGTCTCGCTCCATCAACCCCGCGGCGACTTCGCAAATCAAATCACACACCTTTCGCGTAATCTTCACCTCACTCTCCTCTTTTAGCGCATTCAACAACTCACTCTTGACAACATCTTGCGTATTTTGCGCTAAAGCGGCAAATAAAGCGCCATTATCGGCGGTAAATACGCGCCGAGCGAGCACCGCCGCCGTCTCGCGCGCCCGCGTCTCCCCGCCACTGAATCTCAGCACTCGCACAAGCTGCATCGCCAGCGCATTGCCATCGGCTTTCGCGCTCTCAAACGCACGTTCGCATTGCTCCCGTTGCTCGTTATCCGCGCTCGACAAACCAGAGAGCAGGTGCGTGAAGGCGTCGATCGAGTTTGGGTTCAATATCGCCGCCAAATCCATGGCGAAAAAGTGATCTTTCGCGCAATCTACGTCGACGACCGCGCGTTGCGCTCGATGGCGAACGTTCGAGCGCGCGCAAACGTGCGCGTGTGTGCGTTTCGGGCGTCGTGCGGTGGTGCGCGACGCGACGACGTGTGCCGCTGCGCGACAGCGCGGTTGGGGCTTCTGGTTTTTGAACCTTTCTGTGCTCTTGAGTCGGGATTGGTGGAATTCTTGTTGTGTCCCTTAGCGCGGTCGGTGTGGCGCGCGCGCGCGTGGTGGGTGAACTATGATGTTTTACAACGCGTCTACGGCGCACGCGTGGGGCGCGGCGAGGTCGGAGGCGCCGATGATGAATGCGCGCGCGCGAGCGCCGAGCGCGCGTTCGACGCCGGGCGCGGCTTCGGCGCGCGCGACGGCGAATTCCCCACGCGTCATCGCGCCTACGATGAATACAACCACGATGTCGTGGTCACTAGGTTTTGGTGCGCTGGCGACTTTGGTGATGAGCGAGCCGAGACGGCCCATGGCGCCGGAGACGATGGACGCGCTCGCGCCGGCGGCGTTTTTGAGCAATCCGCCGAGCGAGCCGGCGACGCGGGAGAAATTCGCCGCCACGCCCTGGTCGTCGAGGTTGGTCTTGACTCGAGCGATGACGTCGACTATGTTTGGCACGGGCATACCGTTGGCGTATAAAGACCGAGATTCGGTGGTTTTGAGCGCGCCGCGGGCGGCGCTGGCGCCGGCGAGCCGGGCGAACGCGACGTCGACGGCGTCGCGAATGATCCGCGTCGCCTCGGCGACGTTTTCATCCTCCTCGCCGTCGTCACCTTTGATACTTTTCTGGTTCGTGTCCGGCGACGGCACATCGCCCCATCCATCGTCGTCTTTGTCATCGTCGTCGTCGCCCCATCCGTCGTCGTCGTCCCAGCCGTCGCTCGACGCTCGAGGCGGCGTCGCGGGCTCTCTCGCCCATCCCCGCACCGCTCGAAGCGTTTCCAACGCCTCACGCACGCCCGGTGCGATCGTCATGAGCTGTGGTACCTGCGCGTCCACGTCTTCGGCGCTGCTCGCGATGAGAACGCTGATGAATGCGTCTCGAATGGTCGCGCTCGAAGCCGCGTCAAACGCCTCTGCGACGACGGCGCCCGTCGCGCGCGGCTCAATGACGCCCCCGCGCGCGCACGCATTCGCCTCCACCGCGAGCACGTGCGCGGCGAGCACGAGCGCAAATGCTTCTAGCGGATGCCCCACCGCGGTGCCGCCTGAGGCGTACATCATCTTTAAAATTTGCGTCGCGACGTCGCGGACGCGCTCGGCGCCTCCTTCGGCGGCGGCGGCGGTCAGCCGCTGCAACGCGATGATTTGCCTCGTCGATTTCAACTCGTTGGCGTTCGTCAAGCTCGCCAGCGTGAGTTTAGCGCGCTGAAGCACCGCGCGGTGGCGCAGCGCCACGCTCGGGTCGGCGTCGAGGGCGTGAATGAGCGCGCGCAATTCATCCGCGACGTCAGTCATCCGCGTCGTCGGCGTCGCTTTGGCATCCGGGCGCGCGTCTTCGCTCGCGGCAATGTCGCGCATCGCCTTGATGATGTACATCGCGCCATCGCGAGTATTTTTACGACATAACACGTCATCCATGGCCACCGTGCGCGGATCGTCGAGCAAAGGGCTCAAAACGACGCCGGGTGAATTTGAATTCGAGACGACGCGTTCGAGCCATGCGTCGCCGACGTCGACGCTCGGCGTCATTAAATCCATTTCTCTATCAATAAGAATCACCGCCGCGCTCTCGGGGGCTATCTCGGCGTCGACGCCCACGGCCTCGGGCTTGGCGAGCGCGGCGATGCGCGCGATGGCGTCGGCGTTCGGGCCCAACGCGAAGAAATCCGGCGTCAACGCCCAATGCGCGAAAATTTCAGCCAAATGGTGCGCGAGCGCGCGATTGACGTGCGATGACGATGACGCCGACGACGCGTCGTCGCCTCGCGCCGCACCTGCGCGTTCGAGCGCATCACGTTCGCGCGCCTCATCCATCCGCGCGCTCGAAATCACAAACGAATCGCTGCCGAGCGCGCGATACATGAGCGGCGGGAAAAATTTAATGGAGAAGGATGCCGACGCCCGTTCGCCGCTCGACACATGCTCCAACGACGACGCCGACGCAAACGCCGCCGAACGCGCGTCGCGATCATCGCCCTCAACGCCGTCGTCAACATCATCATCGCCCCAGCTCCCCCACTCCTCGCTCGCGACGTCAGACGCCCCATCTTCGACGTCTTTGACGTCGACGTCGACGCTCGTAACCGCCTTCGCGCCGAGCTCACCCTCTACACCATCCACAACCGCCTCGCCACCGCCCGCGAGCGCGCGCGTACACGTCGCCGTCAACGCCGCCACCGCCCGCGCGTGCGCCTCGGCGTCTCCACCGTCGCACCCGACGAATACGACCACGCGAGACGCTCGAGCGCGCGCGCGCGTCACGCGCTCCACATCCTCCGCGCACCGCGCCAGCGCGCGCCCGAAACACATCACCACCGGCGCGTCGTCGCACACGCGCGCGCCATCGAACCCATACACATCCGCGCCTTCGCCGTCGTCGCGCACCACGTCGCGCACCGCGCACGCCGCGACAATCTCGCACGTCTCCCCGAGCGCGCGCGCGCCGATGGACGTCTCCATCGCTCGCGCCGCGTCCTCATCGAGCACGAGCACGGCGCGCGCGAAAAACGGCGCGGCCGAACGCGCCGAGGACGTCCACCGCGCCACGGCGGCGGCCACGCGCGATGGCGTCGACGGCGCCGCCATGACT